>JYMV01035157.1_pt1 | contig 16907 bp, 21 predicted proteins | sample 338911 | NCBI WGS metagenome assembly JYMV01 (sample SAMN03354496, study PRJNA234377) | hydrothermal vent metagenome | biome: Deep sea; feature: Hydrothermal plumes at the Eastern Lau Spreading Center, Western Pacific Ocean; material: Seawater | place: Tonga | collected 2009 | depth 2000 m m
GGTTGCCAAACACTTCGCGGCCATCTCCCGATGAGCTAAAGAATCGGCTACAGATAAGCCCTAGGAGACATCAATGACTTCGGAATTCAGCGGACGTTGTCTGTGTGGTTCAGTCAGATTTGAGTGTAGTGCAGCGCCTGTATTTCAGGCTTGCTGTCACTGTGACGACTGCCGCCGCTCAGGTGGCGGAATTTATGGTTCTTATGCTTTCGTGCCGACAGAAGCCCTGAAGGTAACTGGCGAAATTCACTCTTATGAGCACCAGGGTGGCAGCGGCAGTACCATGACAAAGGATTTCTGTCCGACTTGCGGGTCCCCGATGTTCGGATCAAACAGCAGCAAACCGGAGCGCCGTTCGGTTCGAGTAGGGGTCATAGATGACGCCAACTGGTTTAAACCACAGGCTTATGTTTTTGCGAGCCAAAAGCTAGCGAATACACCCCTTGACCCCGAGATAAAAGCTTTCGACAAGATGCCAGGTTAATCCTGCATCTCATGGACTTGAGAGGCGAACTGAATTGATGACACCACGTTATCTAACGAATACTGCCGCGGCAGTGGCTTTAGTATTCTCGGCTATTGTATCCACCCTGACCCGACCTGCAGATGGTTATATCTAACGGCAACTGGCTGCCCTTCTTCACCCAACTGAGCGCCTGTATCTTACTCATCCTGACAGCGGTTGGTGCCTTCAAGTCAGTCATCTTCGACTACCTGAGCAAACACAAAGGATGACTACCGTGCAGCCCTTTATTGGCATTGTCCAAGGTGATGCCTGTGGCATCGGACCGGAACTGCTGTCCAAACTACTACGGAAACTTAAAGCTGCTGAGCGAAACCGGGTTCTCGTAATCTCGGATCAGCGGATTATGACTGCCGGGGATGCAGTAGCCGGTCAGGAAACTCTCTGTAAACGGCTGAACGAACCAACTGAGATTGATCGAGATCGTGGTCAGCCGCAGTTGCTGGATGTCCGTTGCCTCGATCCGGCCAACATCGTTCCAGGCACGGTCTCCGTAGACGCCGGCCGCGCCGTACTGGAAACATTCGGTCTCGCCATTGACCTTGCCCAAAGTGGCATCATTGAAGGAATCTGTTTTATGCCATTCAATAAGGCTGCAATGCATCTTGCCGGAATCGGTGTCGCCGACGAGCTGACCTGGGCAAAAGGGCGGCTTGGTGTTACTGGCCGGGCCAGTGAGTTCAACGTGATCGACGGCATGTGGAACGCTAGGGTGACGTCACATGTCCCGCTGAAAGAAGTACCCGGAAGACTCAACATCGACGGCATTGTCGAAGCCATCGTCCTGGCAAACCAGACCCTTACCAGTGCCGGCTACGCCAGCCCTCGGATCGCCGTCGCGGCACTCAATCCTCACGCCGGTGACGGTGGTGCTATCGGCAGAGAGGAGATCGATATCATTGCACCTGCTGTTGAAAAGGCTAAGCTGCAGAACATCGAGGTGGATGGGCCATTTCCTAGTGACACCCTCTATCTCAAAGTCCGCGATGGTCAGTTCGACTGTGCAGTGAGCATGTACCATGACCAGGGTCAGATCGCAATCAAACTCCTGGGTTTTGACCAGGGTGTGTCGGTGTTGGCCGGCCTGCCGGTTCCAATTACCACTCCGGCTCACGGTACAGCATTTGATATTGTCGGAACGAACAGCGCCAACGTAAGTGCCGCGCTGAATGCTTTTCGTATGGTAGCTGCCATGGCCCAGGGCCGCAATCATCGCCACACCTGATCAGGTTCAAATTACGATGTAACTCTATGTTCTTGCGTGTAGTCAGCTGGGAGCGTAACGAGTAAGATGATTGCCTACTCGATATCGAGATACCGCCGTTTCAAAATCTTCGATTAGTTTGTTGCGATAAGCCTGTTGAGTTGTTGATGTAGACGAACGTCCCACAACTCGGAAGCTAAAGGGGTTGATAGGCTTACCTATGTACTGGGGCGCGATCTTGCAAGGGGTAGTACTGGTGGTAGTTCCTCAATATCGTAGCCATGCAGTTTACGCTCGAGCCAGTTACGATCGGCGACTGGAAAACCATTTCGCGATAGGGGTACTGAACAGCCCGAGGAATGCCAGCACGAGGAACAGTGCCGCTAGTGGCTGGGTCAGAATCTGCCACCAATCGCCGTCAAACATTTTCAGTGAGTTCTGAAAGTTGGTCTCGACCATTTCGCCAAGAATCAGTCCAACGGCGATTGGCGCAACCGCGAAGCCATGACGCCGAGCCAAGAAACCGATGACCCCAAATATCAGCGCAATCCAGACATCGAGGAGTGAGGAGCTGAGCGCATAGGCTCCGATTACGGCGAGCGCGAAGACAATCGGCCAGAGCATCTGTAGGGGAACCAAGGAAATGCGTGCAAACAGCTTCGAGGCATAGAGCCCCATGACCATAAACATCAGATTGGCCAGTAGCATAGCTCCGAAGATCTGATAGACCTTGTCGACCTGTTCAGTAAACAGGTAAGGGCCAGGTCGCAGACCATGCACCATCAAACCGACCAAGATGACCGCTGTCGTCCCGCTACCGGGGATGCCGAGTACCATCGTCGGCACCATGGCACCCCCTGTTGCAGCGTTGTTCGCGGCCTCGGCACCAGCAATTCCTTCGATCGCGCCCTTTCCGAACTCCTCCTTGTTCTTTGACCACCTGCGCGCCTCGGCGTAACCGATCATCGAGGCCACGGTTGCCCCTTCGGCCGGAAGGATGCCGATGAACGTGCCGATTCCGCAGGAGCGGAGCACAGTCTTCCAAATTCGCTTGTAGTCCTCTCGCGAAGGTAATTTGACCGCCTTCATCCCGATCTTGTCGACGATCTGATTGACCCGACTTGATTGAACCAGTAATTCCGACAGCGCAAAGAGCCCGATGAAGACCGGCACGAAGGACAACCCCTCCAAAAGCGCGTAATTACCAAACATGAACCGCTCGATCCCGGTGGTGGGTTCGGCTCCGATTGTCGCGAGCCACACCCCGAAGACACCGCCGATTAGATTCCGCACGGTGCCGCCTGCGCTGATCGAGGCAAGCATCGAGAGACCGAATATAGCTAGAGCAAAATATTCTGGCGGTCGAAACTCATAAGCGACCCGCGCCAGCATCGGAGCCGCGATGCAGAGAACAATTACCGAGAACACGCCACCGATCGTGCTCGATACCACGGCGATTCCCAGCGCTCGGCCCGCTTCGCCTCGTTGTGCGAGCGGATAGCCGTCGAAGGTCGTCGCGGCGGCAGCGGATGTCCCAGGGGTATTGATCAATATCGCTGTTATGGAACCGGCGAAGGTAGCCGATACGTAAATCGTCGCCAGCACAGCTATCGCGTGTACTGGCTCCATGGTCAGCGTAAATGGCAGTAGTAGAGCGGCACCGGTCGTCGCGCCGAGACCGGGGAGCACCCCGATGACCACGCCCAACACCGTGGTACATAGGATCAAACCAATGAGGTAGGGATCCAAAACAACTGATCCCATCGCTTGTAGGGCTTCGACCATAGAACCGCCGATTACCCGTAATACCAGTTGGTAAATAAGCCACGCGGAAAACGAACCCTCAGAACCATGTCAAATAGAAAGAAGATGACGATCGGTGTGGCAAGTGCCAACGTCCCAGCGACAAGTATGCGCCGCTCGCCCCACAACAGGCACATGCCAAACATAACCACTGCAATCCCTATCATCATGTCGACATAAACTGTGATGAGGAAAAAAATCATCAACAGTACAATTGAGCCCCAGGCCTGGGGACCTCCCCACTGGACTTTGCCGGGAGGCTCTTTCCTGTACTGAAAAGCAAGCAAAGTCGCCAGTATCAGGTTGATCACCATCAGGAGGATCGGGAAAACACGCGGCTGCATGCTGTCCCCGACGATCATCGGGGGTGACAGTTCGAGTTGGAGGGCAGCAAAAATCACAGCGACAGAAAAGGCCACAATGATTCCGGGGACGATTAGAAACCGCATGTCAGGCGAGGAACGGTGCTTCCCAAAAAAGAAGCACCGTTCTTTGAGTTGCAACCGAGTCTACTTAAGCCCCATTTCCTCAAGCGCCGGCCCAAACTCGCCGACCATGGACTGAATCTGCTTGCCCCACGGGCCGGAGGCCAGTGGAGAAGTGTCGTCGAGTCCGGAGTTCTTGAGATAAGCCTGATACAAGGAATGTTTCATGGCTTTCATCAAGCCCTTTTCGAGCTCGGCGCGTCGTGCCGAGTCTACACCGGCGTGCGTCACGAAACCGCGCGTGGTCGAAAGCACTAGGTCGATGCCCATCGATTTCGCGGTCTTTGCCTTCGGAATAGGTGCCATACCGGAGCTGCCCAGAATCACCAGCGGACAGATGTCACCAGCCTCGACCGGGGCCGCTGCCTCGGAGAGATTAAGCGTTCCGACATCGACGGAGCCCGCGACCAGCTGTGTAGCCAGTTCCCCACCACCTTTAAAGGGGATGTAGGTTGGCATCGGTACACCGAGGCGTTTAGCCCAGAGGAACACTGTGATGTGATCGATCGTCCCGGTCTGGGTGCCGCCGAACTTCAGCTTATCGCCCTTCTTCATACCTGCGACAAAGTCCTCGGGCGTCTTGTAGGGACTGGTCTTACAGTTAACCATCAGGATCTGTGGGTCATTGGTGCCGCGCGCAATCGGAGCCATGTCCTCGAGTTTGAGCTTGGTTTTGCCTTTGCCCATGGTAATCGCGTGGCCGACCGTGAAGGTCATTATCGTATTGCCATCGGCCGGTCGGGTCATAAAGTAATTCATTGCCAAGGCTCCGCCACCACCACGTTTATTCACCACGACCATGTCTTGCTTAAGTGTCCGGCGACTCCGCAGCATCATCATCCGCGAGTTAACATCGGTACCTCCGCCGGCTCCAGCATGAGTGATTACTTCGATGGCGGGCTTGCTGTCGGCTTTGACGGCGATACTTGTGAACGCCACCAAAGCAAGACCGGCGGCCATGACGGTTAAAAACGTAAAACTCTTTTGCACCGGAATACAATTCATAATAATTCCTCCCATGGTCCTCATTTTAAGAAAGTTATCAACTGATAGACTGCGAGGTGAGGCTACCATGGATAATCCAAAATTGGAATGCCATAAATTGATCTTATCAAAAAGAGTGGTATATCAGTTTGACACCATAGATTTCCTCAAAATTTAATTTGATCTAATGGGAAGGTAACAATGCAAACCAATCTGGAAAAACGAATTGGTGTCGATGTCGGCCGGAGAGCTAAGTTAGAAGATGGGTTGACTTGGGCCGCCGTTAATGAAGTTTTTTATATCGACATTCAACTTGATAGCGGTGCAAATGCCATGGAGACCTTTGACGAAGCGCGCTGCGAATCTGTGAAAGAAATGTGCCAAAGCCACAACATTCATCTCGGACTACACACACTTTCCGGGGTTAATATGGCGGAATACAGCAACTTCTTTCGGCAAGCGGCAGACAAGTACCTCGAGGCCTATATTGACATGGCAACCCGTCTTAATGCCGAATGGATCGTCGTTCACGCCGGATTCCATTTTACTGCTGACTATGAACAACGGAAGCAAGCAAGCCTTGAACGGCTGCAACGGGCTTCGTCCTATGCCGAAGATAGAGGTGTTCATTTGTTGCTGGAGAATATGAACCGGGAGCCAGAAGATGCGGAAGTAAATTATCTCGGTTACACACTAGAAGAATGCTCGTTCTATTTTGAAAACCTGAGGTCACCCAATCTACATTGGACCTTTACGATCAACCACGCGACCTTGGTACCGCAAGGGATTGATGGATTTCTGGATACCTTTGGAATCGACCGTATGCGTGAGGTTCGCGTCGCTGACAACTTAGGAGACAAAGAACATCACATGTTCCCAGGAGAGGGCAGTATCGATTTCCAGGCTTTGTTTTCGCGTTTGGAAGGCATGGGGTATACAGGCCACTACACCAATGGATTCGGAACATTGGACGATATGATCCGTGGCAGGGACTATCTGGTAGCCGAAGCAAAGGCGGCTGGTGTGCCATCAGCACAATAAAGTGGCTCGATGGCCTAAAAACTAAAACGGATTCGAGCCCCTGATCTCTACCTTCGGCGTGCAATCACGCAATTGTCTAAGTAACTGATTAAAGCTCTATTACAGCCTTCTGAATATGTACTACTACACATAGGCCATACTTGAGCATACAAGCCCACTCAAAGATACTCAGCCTTTGCGCGAGGCCAAGACTGTCCTAGACGGCATTTCCCAGACAGTGTTCTATGCGACTGATTTACCCTCTCCAGAATTATCTAGTTTTCCGGGGCAATCTCGATATTTTGCCCTCTTACTCTCGCAAATTTCTGATGATTCTGTAATAGTCTGGTTTGCAGCAAACTACAAAATCAGATTTTTTGATTATTCTTAATCAACGTTAAGGAAGAAACCAGCTATGACAGAAAAACAAACCGGAGGATGTGATCACATTCACACACACACAAATGACGGAAACATCGACAGTCACACGTGTCATTGTTCTGTCTGTAAACGGGTTACTGGTCAAGACACAACTCATGTCGTTTTCTTCAAACACTCCGACGTCGAAATCGACGACCTCAGCAAACTAAATCGTCAGCCGTTCAACGACCAAAATCCGGATGGTCCACTCGAATTGTGTACGTGCTCAGACTGTGGAACACCCATAATGCTTGATGACAAGCAGCGAAGAGTCCGAATAATTGTCCCCAATCTAATGGGATACGATCCGGAAAGCATGCCAGCGACGTACCACGCTTTTTTTGATCCTTCCAGTGGCGCACCAACCCCGGATGATGGTCGACCCGTCCACGAAGGTCTACATCCTGATTTCGTTTGGCCTGACCCCGCTTAAGATCACCAGGGTAAGACATTCAATTCACGGGTATCCCAGACATGGCAGCTGAAACACTCACAGACCACTTTTAAACAACTGTGCTCGTAAATTGGTTCTGTTCACCTTCTACTAAGGCGGGCCTTGGACCGCCTTAGTCTTTGAATTAATCACGCAGGGTCGAACTAATCACCGGTTATCCAGTGTCGCAAAAGGCACAATCTAGTTCAAGACAAAATTTCTTGTGACCTCACCAATTTCTTGACTGTTGAAATTCAGCTTCTCCAGCTGAACGCTCAGTTCATCTTTCCCGTGAGATTCGATGAACTGACTGATCTCCTTTCAACAGCCACGTATTGGGTCTGATCTTTCTGATTTTTTCGGAGAATTCAATGCAGGTGTCGTAGTCACCTAGGGTATAGGACCCCCAAATGAAGTCGTCGATCAGTTGCTGGCTCAAAGGATCGAGCTCTTGGGCTTTGCGGAGCAATTCGACTCCCTTTTCGCATTTTCCATTCTGTACAAGCGATTTCCCGTAAGATGCCAGCACGGTCGGATTATTTGGATTCAGCTCATACGCTTTCTTCCCATGTTCTTCTGCTTTGTCGTAGTTCAGATCAAGGTACAGGGAGATGTTGCACAGCAACCGATGGCAGTCCCAGTCGTGACCGGTCAGTTCGTAGGCGTCTTCCAGTGTGACCCGAATTTTGTTGTGTAGATCGTCGTCTGATTCGTCGAACCAGCTCTGGCCGAGCCCATCGGCCCAGGTACAGCAACGCTCGGCGTATGCTCTTCCGTTGCTCGGGTCACTCTCAATAGCGTTGGTGAACATATCAACCGCAATATTGGCGTCCTCCTTGGTTAACTTTCGCTTGTGGAACTTGCCCTGGAGGAGATACTCATACGAGGTCATTTTGTCGGTCGGTTTGCGTTTGGCTCGCTGCAGGCTGGTGACCTCGATTTCGCTCAGAACCGTATTCGCCATTTTGCTGACGATCTCATCCTGAATCTCGAAAACGTCATCCATAGTCTTGTCGTAGCGCGCGCTCCATATCGAATTGCCTGAAATGGGATCTCCCAGTTCGGCAGAAACGCGTACCCGATTTCCCGCTGACCGGATACTCCCAGTGATCACATAGTCCAGTTTGTACTTTTCGGCAGCTTCTTTTACGTCGATGGGGTTATCTTTGTAATCAAAGGTGGTGTTACGCGACATGATTTCAATCGAATTGATCATTGAAAGCTCAGTGATGATGTCGTCCACAATGCCATCGACGAGAAAATCATTAGCTTCACTTTTGTTCAGGTTTCTGAAAGGCAGCAGCATCAGGCGGGGTTTGGCCTCGCCATCTTTCCTTGACTTTGCGACTCTGTTTTCTGTCGGAGGACCAGTCGCAGTATTTTGTTCGGCCGACCCGGTTGGATCTTTCAGGGTTGGTGAGATCTGGTAGATCTCAAAATCGCCTTCAATGTTTTTCAGTTTAGCGTTACCCAGACTATCAATCGCAATTTTGATCCGCTTGACGATCTTTTCATGCACCGTTCGGGATAGCAGTATGCAACCGGGTTCGCAGAGACCCTCTAGTCTTGCTGCGACATTGACTCCACTGCCATAGATATTGGCGCCTTCAATGATAACGTCGTCTAGGTGGATGCCGATCCTGAATTCCATCCGCGATTCTTCGTCAACGCTGGCGTTTCGTTCGCTGAGTACTTTTTGAAATTCAATGGCCGTATTCACAGAATCGACCACACTGTTGAACTCAGCAATCATGGAATCGCCGGCGGTATGAAAAATCCGGCCACCATGTTCCTTGATGATCGGATCAATCAGGCTGCGGCAGATCTTGATATTCTGAAGAGTCAGCTCTTCGTTGCTGTCCATCAGCTTGCTGAAACCCACACAGTCAGCTGCCATGATTGTCGCGAGTTTCCGGGTCGGTTTTGTAGTTTCCACGATCTAGGTATGGAGCAGAGGTTAAGTGGAGGATTGGCATCCTGTGGTCTGGGTTACGTCCAAAATTATAGAACGAATTCGCCCCACGGTGTAGAGTGCGCCCGTCGCTCAACCGGATAGAGCGGTGCCGGCCACGGGTCAAAGACACGTAGCCCAGAGGACTAGTCAGAGTTGAGATGATGTCTGCCCTTTGCTTCTACCACACGTAGGCCACATTTAGGTGTCAAAAGTAGTCAAAACGAACTTCGAGCGTTGCAGATTTAGAGATGAACAAAACGACAACTGAATTGACATAAGTAATTGATGCACTTAGGTTGCCAGTACAGCGGACACAGTAGAATACTGGCACTCTCGAAGGGATTCGAACCCCTGACCTCTGCCTCCTGGGGGCGAGCAAACCAACCATTAAATAGCTGATCTGCACTTCCATGACTTACGTCACGAAGCAAAATAGAGACTTTTTGAAAAGAGTCTCAACCCCGCCCAGGTGGCCACCATTACGGAACACAAAGACACCAAATTGCTGATGCGCTGTACGCACTTAATAGCAGAAGAGTTGATGGAAAGATTGGGCTGATTATCTTCTAGCAACCTGAGTTGTTCATTGTCCCATCTGTCATTTCAGTTTCACAGAAAATAGTTCTGGTCAGGTTTGCCCCAGTTAGACTTGCCCCTGTCAGTTCTACCTCAGTCAGATCTGCCCCCGTTAGATTTGCCCAATTCAATTTAGCCTTAGTCAGGTCTGCTCCAGTCAGATTTGCCTCAGTTAGAACTGCCCACATCAGATTTGCCCCGGTCAGTTCTGCCCAACTAAGATTTGCTCCAGTCAAATCTGCTGAAACTAGATCTGCTCCACTTAGGTCTGCCCAAGACAAATTTGCCCTCGTTAGATCCGACCAAAACAGACTTGCCCGAGACAAATTTGCCTCTTCCAGATTTGCCTTACTCAAATTGGCAGTGCCCAGATGTGCACCCGTTAGGTTTGCCCAACTAAGATTCGCTTCAGACAGATTTACCCCATTTAGATATGCTTGTGTCAGATCTGCCTCAGTTAGATTTTTCTTGCTTAAATCTTCTCTATTCAGTTTTGCCCCACTTAGGTCACAGGAAGGACAGTTTTCACCAAGTAATTGTAGTTCTTGGAGTTGTGTCTCATCAAAGGCACCAGCTTCCCGAGACAAACCCAGCATCAGAACGAAGCAAAGACCAACCGCAGAGAGTGATCGTTTCATCTGATCCTCCTATTGGGTAGGCAGAGGTTTCATACCATCTATCCTACTCCCAACACCCCACTAATTCCGTAAACCTCCCTACCTTTTCGGCCACTTCCCTAAGTTGTCACGGCTGGCTCTACCCACCTTCACCTCAGGCAGAGCGACCTGAGTCGTCGCCTGACAAACCACCACCAGCTGCGCCCTCACTGGCCACAACAGGATTGATTCTCCTGTTTAGGTGGACACGGCACCGAGCCATAAGAGCAGAAAACACAGCAGTCCCCGGTCTTGGGCTTCATCAGCGTATGGCAGTGCTCGCACTCATAAAACCACTGGCAGGCATCTACCGGCATGGTTTCGACCTTTTTATGGCCACAGGTCGGGCAGCTGATCTCAGAGTCTGAAATAACCTCCATCAAACATCAGGCGTGACTATCGTCGAGGGATAGCCTGCGTTGGTGGTCGCCTCGGTAAGCAATTCAACATCAGCGATCTCATCATCATAGATAACCAGCGCGGTCTTGGTCTCATAATTGGTAATCGCCTCGACCACGCCATCGACTTGCATAAGGGCCTTGTTCACGGTGATCGGGCACACCGCACAACTCATGGTTGGCACCGACAAGGTCACAGTCTGCTCACCGGCGACGGCGCCGATAGGCAGCGCCAGGAACAAAAGCAATAACAGCGTTCTCATTAAGTATCTCTCCTAGGCCACCAGTGGAATCCAATAAGAACTTGAGACCAGGGTGACGGCTACCGGTAAACTGATCCAGAAGACTGTCTGACGGCGACGGCGAATACGCGGAATGGCACAAGCACTGCCCGGCGCACACTGCTCTATGGGCCGAAAGAACTGCCAGCCGGAATAACCGAAAGCACCTGCCACCGCGATCATGAAAAGAGGCTGGTATGGCTCTAGCAAAGTCAAAGTAGCGATCCAGGAGCCACTGATCCCAAGTAGTATCAGAACCAGCGGCCCTGCACAACACAACCCACCAGCCAGTCCGACCAACATACCGCCTGCAATTGGCAAATTAGAGTCTTTCACTCTAGTCACTGTACTCTTTTGTTGAGCGAGATCAAGACAATTATCACCACCTTCATCATTGATTTCCATATTGCGTTATTTCAACCCTCCCTATATACGATTCAAATAACAGTGGTGTTAATTTGTTTACAGACGCGTATAGGTGTACGGAAACGGGGTAGAACCGAACAGGAATAAGATGGCGGTATGAAACGCATTAATTTCGGATTCACATTGATAGAACTGATGATCGTGGTAGCGATCATGCACATGTACGGGTTGTCCTTCTACTGTAACAATGCACTGTCCAGTAGGAGGAGCGGTATGCACCGACGGAACGCAAGTAAGTTATACCCCGTGAATAGTCAGCATGTAGTTAACCATCGTCGATACCTATCCACAGTTATCAGTTGAATAACTATCCCAACATATAGATTTCTATGTCAAGTAAGGCAATGTGGGCTAGAAGATTGGCCGAGTACACGTACGGCGCAGATGGCAATCAATTTCACTGTGCGAGTTGATCGACAAGCTTGAACTTCCAGACATCGCCGAAAAGGCAGAAAGGTTTACAGTTTTAGTGGGCTGTTGACAATAAAGGACCGCCATTTGGTACAGACTGCATGAAAAGGGTTTACAAATATGGATTTTAGATATTGTTGATTTATGTTTGTCTAGATATATTCCTGTATTCAACGAACTATGAATGCATGAATCGCTGCATTTCAGACCATCTGAATTTATCAAGATTTATCGGCTCAATTCGATGAACCCTCAACACTGATGCAAGTGTGAACTGCTAACCCAACCTTCCCACCAAATCCTCTGCTCCTACCACAAATACGCCACACTGAGCTGAGAGAAAACAATTAAAACGAACCCCGATGTTGGGTAGGAGTTTGGATGAGTTCCAGAGTGTCTCAACCGGTAGAGGTGCGACAGGTGCTTCTGTCAGAGATATTCTAGAGAGGGTGCTAGAAGATGGTGACTGGCATCTTAAGGAGGAATTGGTAGATGCCGTCGGTCGACAGGTAGAGTGCAGTGTCAAGACGATAGAACGAGTTGCTTTCGACGAGATGCATGTTGAAAGAGAGAATACTCACGAAACACCCACAAGAGTGTTGTGGCGACTGCCTAGATGAGACATAGCGTGTATATGAAATGTCTTATCTAGTTAAGACATTCGTTATGTACGTTATGTCTCAACTACAAAGTGGCTCTAACTGGACCTGACACTTCTCCAACGCCTCATTATGGGTGAGATTTAATCGGGTGGAGCCAGAGGTTCAAAAGTGAATACGTCATGGTGGTCCACGTAGTCTTCAATCATGGCCTGAAAATCAGGGCTGCTTAGACGTTTCCCCATAGCCTCCATGTCCACGTCAAATAGTGTAATTAGGCCAGTATGTTCATCCACTCGGCCTACTTTAGTCTGACTCTCGTCACAAAAGTCGGCGCGTTCTTCGTCAGCATCAAAGAGTGATTTCCAGTCTTCGTAGCTTGCTTTAAGGTGTGCAATGACTAAGACATTCATGGTTATCCTCCAGTTGATCAGTATGATTACAGCGTGGAAATGCAAGTCTATATGTTGTTGGTCACCGGTTCATTAGTAGTTAACTAGTTAACTCCATAAAGTCGCTAATTGGCGCACATCTCTACTCTATAGAAGTTAAGTTTCAGCAGTATTAATGATGTCCTACCTATCCACTCGCACAGCCATATAATTATTTCTAGGATTTAACCAACTAGGAGATAAGACCAACCCAGACGAGTAGGTACTGATGGTTGGATGTCTCCGCTTGTGGATGCTTCTGCCAAACAGGAATAAGATAGCGGTAATAATCAGTAATCTGTCCCAGACAAATAAGAATGGAGGATGCGGTATGAAGGACATTGAGTTCTGGTTTTCAATTGGTAGCACCTACTCCTATCTTTCCGTAGCCCGTCTGCCTGCACTGGAACGCAATACAGGCGTGACCTTTTCATGGCATCCATTCAGTGTCCGCAAGATCATGCAGGAAATGGACAACATCCCATTTCCGCCTACTAAAAAGGCATACGGTATCCCGGCCAGCGTGCCAGCGCCTTATCCCCTGAAAGAGTTTGATCTGGCAAACAAGATTGCAGTGCTTGGAATGCAGGAAGGGTGGTGTGTCAATTACGTCTGCGCTACCTACCGCAGGTGGTTTCAGGAAGGTCTAGAAGCGGGCAGTGAACCCAACCTGTCAGACAGCCTTACGGAGATCGGCCAAGACCCGAAAAGGGTGATCCAGTTAGTCGAAAGTGATCAGGTCACAAAGTCTTATTTAGAGCAGACGGATTCTGCAAGAGAGAAAGGTATCTTCGGTAGTCCAACCTGTGTTGTCGATGGCGAACTTTTCTGGGGTGATGACCGGATTGAAGATGCCGTTTGGTGGCTAAAGAATAGGTGAGAAATTTCAGCCCGGCCAGCATCTCTCTACGTAACAGGAATAAGATAGCGGTATGAAACGCCTGATTGCCATTGCAGTTCTTCTATCGGTAACACTTGTTGCCCAAACCCTCTTTGTCGGTATGTCTTTGACTGCTCTTGCTGCCGGTACGTTGACGGTCGATAAACCCAACAACAATCGCCAATATGTTGCCGGGATGACCTACTGGATCAAATGGACGCCTGGTTATGAATGATGGCAAGCATGCGTGGCAGGTGCCATCAACCCTTGTTAACAGCGCAGCCTACAAGGTCAAGATCACCTCGACCAAGAACAAGAAACTGAATGACAGCAGCGATAATAACTTTTCCATTAAGAAGTAATACTGAAAAAGCAGAAAGGTTTACAGTTTTAGTGGGCTGTTGACAGTAACTAACCCAACCTTCCCACCAAATCCTCTGCTCTTAAATGCGTATAGCGCATCAGCATCTTGTCATCCAAAAACCGGCGGGGGTATTAAAAAACGTCAACCGTAAAATACGAAACCGACCACAAAGTTCTTGCCTTTGTGGTCGGTTTTAAAGAGAGAATTAAGTTAAATCGTAGCTTCGTTCCTCATGTTCAGTTACATCTAAGCCTTCATTTTCTGACTCTTCACTGACACGAAGGTCAGTTACAAAACCTACAAGCTTAAGAATGATCCAAGTAACTATAGCTGTCCAAGCGAATATGACTATTATCCCTTGAAATTGAATCCACAGCTGTGCAAGTGGCCCTCCTTCAGCTATTCCTGAAGAGCCAGAGCCTAAGAAACCACCTGGTGTTCCTACAAAACTCAACATGATTATTCCTAACATGCCACCAACTCCGTGGACTGGAAAAACATCTAGAGAGTCATCGATACCAAATATTCCTTTAACGGCTTGAGTGGCATAAAAACAAACGCCTCCGGCTAGCAAACCAATTAATAATGCTCCTTCTGGTCCTACTGTTCCTGCTGCCGGTGTTATCGTTGCCAGTCCAGCTACCATACCAGTTGCAATACCAACGACGGTGGGCTTACCTTGTTTAAGCCACTCAAGAACCATCCAGGTAAAAGCAGCTACTGCAGCACTAGTATGAGTAACAAGCATTGCCATTCCGGCATCTTCACTAGCGGCTACCGCGCTACCTGCATTAAACCCAAACCATCCCACCCAGAGCATAGCAGCACCCATTACAACCATGGTTCTATTATGTGGTTGCATAGGAGAGTCTGGAAAACCTTTTCTTGGGCCCAAGACCAGAGCCGCAACTAGGGCTCCAACACAAATTACCTAAGAAACCCCCTCCCCACACCATATGAGTTGCAGGTAGATAGACGAAGGTAAACCAGAGTAATGAAAAAAGACACATTGCACCAAATTTCATTCTTTCTGCAAATGCTCCAACTACCAAAGCTGGTGTGATAATTGCAAATGTCATTTGAAACATAATGAAAACTGATTCAGGTATAGACCCAGATAAAGATTCTCGACCTATACCAGACAAAAATAATGCACTGAAATCTCCGATAAGTGCTCCATCACCTTTAAAGGCCAAACTATAACCATAAACAACCCATGCTATTGAGACGATACAAGCGATTGTGAAACACTGCATTAACACGGAAACTGCATTTTTACTCCTAACCAGACCAGCGTAAAAAAGCGCTAGTCCTGGCAACGTCATAAACAAAACCAAAGCTGTTGAGGTCAACAACCATGATGTATCGCCAGTATCTAGTCCTTCTGCTGCGGCAGAGAAAGGTACAAGGCCAATTATCGCCATAAAAAATAATTTCTTAGTCATGTATGTAGCCCCCTGTATCTATACTGCGTCTTCGTTTAAATCACTGGTACAAATACGCACAACTTAAGTATAGGAAGGATAAACGCCTCTTCTGTAAAGTATGCATCAAATTTCCCAATATTGAGCTAAAACCAAGATTATTTTACTCTAAAGCCTCTCAATTTATACCCCGAAAATAGCTTGTTTTAGCCGTTTTTTGAGATGACCCGATTTAACTCGGTTCAGAGGCAATATCGGGAGCAGGAGAATTAAGATAGCGGTATGAAATTATTCAAAACTAACCGAAAAATACCAGCAAATATATCCCGTGGAACTTCAACTAACTACAAAGAGGCTGGCCTTACGACCTCTTTCGATTAACGATGTGTGTCTGGCCATAGAGATGTTCACGGATGAGCAGGTAATGAAATATGCTGGAGGCACACTCCCAAAAGAGAAGATCATCGAAGAAATGGAGATGTGGACACGCCGTGGTGGTAATGGTTGCATTGGCGTGTGGTGTATCTGTGACCGAGCAACTGGAGAGAGTCTTGGCTCCACTGCTTTAACGCCGCTTCCAGTCGACAAGGACGATACCGATTGGGGACAAGTAATCGAAGAGCAGTTGCCGGACGGGGAAGTGGAGATTGGGTATTTTCTGAAACGAACCGCTTGGGGAAACGGCTATGCAACAGAGACTGTTGAACGCATATTGCGATTTGCATTTGAGGACTCACCCCTTGAAGAAGTCGTCGCCGTTACTGATCCTGAAAACCGGGGGTCAAGGAGAGTGCTCGAAAAGAGTGGGTTTGTGAGCACAGGAATTCGACGTGCTTATGGAAAAGACCACCCGGGATTCCAGATTATTCGAGAGGACTGGTTGGGTAGGCGGTAACTAACCTATCCTCCCCCACCAAATCCTCTGCTGAACAATGAAACACATCTACACATTTTTCTAGTCACGCCTCAATCCTGTTTCCAGAGCAAGGATGATGATTCTCTTGAGCTGATTATTGGCACCAATTAATAGTCGCCGTTCTTCACCTGCTTCTAATCGTCTGGTTCTGGCCTTGTCTGCCTTGGCTAAACGGATTCGGCTGACTGGGTTCTCCCGTATATCAACATCCCTGCGTACTGTTGCCAATGTGACTGCCTCAATCCTTTTGTCTCTGTAATGCGCTATATCAGAGGCTTTAAGGTCTGATACTAGCTGATGACCGAAGGCTGCTTGCAGACGTCTGATTCGGTACGACTCATGGCGGGATGCGCCTCTATGCTTCGGTAGAATGGTCCGCTCGTAGCGAGCAAGGATTTCACCAACGGTGATATCAGATACAGGCTTAAATAACCTGCGTTCCATGTCTGACTCTGCTGCTTTTATCCACTTCTTAGCGGATGTGATGCTTGTAAATGTTTGAGTAATTGCCAGGTAATCGTTCTTTCTGATTTGGACATGGTATCGCCCATGTCTCTTACGGATCGTAGCCATTTCTGCTGCCTCACTGTGCCATGAGTGTGCCAATGAGGATGTCCTACGGGATTCGGTCATGACTGACCGCTGTAGGCCTTTGAATTAGAGTAGTTTAATGGCGCGCCCGAAGGGATTCGAACCCCTGGCCTCTGCCTCCGGAGGGC
>JYMV01051611.1_pt1 | contig 16907 bp, 18 predicted proteins | sample 338911 | NCBI WGS metagenome assembly JYMV01 (sample SAMN03354496, study PRJNA234377) | hydrothermal vent metagenome | biome: Deep sea; feature: Hydrothermal plumes at the Eastern Lau Spreading Center, Western Pacific Ocean; material: Seawater | place: Tonga | collected 2009 | depth 2000 m m
TTGTATGATACCCATCAACGTTTTGCTTTTCGTGTCAGGTATCACCTTGGCGTAAACCCTGCCGCCACGCTTGAGTAGCCCGAACACTGGAACCTTACCGGCGGCTCCGCGTCCTCGCTTACCCTTTCGCACACCGCCAAAGTAACTCTCATCCACTTCTATCTCACCTGAAAATGGTGCCTCTTCTTCTGTCGCCTGATAGATAATCTCACGAAGACGGTGAAAAAAATAGGCCGCCGTGTTTTTGTTCACATTCACCAGTTCGCTTGCACATCTAGCTGTTGAACCTGACACAAAATGCTCCATCAATCGCTCTTGTTTCTCCTTACCCAACCGACTCTTGCGCATGTCCATACTGATAACATTTTCTTAGTTATCTAGTACAGCCCCATAATCAATAAATTTGGGGTTTTGACGTGGCCGGCCCCCCATCAGGAGGAGTGAGTTATGGAACCGAATGATCAGGAAGTGAATTGGAGGGAAGTCGCTTTTTTGTTAAATGGAGCTAATGAAATGCTGACGGAAAAAATTCGTGAACAGGATAAGGAGTTTGCCCGGCTCCAAGCGCAACACAAAAGAATACAGGACTCAAAGTTAATGATCAAAAACAATTTGAACTAGAATAATTAATCGGTCACCTTCGGAAATGGGCTTTTCGCAACTGGTATTTTTGTACCGCCCGGTTATGTTCGATAAGGGTGGAAGAAAAATGATGGCTACCATCTTGCCGGGAAACAAAATACAGGTGATCGGATTCAATAGGGGATATCGCCGCCACAATGGACTTGAGTCCCGGATTCGCGATAGGGCCGGGGGGCAATCCTTTATGCCGGTAGGTGTTGTAAGGGGAGTCGATTTTCAAATCGCGTTTGCGGATATTGCCGTCAAACTTCTCCATAGCATAAATCACGGTTGGATCGGTTTGCAGACGCATGTTTTTTCTTAACCGATTATGAAAGACGGATGAGATTATTTTTCGTTCCGAGTCCAACCCGGTTTCTTTTTCTATCAGGGAAGCCAGGGTAATGATTTCATACCAGGCAAGGGAACTTTTTTTCGCACTCATTAATAACTGGGGTTTTAAAACTTGTTCCCTGAAAGTGTCTACCATTTTTTGGATAATTTTTTTTTCTGGAGTGAATTTGCTGAAATGATAGGTTTCTGGAAATAAATAACCTTCCAGATTGTCAGCGGAAATGCCCAGGGACCGGATTAAATTTTCATCCTGAGTTTGGCGGATAAAAACTTCCTGATCCGCCAGACCCTCTGAGTGAAGAAGCCTGGCAATTTCTGTTATTCGGTAACCCTCCGGGATGGTGACAGGGTAGAGGACGGTTTTACCGGATGTGATCCGAAGAAGAATTTTGGAAGGAGGCATGGAGGGTGACAGGCTGAATTCCCCAACCATGACCTGTTTCTGTTTGTCTTGAATATAGGCAATAGCCTGAAAAGCACTGGGACTGCGGATCAGTCCTAGACGAGAAAGTTCCTGAGCCACCTGTTTCAGAGTCATTCCCGGTTGAATCTCAAAGATTATGGTCTGGTTGTTTTCGTTGACAGGCCGGGAAGCCTGATAGTAGAACAAACCTATCACGATCCATGCCAGTGCCAAAGAGCCCCAGAAGCCAGTGAAAAAAATTCTTTTTATCCAGCGCTTCATAAGTTTACAAGTTCCGGTTTATGATGCGGCCTTTCGTAACTGGCTTAGAAACTGGTCATTTTCCTGTTTTGTTCCTATAGTGACGCGCAGGCAGTTTTTTAATCTGGGGTGAGAGCCCAGGTTTCGCAATAAGGTTCCGTTTGCTTTCAGGTTGTTAAACACTTTTTCTCCATCCTTAGAGGCTCGAAACAGAATGAAATTAGAATTCGAGGGGTACGCAGTTATGCCGGGCAATTTTGATAACTCATCCATCAGGCGGTCCCGTTCTTCTACAATGGAATGGATTTGATTTTGCACCGGGGTAAAATCATTGAGAAGTTCGTTAGCGACCCATTGCGATATGGAATTCGAGTTATAAGGCAGGCGGACTTTGTTAACTTGTTCTGCAAGCATGACAGGGAAAATTCCATAACCTACCCGGAGTCCCGCCAGACCGATTTTTGACAAGCTCCTGAGAATAACCAGGTTATTGTGTTTTTCCATTTGCTTGATAAAAGTTTTTCCTGAGAAGTCATGATAGGCTTCATCCAGAACCACGATGCCCTCGAACTGCTCAATGACTTGCTGAATTTCCTGCTCAGAAAAGCAATTGCCCGTTGGATTGTTGGGGTAACTAATGAAAACAATTCGGGCCTTATGTTCGGCGATTATTTTCAATGCGGATGAAGCCTCGAAATCCCAATTGTCATTGAGGGGAAAACTGACGGGGTTCAACCCTAGGCACTGTGCCGTGATGCCATACATGGCAAATGTAGGGTCCGGGAAGGCAATGGTTTCCCCTTCATTACATAGAACCTGCATCAGATATTGAATCAATTCGTCCGAACCGTTTCCGATGATGATTTGTTCAGTGGAAGCACCCGTTCTGTTGGCGATGGCTTTTTTCAGCTCTCTGCAATCAGGATCGGGGTAACGATTGAGTTGCAACTCATCCAGCTGTTGGAATATTTTATTTAACAGTTCCGGTGAGGGCGGGTAAGGGTTTTCGTTGGCGTGTAATTTGGTGCCCTCATCCTGGTTTTCCACTTGATAGGCTTTCAGTCCTTTGATCTTGTCCCGGACCAGTTCCATGAGATCGATGTGGGACATGGTCAATCAACTCCATCTTTTAATAGTTCTTTAATATCAGGTGAGGATGGACTGTAATGGGACACTCTGACCTTTTCTGCCTGCAGGATAGAAAGGATGGCATTCACCGTATGTTCGACCTCATGGTTGGTGATGACGTAATCGTACATTTTATATTTTTTGATTTCCTTTTTTCCAGTTTCGATTCGCTGTTGGATGTGTTCTTCTGAATCCGTTCCTCTTTTTCTAAGCCGAGCCGCCATCTCTTTAATGGAGGGAGGCAGGATGAGAATATAAATTCCCTGGTACTGCATTTTTCGCAAAGCTTCAACGCCTTGAACATCCAGTTCCAAAAGAGTATCGCATCCGCTTTTTAAGATTGTATCGACAGACTGGAGAGAAGTGCCATAATGAAAGTCATGAACACAAGCCCATTCGAGGAAATCATTGTTCTTGATTTTATCTTCGAATTCTTTTTGGGATATAAAGATATAGTCCACACCATCTGTTTCTCCATTCCTGATTGTTCGTGTGGTGTGAGAAACTGATATTTTTAAATCAGGCAATCTTTCCCGCAAAAATTTGCAGGTGGTGGTTTTTCCTGTCCCGGAGGGGGCGGAAAGTATTATGGCAAATCCTTTAGCCATGATGGGGGCTCCAACAATTTATAAAAAAATGCAGTGAAAAAAGCAAAAAATCAATCACTCAATGTTCTGCAACTGTTCCCTTATCTTTTCAAGTGCGCTTTTTATCTCTATAACCAGATTGGCTACTTTGGTATCGCTGGATTTTGAACCCATCGTGTTGACCTCTCGGTTGATCTCCTGGGTGATGAATTCCAGTTTCCGTCCTATAGGCTCTGTCGAGTCAAACAATTTTCTGAATTGTTTGAGATGACTGCCCAACCGCGTGATTTCTTCGGTAATGTCGCACCGGTCAGCCAGGATAGCGGTTTCCTGAGCCAGACGACTTTCGTCAACCTCAATGCCGTCATTGATTAGTTTGATTCTCTCCTTAAGACGGGCCTTGTATTCCTGAGTGATTTCCGGTTGGCGCTTTTCTATCTGCCCCGCGTGTTTCTCGATACTGTCAATGCGTTCTGCAAGATCTTTTTGTAAATGCTCTCCTTCTTCCTCCCGCATTTTCTTAAGGGAGATGAGGGCAGATTCAGCCATGTTTAAGAGCAGGCCTTCTTTAGCCGGGTCGATGGCTACGGGCTCTATTTTTATGATATCCCGCAGGCCGACCACAGAATCGATATTCAGTTTGCCATCAAGCCCCAACGAAGTCTGAATTTTTTTCAGTGCTTCCACATATTGAGAGGCAAGAGCAAGGTTGGGTTTGACTTCCCATTCTCCTGAACCCTCATTGGTGTTGGCTAAGGTGATAGTGATGTTAATGGAGCCCCTTGCGCAATGTGCCTTGGTCAGTTTTTTCAGGGGCCGTTCCAGGTCTACGTAGGCTTTAGGCAGGCGGGTAGTGATTTCTATAAAGCGGTTGTTGACCGAACGGATTTCCGCCTTGTAGGAATAATCCCCATCCTGGCATTCTGCCCGGCCAAACCCGGTCATGCTGATTAGCATTAATTCCTAAGCCTTTTCCACGATCAATTTGTAATGGCCGTTTTCTTCAGTCAGGGAAACAACCTTGTGCCCATCATTTTTAATACTTCGAGGGACATTCTCAGAGGGCTCGCCCTCATCCAGCAATACTTCCAGTATGCTTCCCGAGGCCATGGTTTCCAGCTTGATTTTTGTTTTAACGTAATTGAACGGGCATTTGACTCCAAGAAGGTCAATGCTCTGTTTACTATTGCCGTTTGCGGCTTTAGAACCTTTTGGGTCTTCCCCACCGACCCGCATTCTTAAAGACTTGTCCTCCTGCATTTTGTTTTGTACGTTTTTGCATTCCTCCAACAGTTGTCCGGCTTCGCTCAGCCACCACTCAGCGGTTTTAGCATCTGTGGCTTCAGGGATTGATTCAAAACTGTCGATGAGTTTGGCAAACTTTGCCGATACAATTTCCATGTCGATAACCAGCGACTGGAATTTTTTCAGGCATTCCCAATCATCATTGAAGTCCATGCCCTCTGTAACAAGTAGGGCTCTGGCAGAAGCAATGACCGAATGCTTGGCGTGTTCACCGGTTCCTTTGTATGCGTTTTTCTCCAGACTGAGCTTGCCTTGGAAGAGGGCTCGCTCGGCTTCGCTGATACGGTCGGTGATCATGTCGGTGACGGCGCCGGCACACTCCCCCTGGCCACGGTCTTCGAGACTGAACTTTTCCGTCGAGCCATAGTCGATATAAGACTGTGGAGACTTTTCAATGTCCGGTAGATCTTTTAGCGGCTTCAGCAAGTCGCGGAAATGGATTTTACCCTTGCGGTCAAAATATTCGCCAAACGTTTCATTGTTTTCTTTTCCGGCCTTATAGTCTGCCAGAGAAAGTTTCATGGCCGACGGAGCGTTTTTAGCTGGGATTTTAATGACCGATGTGCCAAACACTACCTCGTCTTCAGAAACTCTGCCACCGAGAAAAACTTCATAATGCGGGGTTAGAATTCCGTTGAGTTTTTTGGCTCCGCCATGAAACCCGATGGAGGCAATATGATGCTGTCCGCAAGAATTCGGGCAACCGCTGGCCTTGATAGAAATATGGTCGAAATCCTTGGATTCCTCAAACCCACTTTCCATCTCCGTGTTCAGTTCCTGAACCAACCCGCGGGAAGCCGTGATACCGAGGTTGCAGGTTTCTGAACCTGGGCAACAGGTAATATCGCGGATCTCTTCGGTTCCGGCTTTATGCAGCCCTATTTTTTTGAGCTCGCCAAAGATCGCACCAAAGGCATCTTCTTTTGCCCAGGGAATCATCACGTTCTGGTTGACAGTACAGATGATGGTTTCCCCTGCAAATTTTTCAGCGATGCTTGCCAGTGCTTTGGCCTGCACAACGGTGAAATCACCCAGGATCAACTTGACCTGAAGATTGTAAAATCCTTCTTGTTTTTGTGGCTCGATGTTTCGGTTTTTCCAAAGTATGAACTCCGGGTCGGACTCATGTTGATTATCAGGCTGATACTCGGGAATGTCCGGGTTACCCCCTTCCGGCAGTTCAATTGATGGGTAGGCCTTTGTATCAAGCGCCGCATACTCTTCTTCATAGAGTTCTGTGATTTTATCCATGCCAAGTTTATCGACAACAAACTTCAACCTGGCTTTATTGCGGTTTCTTTTGTCGCCGTATTTGTCGAAGACAGAGACAATCGCTTCACACATCCTCAGCATTTTGTCGGCGGGGATGAAATCCACTAAATGTTTTGCGGCATGAGGGAATGAACCCAGCCCCCCGCCAATCAGAACGCGGAACCCACGCACTTCCTTGTCTCCATCTTTCTGGATAACCGCCTTCAACCCAATATCGTGGATGGGCGCCAGCCCGCATCCGCTACAACCGCCGAAGGTGATCTTGAACTTTCGCGGCAGGTTCTGGGTTAAATCTTTTCGCAAAAGATATTTGGAAACCGCCAGGGCATAAGGGGCCACATCAAATACTTCTGTAGCGCATGTACCTGCTTTGTGGCAAGCAGTTACGTTACGCACAGTGTTGCCACAGGCTTCCCGGGTGGTGACTCCCGCTTGCGCGAGGTCCTCAAGACCCTGGGGAACATTTTGAATGTTTACATAATGCAGTTGGATATCCTGACGTGTGGTGATGTGAAGGATTCCGTGGGAATATTTTTCGGCAAAAATTGATCGCTGGTCATCCTTCCGGCAGGGAGTTTGGTTCGCACCATTTGTTCCCCATCCTGACGTTGACCATAAATGCCCTGTTGCAGGCGAAACCGTTTGAAGTCGTCATCGCCAACTTCACCCCGGTTCAGGCGTTCTACTTCTGCGGCGAACGCGTCAATTTCCTGCCTGACCTCGTCCGGAATATTTAGAGTTTTTGTATCCATTACTTTCCTCAGTTTCTATCAATACAGGCCGGTTATGAGCTTAATTAACCTGCCAAAATAAGCCGTTAAATTCCTAATTTGTGGGATTGACCGAAAAAATCAGAAAAGGTCACAAATTGGGTATACGAGCCGAATATTATACTATCTTATAATAAAACTACCCTGAAAAACAGTAGTATAGCAGATTCAGTATGGGGCATCTCTAAAAATTGCTTTTGGTCCAGGTATTTGCGTGTGAGAGTTAGGCATTATTAAACTACCCTCACTGCGGCTATGCCTTGCCTCTCCCTTCAAGGGAGAAGGGTAGGATGAGGGGGATTCAATGTGGTTGGAATCTTTTCCATTTCATAGAAGGAGTTGTTGAGTTGGACGCTGTTTTCCTGATAAAGATTAATTTTGCCATATATTGCATCGTTTTTGCCGCCTGTTTAATCAAAAATCGCAATTTCAACATCGCTCTGGTCGGCTTGACCTACTTGGCGCCGCTGGTACCCTTAGGCATGACCGATGCCAATATCGAACGATTCCTGCTCGTTTCCTTCATCAATTTTATTTTCGGCATCATAGAGATGGTCATTTTTGTCCTGACCGAGCGGCCCGAAGACATTGTATTTGACAGATCTTATCTGCAACAGCTCTTTGGGCACGTTCTACCCATTTGCATGGCGTTGGTGGGGATGTCTTTTGTTGCCCGTGCCACCGGTATTGCCGTAGGCTGGGGGGAAGCGGTGATGATTGCCGGACTATTTTTCGTCGGCTCGGTATTTCGTATCTGGGCTATAGTTCAGTTGGGGGTGTTGCGCTTTAAGTTCAACATCGCCTTTCGGGAAAAACAGACCCTGAAAACCGATCAGTTGCACGGCCTCATGCGTCACCCCACCTACACGGCGATGATGCTGGTGATACTTGCTTATGCGGTAACCACCCATTCCTGGCTCGCGGGAGGGCTAGGCACACTTTCAGCTTGGTTTGGTTTTCAGTTTAGAATCCATTTTGAAGAACGGGCTTTGAAAGAACAGTTTGGCGTGGAATATGAGAGGTACCGTTCCCAAACCCCAATGTGGTTGCCGTTCCTGCATTTTTGAAGGGGGAGGTGGTGTCACCTTGAGTCATTCTGAGCTGGGCGCCCACCACCAGACCTTTTATATCTCTCAATTCTTTTTCACAGCCCGTGCAACTCACGAATGTAGGGCACAACACCCTCTTCAAACGTGCGCAGGGGAACGAATTTCAGAAAGTTGAAGCGGGCAATGCCGAGTTCGATGGCAAACTCTTCCAATTTATGGGGCTCTCTAGTCTCGACTACCCAGAGGAAAGTGTGTTCGAGACCCGAATGATAGCGGTCCAAAATAGAAGTGACGCCATACTTCTCCATCAACGGTCGCAGGTCCTTCGCACCCACCGCGACCACTCTTTTAGCCGTCTCAAGATTGTTGATCGGGCAGGCGTGGACGTCGTGCGTGCCGTAAATCCCCCACAAAGTGGGTTTTGCCAAACTACTTTGAGCCGAGGCGGTTGCAACGAAGAACGATGTGATCATCATTGCAATGACGAGAAGTTTCATTGTGCCGAGTCCTTTGGCAATGTTTTTAACGAACAGCGTAAATGTTGAATATCGTGGTCTAGACATGGGAGTTCTCCTGTTTGATAGTTACTTGCATATTAAAAGTTACTGGAGTGTATCCTAATCACTTTTATTTTGCAAGTGACTTTTTTTGGGGCTATACTGTGACCATGAAAAGGCCTATGAAAAAGAAAAAACCTATAAATATCAAAGACTGCGGAGAGCGTTCTAAATGTCCGATGACCAACACGCTGGATTTGATCGGCGATAAATGGACGCTTCTCGTGATCCGCGACATGATATTTTTCGGCAGAAAACAGTTCCGTGATTTTTTGGATTCTCCGGAAGGGATTTCAACCAATATCCTGACCGAGCGCCTGAAGCGGCTGGAGAAGCACGGCATTATTGAGAAACACTCGTACCAGGACAATCCGGTACGCTACGAATATTCTCTTACCCAAATTGGTCAGGACCTCGAACCCGTATTACTGGAAATCAATCGCTGGGGAAAAAATAATATAGAGGGGATTCGCGTCCCGAAGGACGAAGAGCTCGAGCAGTTCCAAAAAAAATACAGCAGAGACAGGAAGTGATGAAAAGTACCGCCAGGGTGATACCCCATCCGGGGCATGAGATAAATGTTGGGGATATCATGGAAGCCTCAGCATGACCCTTCGAGAACCTTAGGGTGACAGTAGTGGCCCTACGCCTAGTAGTCAAATCGCAATTTCATCGATTTGATCATCCTTCCTTTTAGGTTTATAGGCTGGGGTTTTGTCCCTTTTCCTCTTAACTTGCAGCAGGATATTTGAATACCAGTCCTCTTTTCTATTTCCCTCACGGACAAAACTGAAAGTCTGGAGGTTTTGCAAGGAATGCAATCGGACATATAGGAAAGCCCAACGGAGAGGGGGTAGAGGTAACATGCTTCTGTAGAGAACGACATTCGGAGCATTCAAATATATGGAGAATCATCGGTAATCCCTAATAAATCAAATAGTTATTCTGGTTGAACTGGGGATCAATATAATCCCGATAAATTAAATTGTCAATAACTATTTAAAAATCAGTTAGTTATGGCGGCGAGGCGTCGCAGCCAGGGGCCACCAGCAGACAAATATAAGCGTAACTGGCGCAATGGGGAGGTTATCCGCTATAATTTTCTACATGGACAAGACCGGGCAATATTTAGAAGACCTGAAGAGTGAGGACCCCGCCGTTCGCGCGAAGGCTACTCGCGGGTTATGGATTCTCTGGCACGCACAAGCGGGAGCTGAGATGGAGCAGGAGCTGAATGAAGCAACCCGGTTGATGGATCGTCAGCAACACGAGCAAGCTCTTGCAATGTTCCAAGTCCTGGTCGAGAAATGTCCCGAGTTCTCTGAAGCGCATAACAAACTCGCGACCCTTCTTTTCATAATGGGGCAATTCGAAGAGTCCGTCAAAGAATGTGAGGAAGTGTTACGAAGAATCCCGCACCATTTTGGTGCTTTGAATGGGATGGGGTTATGTCTGTTTGATCTGCAACGGCACGAAGAGGCTATCCGGTGTTTTCAAAAAGCCCTCGAAATTCAACCCTACGCCGAAATCAATCTCACCTATATTGCCCGTTGCCGCGCAAGCTTGAATTGAGTCGGGATGGCCCGACTGCCAACTCCTGGGCGGAGGGCCAACGTGCAATAGCTTGCTCTGGCTAGCACAAATTTATCTCGGCTTAATGTGTCCGCCCAGAAGTCAATGAAAAGGTAATCCCTAGGCGGAGGGCCGACACTGCATTGCCCATCAAGCAGTTTGAGCACACAAGTGTAATACTGTTATTATCTTAAATCGCGGCCTAAAAGAGAAGTGCCCGCGAAATTCAAGAGCCCCATGGTTTTATAGCGATTGATTTCTTCATCGTTTCTGCAACTCTGTAATAATCTAATTTGAGCTTGTATCGTTTCCTCTCGACACTTGAGCCAGTTATCCAGAGTCCCTGAAAGTTGCTGAAGGCTGGTTGAAAAGGTTTGAGCATTAATCGCTTTATTGTTGCGTGGGTATTTTGCTTTAGTCATCTCCATTAAGGATTATTTGTCATTTGCAGGAGAAATTGATTTGAGGTTTTGTGGTTCGTGTACTTCTTCAATCCCTCCGGGGCACGCGTGATGCCTCTTCATTTGCCTTCATGCCCCGTATGGGGTCGCCTAGTGGCGGCTAGTGGGTGAAATCCAGTGTTGGGAAATAGAGTGCTAATGCGATCAGCAGGAAAATATAAGCGTAGCTGGAAAAATAAAACAGGGGTGGGTTTATTTTGAGCCCTTCCCATTTTTCCGGAGTGTTCTGTATCTTGTCCCGCACACGGTAAAAATTGGCGACCAGTATCAGTAATCCCAGGGCATATGGTTTGTATTGGAACACGGTCATTAATCCTGCTGCAGGAATGGATGCCCCGAGCATTGCGGGAATTTTTAGCAGGCTGTTGCGGGTGATGTCATCCAGAACATTGAGCACCGCTACATAACAAACCAGATAAAACAATCCGGATAAAGCCAGCCAGACAAAGAATGAGAAGAGGGGAGTGCCTCCAGGTATGTCTTCGAGTCCAAGAATCATAGTATTACAAAGTATGAGTGAAAAATATTATTGTGTCACCCTCACCTCAATCCTCTCCTTTCAAGGGAGAGGAAGCAAAAAATCCCTTCTCCCCTTGGGGGAGAAGGATAGGATGAGGGGGATTTGATTTGTCATGCTGATTTAGCTATCAAAGCTTTAACTATGTCGAGATAGACATTTTTATGTGAGTGGATTTTGAATCCTGCCCTCTCGGCATTTCCAACGGTGTCGCGGTCCAGATAGGTGCCTTCCAGGTATTCGGTAACGTGTGACATGAATTTCAGGATGAGGGCGTAAACCGGATTTTTGCTCAACACATGTTCAAACATGACCAGTTCGCCATCGGGTTTCAGCACCCGTTTCAGTTCTTTCAGGCAGATCCTACACAGAACGCAAACGGTTAATATGGTATCGAAAGTATTATCCTGAAACGCGGTGGCCTGGGCATCCATCTGGCAACGATGGATTTTGCCACGATAGTTTTGCACACGGGCATGGGAACGCTCGAGCATTGCATAGCTCATATCCACTGCGGTGATATCCAGTCCTGGCGGGAAATTAACAATTTCCTGTCCGGTTCCTATTCCTATATATAACACTCTGCCTTTCAGGTTTTTGAACAGGGCGCGTTGATCGGGACCCCACCGGCGCATATCTCCGGCGCGAAAAAAGTCAAAAAACTTGGCAACGCCGTCATAAGATTTATTATTTGTTTTCATTGGTTTACAAGTCTCTTATTAGCAAAATAGATGATGGTGGCAACCATGCACCCGGCGAGGTTGCCCCAGGCAATCACAACATAGCCGGAGATGCCAGGAATCGCGGATAACATTCCGGCTGTCATTCCTACCCCCATTCCTATGATTCCCAAGGGGATCATCACCTCAAACGCGCCGACAAAAGGCATGAGGAGAATTTTAAGTGGCAGAACCAGCACCATGCCGATCAATCCGCCCAGAACCATGGCAATGAGCATGTTGGGCTGGGTGGATAGGACCAGGTACACAACTAGAGCTACCAAACCCCCGGCAAATGTGCCGATAAAAAAATCTGCAATTTTTAAGTTCATTTTATATGCCTTTTCCACCCACCTGTGCCTAGTGGTTACGCCGGTGGATTATACGGATAATTGTTATGGTCCACAAATTGCAACGTTAGGGGCCAACTGGGTATTCCGTCACTTTATTGGCATTTAGGGTTGACAAGTTGAGCTGGCGGGGTCATATTAACGGGAGTTATATTAACTTAATCTCTTTAAAAATCAATAACTTATGTCAAGAAAGCTATCGGGTCCAGAAAGAGCCGCAGTGTTGTTGATGAACTTGGGTGAAGAAATTGCCGCCAAGGTTCTGCTTAATCTGGATGACCGGGAAATTCAGAATATTGGTAACTACATATCTGACCTTGGTGATGTAGACCTGGATACCATGGATTCTATCAATAAGGATTTCTATAACATGGTGGAATCGGGAATAGGTGGTTTGGGTAAGGGCGGGATGGATTTTCTAAAATCCGCTCTTATGCAGGCTTTGGACCCAGCCAAGGCAACAGAAATTTTGAACAATATCACCACGCCGGGTGAGGAAATGGGCGGTGGGCTGGAAACCGTCCGGTTGCTGGATCCCAAAATTATTTCCTCGTTTATCGTCAGCGAACATCCTCAAACGGCGGCGATTATATTGGCTCACCTGGACCCACCGGTTGCCAGTTTGACAATTCGGGAATTGCCGGAAGAAAACCGGATGGAAATTGTACATCGCCTGGCAACTCTGGAACGGGTTGCGCCCAGCGTGATCCGCGAGCTTGATGAAGCCTTGCAGGCTGAGTTCAGGACTTCAGGTGCGGTTTCCGGTAATAAACTGGGTGGTGTTGAAATCGCGGCGGAAGTGATGGGTTCCTTGGATCGGGAAACAGAGACTTCTATTTTAATAGCCCTGGACGAGGTAGACCTTGATCTGGCTAATGAAATTCGTAACCTCCGCTTTACGTTTGAAGATATTCTTAAAATTGACGACGCCGGTATCCAACAGATCATGAAAGAGATCAACCAGGAAGATCTCGTGATTGGTTTGAAAACCGCTACCGATGAGTTGAAAGAAAAACTGTTCTCCAATATGTCGGAACGCGCCGGATTGATGATGAAAGAAGACCTTGAATCTCTTGGGCCGAAAAAAATCAGTGAAGTTCAAAAAGCCCAGCAGAAGGTTATTGCGGTTTGTAAAAAACTTGAAGAAGATGGAAAGATTGTTATCGGTGGCGGTGCCGATGAAATGGTTTAACTCTTTTCCCCCGTTTAGAAAATCAGGTGACCTGAGCGTTGATGGGGATCAAGTGGGATTTGATGCCTTTTTCTTTTTCCAGCTTTTCCAGAATTTCATAGAGAGTGTCCAATCCATTCGAAACGGTACCTTCGAGATGGATATAATAGGTCCCAGACTCTCCAGCTTCCCCAACATTGGATTCGAGATGCAGAATATTTAATCCGGCCTGAGCGAGTGGGGTGGTGGCATCTTCCACGATTCCCATGCGGTCTTCAGCAAATAGGCTGATTCTTACATCCGGCTCGCAATGGTGCTGGGTTCCATCATCCAGGCCCACTAAATGGGCGTTGAGTTTAAGAGGTTCACAAATGGAAGCGATGATGGTTTCCAATGAATCTTTGCCGCCTTCATGTTCGACCATCAACATGATGGTAAAATATTTCCCCAACCGGACCATGGAAGAGTCGCCCAGGTTGCAACCATTTTTACAAAGTCCCGCACTCAAGCGAGCTACAATGCTGGGTTGGTCGAGTCCTATTAGAGATAGCATGAACCAGTTTTTCATGAATTTGAGCCCACTTATTGCAGCAATAAAGACGAATTGGAAATTATCTGTTGCTCTGTTATAGTAATATGCTATAAGAATAGCATAATTGCTGAAATATATATAGTTAGAGCTGAGGGATCAATCGGGGCCGCAAACTTGCAGAGGGTATTGTGCGGCACCTGGTTTTATTTATAAGAGTGTGTTGATTAAGAAGTAATAACAGTTGACTTCGAGACTTGGAGGAGAAAATGAAAGTAAAAATGTTTTTCTGTGCTTTGATATTGATGTTTGCGGTTGCCGGTTGTGCTGGGGTTCAAACGGGTGGCGGTGATTCAGGAAGTTCCAAAGGATGGTCAAATGATGATTTAAAAGATATGGGTGTGGAAGAAACTAAAGGTTCTTATTAGCCGTTATTTTCTTACTACATTCGGAAGTTTAAACCCGGTTCGCTTGAGCGGACCGGGTTTTTTTTGGATTATTTTCCGATCTTATCTAGATCGTTACGCAGTTTTACGAAGGCTCTGAGGATATGGGTCATTGTTAAAGAGCGTCAATCCTAACATAAGGTGAATAAAAAAAGCATAAACCCTATCAATATTAGGTGTAGTAAAATATCTAACCAAAACTATCGAATTATTTATTCGGGAGACAGGCCTATGAATTTATTTATCAGACGCATTTGTTTAGCGGCAGTTGCTATAATTTCTTTTTTATTCTTATCTGTAACCCTGTCTTGGTTTTGGCGGGTGACTGTGTGCAAAAAAGAGAGACTCCTCAAGCTCCCAGCAAAATTTATAAGCAAACCAATCCTCTTGAAGTCACGCCGGAGATTATTTCAGCAGGTAAAAAACTTTACACAAAGGGAGCAAAACCATTGGCCTGTCAAATTCCTACCTTAAATGAAACGGGTTTCCTTATTTCAATCTTCGCCTTCTTACCTTACAGTTTTTTTCTTTTTGCTTTTGTTTGTGTTTATCGCTTTTGGTAGCGCGTTAAACAACGAATTTTTGAGTTGGGATGACGACAGCTTTGTTTCCGCGAACCGGATGATCCAGTCCTTCGACAGCGAGAGGCTGTTTCAAATGGCAACCAGCTTCCACACTGGCAACTGGTATCCGATCACCTGGTTTTCACACGCTTTAGATTACAGGTTGTTCGGCTCCAATCCGGCAGGGCATCATCTGACAAGTATTTTGTGGCATGGTGTAAACATTTTTTTGGTGTTTGTTCTTTTTCAGCGCCTGTTATCTTTGGCTAAAGTCGATTTTTATTCCGCTGATCTTTTTTGGGCAGGGATTGCGGCGGCGCTTCTATTCGGTCTCCACCCTCTCAGGGTGGAGTCGGTGGTATGGGTCTCGCAGCGCAAAGATTTGCTTTGCGCCTTTTTCGTTCTGGCCGGTTACCTGGCCTATCTGTCTTATGCCAATGCGCCTGATTCCAGGTCTTCCCAGTACCGGTATGGTGGGGTGTTGTTTTTATTTTTTTGTGCCCTGGCGTCCAAGCCGATGGCCGTAACCGTTCCCTTTATTCTTTTGTTGTTAGACATCTACCCCCTGCGCCGTTTTGGCCTCAAGGCAGTGCTTGAAAAAATCCCGTTTTTCCTGATCAGTCTAGGGCTAGCGGTGGTGACCCTGATGGCCCAGCGGCAGGCGGGAGCGATAGTTTCCGTGGAACAACTGGACCTCGCCGACCGGGGACTGAATGCAGTGAGGAGCATCGTTTTTTACCCGATGAAAGTCCTGTGGCCGGTAAACCTCACCGCGCTGTATCCTTTCCCGAGTCAACTCACTCCGGCGAGTCTGTGGTTTTCCGGATCTTTGTCGTTGATTATGGGAGTCAGCGCATTTTGTGTCTGGCGGGCCAAAAAAAGACAATGGTTTTGGCTGATAGCCTGGTTGTATTATCTGATTTCTCTCGTCCCGGTGCTGGGTATTGTTCAGGTGGGCGGACAGGCTGCCGCCGATAGGTACACCTATCTGCCGACGATCAGTTTTTTCCTTTTGGCTGGCCTGGGTCTGTTTCGGTTAGGCCGGGTTCTAGGGCAATCTGCCGTTCCCCGGTTTTTGATCGGGGCATGTGGTGTGGTCTTGGTAGTCGGGTTGATGGGCCTGACTCAAAAGCAGGTCAAAGTTTGGAAAAATACCGAAACTCTTTGGCGGCATACGGTGCAGGTTTTTCCTGAGCGTTTGCCGAGAGCAAGGTTTTTTCTGGGAACGGACTATTTAAATCGCAACAAATTGGCAGATGCCGAAAGAGAATTCCAAACCGCCCTCAGGATGAACTCCATTTATACCGAAGCTTATAACGGACTGGGTTTGGTGGAATACAAACGCGGACGATTGCAATCTGCCGAAAAAAAGTTTAAAAAAGCCCTTGCGCTGAATTCCGAATTTGTCGAAGCCCGTCTTAATCTCGGTTTGGTTTTATTTGATCTCGGACGGTGGTCTCAAGCAGAGACTCAATATTTGCAAGCACTGGCACAGGAACCGGATAGTGTCGAAGTGCACAACAACCTGGGCCTGCTTTATTACCGCCAGGGACGGATGCAAGAAGCAGAAGCCCAATACCTGTCGGGTTTGCATAAGGACTTTGAATATTTCGGCTTGCATTTCAACCTGGGGAATCTTTATCGTGCCATGGGGCGGCTGAACGAGGCGGTTGCGGCATACCGGCTGGCGATCCGCTTCAATGCCCGTTGGGCGGCACCGCACAACCATCTCGGTGAGGTTTATTTGGAATTGGGACTAAAAGATCAAGCCGAAGTTGAGTTCACTGCCGCAGTCGCGGTTGAACTCAAAAATGAATCGGCTGACTAGTATCAACCTATGAAAACGCACCCCACAAAATAAAAATGAAATTTATTAATCAAAATATTGTCATAATTATATCGTTGGTTTTGGCATACGCCATCATCCATTTAACGGCGGAAGATTTGCCCGGTGTGATTCATTCGTTATTTGGTGTGTATGTCGAGGAAGGGTTTTTTAGCAAGTACAGGTTTCCTATCGCCATTTTAGCCTTTCTAATTTTCCCAATAATACGCGGGCTTAAAAGGAAGTTGGATTTATAACGAGGATAACTATCATTAGATTATAGGGAGAAGGCCACCCATTTTAGATATATGAACGCATTTTCAACAAATCATCGTCTTATTAAATCACCCGTGTTCATGACCTGCCCCAGTTAGTTGTACCACTTTTTAAGTTAGAATTTCCACCTTCACGGGCTGTATAGCCTCTGGTGCTGGAGGTCTATATCCC
>JYMV01041246.1_pt1 | contig 16906 bp, 13 predicted proteins | sample 338911 | NCBI WGS metagenome assembly JYMV01 (sample SAMN03354496, study PRJNA234377) | hydrothermal vent metagenome | biome: Deep sea; feature: Hydrothermal plumes at the Eastern Lau Spreading Center, Western Pacific Ocean; material: Seawater | place: Tonga | collected 2009 | depth 2000 m m
TATGTCACAAATTTTCTTCCATCTACTTATCCAGGAGGAACTGAAGTGGAAGTACTCTCATTTGATTCTCTAAAAAAGTCATGGGAAAAAGCAATACTACCATCAGAAAAAGAACATGTCACAAATTACATTTATAATCACAGAGATGATTTCAGAATTTTCAATGTGATAAATTCAGAAAATCTTTCTAATTTTAGATGGGCAGTCGATAGAATAGAAGATCTTAGACTAGTTAGAGAAATCGTCTCAAGAATACAAAAAAGCCCAATTTTAATAAAAGATATTCTTGAATTATTCAAAAATGAACCGAGTCTTGTAGAAATTAACAAACAAGTAGATGGGAATGAGAGTAATGCAAAATCTGAAAAAGAAGATAAGGAATTCTTAAGAACTAAAAACTAATTTAGTTTTTTAACATTACACGTAATAGAGTTCCAGCATAAACTGGGAGTTCTTTTCGTTTATTCTTTATTGGACTTAATCTAACTTTATGACAATAACTCTGATGCATGTAGAAGATGAAGTGATAGAGTTTTGTTAGAGGTAATTTGCATAATGATCTCACAAATTTTCGTAAAAATGGGAATTCAACTGTAACTCCAGCAAGTTTCTGTAGATTCTCACACATCATTTTTTCTTTTTTTGATTTGAATGTCAGCATAGAGTGATTTTTGTTTGATTCGTAGTAAAATGGTTTATCTGCCGTGAAATATCCATTTTGAATAGCATATGCTGCTACCGGAGTTCCAGGGTATGGATAAAGAAGACCAACTGATGCTAATGCAGGTTTTATTTTCAAGTTGAGATCAAGCGTTTCCATATCAATTTCAAATGGATTTTCAATGGGAAGTCCCATTATGTTTAGTGCGATTATCTTAACTCCAAATTTTTTAAACACTGCAGATGCTTTTAGGATTACATCACTAGACGAACTTCCATCACGTAAGAATACTTTGTTTGCTGCTTCGTCGTTACCAGTCTCAACACCCATCCAAACATAAGAAAGACCTGCATCCTTTAGCATAGCAATATCTTTTTCTTTAAGTATATTTGCACGTACATTTCCGTTAAATGGTAAATTAATGCGTTCCTTGTAAAGACGAGCAAATTCTTCTAACCATCCAGGTGGTTTTAGAAAGAATATGTCATCAACGAATGATATCATTGTAAGAGGATATCTTTCTTTAACCCATTCTATCTCTTTAACTACATTTTCTGGTGAACGACAACGAATAATATTTCCCAGTCCTTTGTAATTGTCATTATATTTTTTATTAAAACAATAACTACAACGATATGGACAGCCTCGTGATGTATGGAACGATTTAGAGCCAACTACAGCAATATTAGGATCCGCATCATAAAGGATTTGACGATCTGGGAATGGTAAATCATTTAGGTCTTGAACAAGTTCATGGAGAGGATTAGTGTAAAGCTGACCATTGTGTTTTACGAAGAAAGTTTCTGTAAGCCAATATTCCTCACCCTTTTGCATACGACGAACAAACTCTGGAAAACTAAGATCACCTTCACCTGTACATATTGCATCAAGTCCACCTTCATCAAGTACTTGAGTGTTAAAGATTGCATGAGGTCCTCCCATAACTGCATAGAAATCAAATTCTTTTTTCATTTTTTGATTAAAATCAAGCAAAGAATAATGCTCACCAGTCATAGCAGTGTAAGCAATAATATCAGGTTTCCAATCACGTATCAACTTTCTAATCTGTTCCTCTCCCATTAGGCCTGGTTTACCAACTTTTCCCATTACGGTTTTAAGACCAGGAAGTGGAGTAGTTGAGTTCATTACTGCAGCACGAACTTCATGACCATCTTTTTTAAGACATGAACTAAGCTGCATCATAGCAATTCGTTCATACGCAATCATTTCTTTACAAATTAATATGACTCGCATGGGTCTATCTACTGCTTTTCGACGTGGTGTAGATTTGATTTTTTCAACATTATTGGTTTGTGTATCTTTGGCAATAGCTGCATCAGTAGCATTTGCACCACCCTCCGAATAACTTTGAATGATTTTCAGATTTTCATCCGGCATATTATTGAAAAATAGTATAAACCTACTTAAAAAATATAGCATTCATTTAATATTAGTGGGAGTGTTTTTTGTGACTAAATAGGAATATTCTAACATATTTTTAGCCTGTTTAGAATTATTAAATCGTGAATCTTTTATGTTTTTAAAAAAGCGATCAAGAATTGATAACAAGCTTTTATGACCACAAGAAAAGGTGAATTTATGGAATGATCGGTGAAAATACAAAAAACCAAGCAATAGATCTTACCATATTACTTCCTACATATAATGAATCTTCAACTATAGAAAAAATATTAGATGCCATTAAAACTTCTATTCCAACAAATATTGGCACAGAAATTATTGTGATTGATGATGATTCACCAGATGGTACAAGTAACACTGTAAATTCCTATATACAAAAATCAAAGGGAAACATTTGTTTTCGAATACATACAAGAAAAAATAAGCGTGGATTAGCATCAGCTATAATTGATGGAATTACCTTAGCACAAGGAAAATTTGTACTTGTTATGGACAGTGATTTTGCACATCCACCACAAATGATTCAAACTATGTATGAAAAATTAGCAAATAATGAATTTGAAATTGTAATTGGTTCTAGATACATTAGTGGAGGAAAATTTGATGACTGGCCAATTCATAGGAAATTTATGAGTAGACTTGCTAGTACACTTCCAAAATTTTTGTTAGGGCTAAATGTAAACGATTCCAATTCTGGTTTTTTTGCAATAAGAAAGGATTTGATCAAAAATCTGTCCTTTGAAGCCATTGGTGAAAAGATTCTTTTAGAAATTTTAGTAAAAACTAAAGGTTCAAGAATTAAAGAAATTCCATACATTTGTAAAAATAGAAAAGAAGGAATTAGTAAATTTAGTTTTTCAGTTATTGATAATTATTTTAAATTATTGAGGATCCTTTTAGCTTATAATAGAAAATTTTCATAGATTGCCCATATATTCAAATGAATTCCTTCATCAAGTCTAATCTTTGAGATCTGATAAAGACACAAGTCTTTTTTCCTCGTTGGAAATTCTTATAGATTCCATTAATTTTGCTTGATCCAAAAGATCTTTTTCAAAATCATATGGATTTTGTGTCTTATTTGTAACAACACTACAAAACGTATCAAACATTAATCCAAATTGATCTGCAGGTGGAATAACCGTTTCAAAAATTTTATCATCTTTATGAAGATAAATACTAGTTTTATAATTCTGAGGAACCGCATACGTTCTTTTGGTAGAAATTTTTGCATTACTGCCCCAAACATCATATTTAGATTGGTAATAATTATTAAAACCAGACGAAATAAATGCGGTTTTCTCGTCTTTGTATTTTAAGAAAACATCAGCTAATTTATCTACCTGAAATTTTTTATCAAATTCCAAGTGAGCCAAGACACTGACTGGTTCTGATTGAAAAATAATTCTACTTGCACAAATAGGATAACATGTGACGTCGTTTAATACTCCGCCCCCTAATTCTTTTTTCCATCTAATATCGTTTTCAGGTGGTGGTGGAAATCCAAATATTCCATAAAAATTTTGTATGTTCCCCAATTCCTCATTAATTAAATTTTGAATTTGTTTATGCTGCGGGTGAAATCGAAACGCAAGCGCTTCTAGAATTCTGACATTATTATCCTTACAGGCTTGTAACATTTTTTTGGCAGATTGGTATGATATTGAAGAGGATTTTTCACACAACACATGTTTACCAGCGTTAGCCGCTTTAATTGCCCATTCTTCATGCAAAGCAATTGGGAGTGAAATGTAAACTACATCTACATTACTGTTTATTACATCAGCATAATCACCAAATTTATTGCTCCCATATTTTTTTGCCCATTCTTCAGCCTTTTTTATTGATCTACTTCCAACAAATTCTATATCTGCATTTTCTGATGAATTAATATGAGGAAAAAAATACTTTTCGGCAACTCTAGAACATCCTATAGTTCCAATTTTCAGTGTCATTCTGAATAGCTAAATTATTTTTCTTTGTAGAATGGTGATTGAGGATCTCCATGATCGCCACTTCCCATTCCCAAGTTTTCATGTACAATTGGTGTTTCACAATCATCCCATTTTTTTGTAAGTAATACAACTAACGTACAATCACTTATAGCTAAGAAAACATGTTTGGTTCCTTTTGGCGTTCTTGTACATTGACCACGAGTAAGATAGATAAATTTCTCCTTTGATTCAGAAGTTTCTTTCCAAACTAAAACACCTTCACCAGATGTTAAAAGATAATATTCATCAAACTCTGGATGATGATGGTTACCACGTACCTTTCCTGCTTTTACTATATTCAGATTAAATTCCATAATCGGATCTTTTGGTATAAAAGTAAAAATCGCACCCCTTCCATCTTTTACAGTGTCCAAATTACATGTGGGATTAATTCTCTCTATTGTCACACTCAACAAAAAAATTATTAGAATTTATCCTTTACTTAGTTTTAATAGATTTAGCCATAAATAGAAATTAGTTGTTAGATATTATCTTGAATTTTGGTATTGGAACAATAAATTTTCCGCCATTACTAAGGAATTCCTTCAACCGTTCTTTAAAAAATTCGACTAGATGCCAAGGCAGTATAAGAAAATAATCAGGGTTTTCTTGTTTTGCTTGCTCTTCGGAAATTATTGGTATATCACTTCCAATTGTTCTTTTACCGAATTTTATAGAATCTACATCTGCTGCTTTTTTGATCAATTTGTCATTTAGGTTACAAAATTGTAATAGTGCATTGCCTTTTGTAGATGCACCACAAACATAAATTATTTTACCATTAGAATTTTCTTGATTTATAAAATCATATAGTTCATCTTTAATTGAGTTTACCCTCTTGGCAAAGTCTAGATAAGTTTGTTTTTCTGACAATCCAAATCGTTCTTCTCTTGCTAATAGTTCATCCACTGAGTTTTGGATTTGGATTTGACTGTTATTTTTATTCTTAACAAACACACGAAAGCTTCCACCATAAACATCGTTTAGTTCAACATCAAATATCTCTAAACCATGACTTTCTAAGAGATTTTTTAATGATTTTAACGAATAATACTCCAAATGTTCGTGGACTATGTTGTCAAATGCATTCAGTTCAAGCATAGGAATGAGATATGCCATCTGTATTACCCATATTCCTGATTGATCCAAACAATTTACAATATCTGTAACAAAAGAATTTGGATCCTCTAAATCATAAAACATGGCTATACTAGTTATGACTTTAATTCTCTCACCCAAGAAATGCTGAGCAAACTCAAAAAAACTGAAAAAATTGTTAATAATCAGATCAGTGCCTTCTTCAGCTTCATGAATCAGGTTTGAAGCTGGTTCAAATCCTACCAATTTTACTTTTGACTTGTAAGAACGCAATAACGTGCCGTCATTGCATCCTATATCTAACACAATGTCGCTTTCAGAAAGACTTATCCTTTTTTCTATACCTTCAGTAATGTCCTGTAATGCTTTTCTCATAGTCTCATTCAAACCTGAGCGAAACCAATATTGTTTGTATAGCGATTCCCTTGACGCCGTATGTTTTAATTGAAGAAGCCCACATTCTTTTTTCCTGCAGAATACAAGTTCTAATGGAATTTTGTCTTTTTCATTGGGTGAGAAATCGTCATCGACAAAATTTGATGGATATTGATTTCCTAAAGAAAGTATGGAAATTAAATCAGATGTTCCACATGATCTACATTCAGTAATTGCGGACATATCTATTACCATATGTTTTTGTCATAAACGACAATCATAAACTGCTAATTTTGTTATCTAATTTTACCCTTGCTCAATCGTGTAATGAGTGTAGATTCACCAGGGTATAATGGTGCATCCCACGGAAATGCTTTGCCACCAAGAAAATCTTTCCATCTTTTTATATCTTCATCTAACATCATTTTGACTAATTTTTTAAAAGTTATTTTTGGTTTCCATTTAAGCTGTTTAGTAGCTTTTTTAGGATTTCCTTTCAAATATTTGACTTCAAACGGTCTATAGAATTTTTTATCTGTTTTAACATATTTCTTCCAATTAAGGCCCACAAGATCAAATGCTTCTTTTACAAAGTCAGTCACAGAATGTGAAATTCCTGTGGCGATAACATAATCTTCCGGCTCATTCTGTTGCATCATAAGATGAATCGCTTCCATATATTCTCCAGCAAAACCCCAGTCTCGTTTAGCTTCCAAATTTCCAAGAACTAATTCCTTCTTTAATCCCAGCGAGATTTCAGCTACAGCATTAGTAATTTTTCTAGAAACAAATTCCATTCCACGTAAAGGCGATTCATGATTAAATAATATTCCAGAGCACGTAAAAATATCATAGGATTGTCTATAGATGTTTGATATCGAGTGTGCATACAATTTTGCAGCTGCATATGGGCTTGATGGTAAAAATGGAGTTTTTTCATCCTGTAATTCAAAATCATTATTCCCATACATTTCACTTGATGATGCCTGGTAAAATTTTATATTCGAATCTTGGTGTCTAATCGCTTCCAAAAATTTTGTTACTGCAAGACCAGTAATCTCTGCATTGCCAACAGCCTCTTCAAATGATGTTGCAACATAGCTAGCAGCTGCAAGATTGTATACTTCATCTGGCTCTGATACCGTCAGTGCTTCCAATAGCGAGCCCATATCAAGTAGATCTGCCGGGATTAGATTGATTTTATTAAAAATTCCAAGGTTTTGCAATCTCCAAAAATTTGGGGTGGAAACTCTCCTAAAATTTTGAAAGATAAGCACCATCTTGTCCAGTGACACCAGTAATCAGTACTTTTTTCATTTGTTTTCAGGTATTTTTACTATTAATATTGTTTAGGAATAAATGATTTGCAAGTTAATCGTAATCAAAGAAGAATTTAGATTCGTCCATAATTGAATCCATAGATGAGAATTTTGGCTTGTATCCAAGCTCATTAAATTTTTTTGTAGTATAATAATTTGTTTTGGTTTTATTTTTTAGAATTTTTTTAATTTTATATGTTAGTCCATATTTATCTTGGAAGTATTTTATGATTTCAAATTTTGAAATTGGTTTTTTACTGTATAGATCAATTGCACTGTTCATCGATTTTTGTTTCATACAAAGTACTATTAACTGGAATAAATCTTTGGGATGGACAAAATCACGCTTAATATTTTGTGAATTAGTAACAAAGACTGTTTTATTTTTTACAGAATTCACAATATCCGCCATAAGAAATGAAGAATTAAGATCAAGAAATTTACTAAAAAATGAAAAAATTCGAATGTCTACAATATTCAAATCTGATAATAAACGATGTTTTATTTCAGCATTGATTTTGGAAATTTTATAGAAATCAGATTTTTTAGTTTTATTAATATTCATTGATAATTTTGTCGTAGACTTGACTGGGTTTTTAAATTCACCATCATAAACGATTCCGCTACTAAAGAAAATATACATCGATTTTTGGTTTTCGATTAGATAATTGATAATTTTATTATCGTAATATTCAGTAATATTTTGTATATGGGCATTTTCAGCGATTTTAGCAGGGTCACTTGAACCAACACAGTTAATGATTAGATCGTAATGAAATTTTTCAAATTTTTTATAATCACAGATTTTAGGAGAATTAGTAAAATGGAAATTTTTAATGAATTTTGAAAATAATTTCTTTTTTCTAGAAAAAAGAAAAAGATTATGATTTGATGTTGAAAAATACGAGATAAGATTTTTACCTATATGTCCATTAGCACCTAGAATTGCAATTTTGTTCATGACAAATTAAAATTTTACAACAATAAATGTAATACTAATAATAAATTAACATTGTAATATACCAAATTATTTTTTTCATTTATTAGAAAAAATTTAATTTTATTGTAGTATAACACACTCGTAAATAATTGATGTTTTAATAACAACGATTTTTAGGTATAATTGGAAAAAATTAATATGAAAAAATTATCAGAATTATCAAAAAGAATCGATGGTCAGCCCATGTTTAAACTTCTTGATAAGGTAAAAAAACTTGAAAAGGAGGGTAAAAATATAATTCATTTTGAAATTGGTGATCCAGATTTTGGAACTCCAGTAAATATTGTTGATGCTGGAATTAATGCAATAGAAAATGGATTTACGCATTATACAAGTTCGTATGGATTAACTGAGTTTAGAGAAAAAATCTGTGATGCAACGCTGAAATCTAGACATTTTAAACCAGATATTGAGCAGATATTAGTTACCCCAGGGGCAAATATTGCAATTTTTTATGCAATTATATGTTTAGTTGATCAGGGCAAAGAAGTTATTGTTCCTGATCCAGGATTTCCAAGTTATTATTCTACAATTAAGATGTGCAATGTAACTCCTGTTAGAGTTCCATTAAAAGAAGAAAATGAATTTAGAATGAACCCAGATGATATTGAAAAGAATATTACTGAAAATACAAGACTGATTATAATAAATTCACCGCAAAACCCAACTGGCTCTGTGATGACTGAGGATCAAATCAAACACACTTATGAAATTGCAGAAAAACATGACGTGTATTTGTACAGTGATGAAATCTATGCAAGAATGATTTATGATAATACAAAATTCAATTCTCCATCAATTTATGATAAATGTAAAGATAGAACAATAATCTCTAATGGTTTCAGTAAGGCTTTTGCAATGACGGGATGGAGGTTAGGTGCAATAATAGGTCCATCTGTTGTTATTGAAAAAATGAAATTATTATTAGAGACAACTTCTTCATGTGTATCACCATTTATTCAAAAGGCAGGCATTGAGGCCATATCAGGTGATCAGTCACGTACGATTAACATGTATAAAGAATACAATGAAAGGCGAGAATTAATTGTAGATGGCTTGAACTCGATCACGAGTATTAGCTGTGTAAAACCAAGTGGCGCATTTTATGTTTTTCCTAACATAAAAAATACGGGTATGACTAGTATTGAATTTGCTAATTACATACTAGACGATGCAAACGTTGCTGTTCTGCCGGGAACAAATTTTGGAGAATATGGAGAGGGATATGTTAGATTATGTTATGCAACTACAAAAGAAAAAATTAATGAAGCGATCAAAAGAATTGACTTATCAATGAGAAAACTAAATTTGTGATTAACATGCGTGTTGCAGATTTTGTGGCGAATTTTATTTATGAAGAATTGAATGTTCAGCATGTCTTCACAGTTACAGGTGCAGGAATCATGCACTTAACTGATGGTCTCGTATCTCATAAAAAACTAAAGACAATATGTCCTCATCACGAACAAACAGCTTCAATGGCTTTAGAAGCTTATTCTAGGGCAACCGAAAATTTTGGAGTAGGAATTTTTACAACTGGACCTGGATGCACTAATACAATTACAGGTTTAGCTGGAGCATGGCAAGATTCAGTTCCATGTTTATTTATCTCAGGTCAGGTAAAAAAATCTGAAGCATCAGCAAATTCGGGAATTAAAAATTTGAGGCAGTTTGGAGTTCAAGAACTTGATATAATACCAATTATAAAATCAATTACTAAGTATGCTGTAACCATTAACAGACCAGAAAAAATTCGTTATGAATTGGAAAAAGCAGTTCATATAGCAAAAACAGGAAGGCCTGGTCCAGTTTGGATAGAAATTCCAATGGATGTACAAAGTGCAAAAATTAATGATGAATTAGAACAATATATTCCAGAAAAAAATACAAAACCGGCTATAAATAAAAAAGATATTGAACATTTATCAACACTTCTCAAAAATTCACAAAGACCAGTAATCATTGCTGGTCAAGGAATTAGGATTGCAGGAGCCATTGAATGTTTTAATGAATTTGTTGAGAAATATGGAATTCCTGTAGTTACACCATATTTAGGAATAGATGTAATGAAACATAATGATAAACACTACATAGGTAAATCTGGTGTTAAAGGTGATAGACCAGCAAATTTTGCAATGCAAAATTCTGATTTAGTAATTTCAATTGGTTCTAGTTTACATGTTACAGTAATCGGGTATAATTATTTACAATTTGCTAGGGAGGCAAAAAAAATTATCATAGATATAGATGACACATCACACCAGAAGAAGACGATTAAGAAAGATTTGTTTATACAAGCTGATGCAAAAGATCTCTTAGAAAAATTACTTGAAAATTTAAAAAATATAAAATTAAATAATTATTCAAATTGGCTTGAAAAATGTAATTTATGGAAGAAGAAATACAAAGTATGTCTTCCAGAATACAAAAATTCTACCATTGGAATAAATTCATATTTTTTGATAGACAGTGTTTGTAAACATTCATCAGAAGGAGATATTTTTGTATCTGACGCGGGTGGCACGTTTTATGCAGTTTCACAAGCAATTCAATTAAATCACGCAAACCAACGGTATATCCCATCTAGTGCAATGGCAACAATGGGATATAGTTTACCAGCTGCCATAGGAATTTCGGTTGCCACTAATGGTAAAAGAGTAATTGCATTTACTGGAGATGGTTCTCTACAACAAAATATTCAAGAATTGCAAACCGTGATTGAATATAATCTTCCTATCAAATTATTTGTTCTTAACAATGATGGTTATCATTCAATTCGAACTTCACAAACAAATTATTTTGAAAAGAGATACATTGGTGAAAGCTCAAAATCAGGTGTATCTTTTCCAGACATAACAAAAATTGCAAATGCATATGGAATTAAATCTGTTCGAGTCAATGAAACCAATAACTTAGATGAGGTTATAGAGGAGGTCTTAAATCATGATGGACCAGTTATATGTGATGTAATTGTTCCTAGAGAGCAAGAAGTTATTCCTACAGTTGCTTCAAGGGTTAACAAGGATGGTAGTATGTCATCAAGACCACTTGAAGATATGTATCCGTTTTTAGATAGAAAAGAATACAAAGATAATTTATTCATTAGTGAAATTGATTAGCAAGTTGCATGATATGATTTAAACCGAACAATTATCCATCGATAGTGAAAAAATTATCACCATATTGAAAAACTAAAAATTTTTCAGAAATTTTGTAAAAATATTTTTAATTTTTTCTATATGCTTACTAGTTAATCCATGATTACAGCCAATTAAAAATGAATTTTTCATTATATTATTCGAAACATGAAAGTCATTTTCAAGATTTTTATAATTAATATTTTTAAATGCCGGTTGCCGCAATACATTTCCTGTAAATATTGGTCTAGTTTGAATATTATTAGTTTCTAAATATTTCACTAATTCCAATCTAGAAAAAGGTGCATTAGAGGTAATAGTTAATGGAAACGCTAACCATGATGTTTTTACTTGTGATAATTGTTTAGGAACTTTGAGGAATTTATTATTAAAAAAAAAGGAATACAAATTATCAAAATTCTCTTGCCGTATTTCTGAAAATTTTTTTAGTTTTTTTAATTGAACCAATCCAAACGCTGCACTAATTTCAGTTGGCAAAAAATTATATCCAATTTCTTCAAAAATAAATTTTGAGTCGTAAGGAATTTTATCTAACTCTATACCGAATCTCTCTTCAAGTTTTTCTGATTCATTAAGCGCAGATGTTCTACCCCATCCACGTATTATTCTACCTTTTTCTTCCCATTTTTTATTGTTACAGCAAACCATTCCACCTTCTCCCGCGGCAGTAATTATATGTGAACCGTAAAAACTTGTTGTAGAAAAATCTGAAAATACACCAGTTGGCTTCCCATCGAAAGTTGCTCCTAAAGTGTCTGCCGAATCTTCGATAAAAATTAGATTGTTATCGTCTGCCAGTTTTCTTAATCTTGCCAGATCTGGTACATTACCTAACAATGATGGAATCATTAGTGCTTTTGTTTTTTTAGTAATTGCTTCTTCAATCTGATCAATATTTACGATATAAGTTTCTGGTTCTACATCAACAAATACGGGTAATAATCTATTTTTTATAATTGGAGATAATGTAGTAGAAAAAGTTAGAATTGGAGTAATGACTTCAGAATTTTCAGGCATCTTCAATATTTCATATGTCAACAAATTTGCAGACGAACCAGAATTTACCATAACACCAAATTTTTTTCCAAATAACACCGCAATCTCATTTTCAAATTGTTTTACTTTTTCTCCCATGATGGTTTTGTGATTTCTTATTATTTCCAGAACTGCATTTTCTTCTTCATGATCATGAACAGCTAAACCATATGGCACCCGTTCTGTGTCTGTATTTACAGTCATTACGATTTCATTTTAGGCCCAGATTGTATTTCTTTGTTTAGCTTTGGTAACATAATTTTCAATTTGATTTAATGAAAATTGTTTAATTTCTTCCATATCATTTTTGTTCTTTTTATACCAAGAAACAGTTTCAAAAATTGTCTCTTCAATAGATAGTATATTTTTCCATCCCAAATTTTTTTCCGCTTTTGATGAATCTAGTAATAAAATATCTGATTCAGGCATATCGTCCGAGTTATTTTGTATCTCACACATTAGATTTGTATCCCATTCTTTGAGTATAGCATTAGCTAGTTCTCTAACTGTTAATGAACTACTAGTAGGACCAAAATTCCACGCCTCATCAAATTTTGTCGGTTCTTGATACATTTTTGCCGCCAACCACAAAATACTAGAGAGTGGTTCCAAAACATACTGCCACGGTCTTTTTGAATTAGGATTTCTAAGTACAGGATTTTTATTTTTGATTATACCTTTTATCAAATCAGGAATTATTCTGTCATCTGCCCAATCACCACCACCAATTACATTTCCCACACGCGCAGTTGCAATATTCGATAAGTTGGAGTTATTTTTGAAAAATGAATTTCTATATGCTGATGTAATTAGTTCAGTAGCACCTTTACTTGCACTATATGGGTCAAATCCACCCATAGGATCGTCTTCGACATGAGGCTTACTCATTTTTTTATTTTCATAGCATTTATCGCTAGTCATGATTACAGTAGATTTAACACTTGTACACTTACGAATTGATTCTAAAAGATTTGCAGTACCCATAATGTTTGTTTCAAATGTTTCTAATGGATCATCATATGACTTTCTTACAAGTGCTTGAGCTCCAAGGTGAAAAATAATTTCAGGTTTATTTTGGTTAATAATATTAGATAATTTTTCTTTATCACGCAAGTCACCAATTATATGTTTAACGTCATGTTCTAGTGAAAGTATTTCAAATAACGATGGTTGTGTTGGAGGTTCCAATGCATATCCAATTACATTTGACCCAAGTGATTTCAACCAAAGTGATAACCAGGTTCCTTGGAATCCAGTATGTCCAGTAACAAGAACTGTTTTATTTTTAAAAATTCCACTAAATAGATTTTCTAATGACATTTTACCAAATTTTCCAAGGAGCTTTTTCCGAAGCCCATAATTTTTCTAAGTGATTTTTGTCTCTTAGTGTATCCATTGGATACCAAAACCCATTATGCTTAAACGAAGTTAATTGCTGTTCTTTTGCTAAAGTTTCTAATGGTGTTTTTTCCAAGACAGTAGAATCATCCTGTAAATAATCAAAAATTTTTGGTTCAAAGACAAAAAATCCCCCATTTATCCAAGAATATTCACTAGTACGTTTTTCATGAAATTCCGTAACATAGTCTCCTGATATATTTAGCACTCCAAATCTTTCTGGAGGATGTACAGCTGTTAATGTGACTAAAGATTTTTTTTCTTTATGAAATGATATTAAACGATTGATATCAATATTACTGACACCATCACCATAGGTTGCACAAAACGTATCATCTATACGATCTTGAGTTCTTTTTAGTCGACCACCAGTCATTGTATTTTCACCTGTATCAACTAGTTGAACATTCCATGGCGTAAAATCAAATTTATCAAAATATTCTTTGATTTGATTTCCCTTGTAGCCCAAGCAAATAATAAAATCGTTAATTTTATGAGCTGAATAAATTTTCATAATATGCCATAAAATTGGTTTTCCTCCAATTTCGATCATTGGCTTTGGTTTTTGGTGTGATTCTTCTGAAATTCTAGTACCATAACCACCCGCTAATATCACACATTTCATATTAGTTAATTCGAATTGATCCGAATTCATAAGTATTGCCACTTTAACAAACTTCTCTCATGGGAAAAACTTTCGCGATGCTTTTTGTATCATTTATAGCAATTATCATAATTAATTTTTCATGGGGAATTGTAAATCTATATTTTTTTATTTCTGAAGGATTTCAAACCATAGTTGTAGGTTCAACTTTTGTGGAAAACATAGTACTGTCCACATATTTAAAATGGATTTTGCTTATAGATGCATTATGGATCATTTTTGCACTAGTATTTACTTATGGTAGGAAATCGTACAAGTCAGATCCATCATTTCATTATTTAACGTATAATAAAATTGAAAAACCTAGTCTTTGTGTAGTAATTCCTGCATATAATGAAGAAGAATCCATTGAAAGGGTTGTGATAGAATTCAAAAAACAAGATTTTGTTGATAATGTTTTGGTTGTAGATAATCATAGTTCAGATAATACAGTAAACATTGCGAAAAGATGTGGTGCAAATGTGATTTCTAAAGATCATAATATGGGGTATGCTCATTCTTGGTGGATGGGACTATCAGAGGCACTAAAATTAGATGGGAATATTATAGTAATTGTTGATTCCGATGCTACTTACAACGCATATGATTTACAAAAAATGATTCCTTATTTGGATAACTGTGATATGGTAGTAGGAAATAGGCTTGTACAATCTTTAAACGAAAGTGAAACTCAAATCAATACATTTTTGGCATGGGGAAATGCGTTTATCGCTAAATTATTCCAAATAAAATATTTTAATGTCCGTCATTTAGGAATTGTCCATTTAAATGATGTCGGTTGCTCCTTTAGATGCTTTAGAAAAGAATCGTTAAAAAAAATTATAAATGAATTTAAAATTCCAAACACTGACAAGCTTGCATATGGTTGTAATTATATCACTGTGGGGATGTTTTGCACTGCGAAGGTAATAGAAAAAAATCTTAAAATTGTTGAAGTTCCAATTACCTTCAAAAAACGAGCTGGAAAATCTAAAACAGACGCCTCAAAACTTTCTAATTCATTGTATTACGGATTTTCTATAATATGGTATATTTTAAAGAGTTAATGTATCTTAGAATTAAATTGCAGTCAATCAACTGATTATATTAAAATAACATATAGTAAAATTGAGCATTATGAAAAAAATAATAGTTGCAAGTAGCCAATTTAATTATAAATTTGGAAATAACATACAGATACCATTCAGTGTTGCGCAGCTTATTACATATGTCAAATCTAAACCAGAACTAAGCAGTAATTTTGAGTTTATGAAAACTTGTGTTTTTAGATCCAAAATAGATGATTATATTCAAAATTGTAAAAATTGTGATATTTTTCTTTGTTCATGCTACGTTTGGAATTGGGAAATTACAAAATACTTAGCAAAAAATGTTAAAGCGGTAAACCCAAAATGCTTGGTAATACTAGGTGGACCTCAAGTACCAGATAAGTCAACTGGATTTTTTGAAAAACATCCATTTGTAGATATACTTGTGCATGGAGAAGGAGAAATCACACTGGAAGATATACTCCAACATTTTGTAACAGATAGGAAATATGACGAAATCAAAGGAATATCTACAAAAGAATTCAATACTTCTCCACGTGAAAGAATTCAGGATTTCTCAATTTTGCCATCACCATATCTATCCAATACAGTTTGGGAATTAGTAGACAAGGTGGATGGAATTAGATGGGATGTTTCATGGGAAACTAATAGGGGATGTCCATACGCATGTACATTTTGTGATTGGGGAAGTGCAACATTAACAAAATTACGAAAATTTTCAGATGAAAAAATTTCTAAAGAGATAGAATGGTTTTCTAATAATAAAATAAATTATATTTTTTGTTGCGACGCAAATTTTGGAATTTTTTACGAAAGAGATCTTGAGATTGCTCAGAAATTAAGTGAAGTATCTATGAAAACTAATTATCCTGAAACATTTTTCACAAATTGGGCTAAAAATTCTTCTGAAAAAATCATCCCAATAGCAAGTGAATTACAAAAATCAGGATTATTAACTGGGATTACATTATCTGTTCAATCACTTGATAAGAATACTTTAGACATCATCAAGCGTGCCAATATAAAATTTGATGAATTTTCAGACTTGGCGGAAACATTTAGATCGCATGGATTTTCTACATACTCTGAGATTATTAGAGGTTTACCAGGTGAAACATTACAAAGTTTTAATGATGGATTAGAGAACATGATTGGGAAAAGTAACATAGAAGAAATCTATATTTTTCATTGTAGTTTGTTACCAAACGCACCAATGAACTTACCTGAATATAGAGAAAAATATAAAATTAAATCTATTAAATCTCCTATTTTTATAAGACATGCTAAATTAAATGAGGAAAAAATCAATGAATTTGAGTATATTATTACCGAAACAGAATCTTTTAGTTTTAAAGAATTGAAAGAAATGTTCATTAATTCTTGGATAATTTTAACATTTCATAATTTAGGAATTTTAGAATATGTTGCAAAATTTTACAACAAATCATATTCAATAAAATTAATGAAATTTTATAGTGAGTTTCATGAATTTTGTATTCAAGAAGAAAGTTTATTTTCAAATGAATATAAAAAAATGCTTAATTTAATGAATAGTGGCTATTCTGGAAAAGGGTGGGATCACTATGACATGGAACTTAGCGATATAAATTGGCCAATAGAAGAAGCTTCATGGCTAAGACTGACCACAAATAAAGACAGATTAAGAAATGACATATTATATTTTATTCAAAAATTTGAAAAAAAATATGGTTATAGTACACCCAAAGACAGAC
>JYMV01010489.1_pt1 | contig 16903 bp, 15 predicted proteins | sample 338911 | NCBI WGS metagenome assembly JYMV01 (sample SAMN03354496, study PRJNA234377) | hydrothermal vent metagenome | biome: Deep sea; feature: Hydrothermal plumes at the Eastern Lau Spreading Center, Western Pacific Ocean; material: Seawater | place: Tonga | collected 2009 | depth 2000 m m
AGTCCAGGTTTCCCGTAGGTTCATCTGCTAATAAAATGGAGGGATCATTTACCAAGGCCCGGGCGATGGCCACACGCTGCCGCTGTCCACCTGAAAGTTCATTGGGCTTATGATGCATCCGCTCTTCTAATCCTACGGAAATGAGCGCTTTTTTGGCTTTTTCGATTCTGTCATTCTTAGCCATATTTGCATAGATTAATGGCACTTCCACATTTCGCAGTGCTGTCGCTTTTGGCAATAAATTAAAGGTCTGGAATACAAATCCAATTTTCCTGTTCCGAATGGACGCCAATTGATTATCATCCATTTCATGGACGAGTTCCCCCTCAAATTCATATATTCCTTCTGTCGGTGTATCTAAACAACCGATCATATTCATGAGGGTAGATTTTCCCGAGCCCGACGGACCCATAATGGAAATGTATTCATTATGATTTATGGTCAGGTCAATCCCATCTAATGCGCGGACCACTTCCCCACCCACATCATAATGGCGTTTGATTTCTTTAAGTGATATGAGATCGGCCATGGTCAATCGGACTTTGAGGTTTTGATCGAAATATTAAAACCCTTTTTATCGCTTTCATCATTCTCACCAGTGGTAACTGCTTTATTGTGAGCCAAATCTTTGCTGATGGCACGATAACTCCCCGTAACAATTTCTTCCCCTTCATCGATGCCGCTCAGTACTTCATAATGGGTTTCAGATGAAATACCCACTTTTACTGGACGAATATGAACAACTTTTCCACCTTTTCCCCTTTTGCTTTTTTTCAACGATTTTTCATCCAATTCCGAAAGTGTTCCATCTCGTAAAACACCGCCGGGTTTTTCTGCAATTATAAATACCAGTTCTTCCATTTTTTTAGCTTTTGGTTTTTTTACATCGTCTTTTTTACCCGAGCGCTTACCTTTACCAAAAGATAATTTTTCAGATCCTTCCGGCCTGACCGTCAAACTTTGAATTGGTATAGCCAACACATCATCTTTTTTATCTGTAATTATGTTGGCGGTGGCGCTCATGCCGGGACGAATCCCGTCTGGCACTTGTATCATCCGAATTTTGACTTCAAAATTGGTCACCTGCTCTGCAGATCCTACTGAAGATGATTGCGCCATATGTGCAATTTCACTGACTATACCATAAAATATTGTATCCTGAAATGCATCAATTTCAATTTCTGTTGTATCCCCTTGAGAAACAGAAACGACATCATTTTCATTCACATCAACGATGACTTCCATCCGATTCAAGTCGGCGATAATCATAAGCACTTCAGCTTGGAACATACCCCCCACGGCCATTTCGCCCACTTCTTTGTTGACTGCTGTAACAATCCCATCTTGAGGTGACACAATCCGTGCTTTGTTCAAATCATCTTCTCTCGATTCAAGGCTGGATTTTGCCTGGGCAAGGGAACTGTTAGCTATTTCGTAAGATGCTTCTACCGCTTCCAATTCCTGGTCCGATGCTAAATTTTGTTCGTACATGGATTCTACACGTTTCTTACTGGCCAATTCTTGCTTTAACCGTGCTTTTGCAGATCGGACAGAAGATGCTGCCGAATTATAATTGGACAATAATTGTTTCCGATCCAGCGTAATTAAATGCTGACCTTTTTTTATATGGTCACCTTCCTCCACCGTAATAGAATCAATCCACGCCGATGAAGTGGCACTGATTTTTACTTCTGTTTCCGGCTTGATCTTTCCACTTGCATTCACTTTATGAATGATTGTTTGTCGAACAACTTTTTCCGTTTCCACTTTGATGGCATCATCATCTTTTTTACCCAGACTTGCTGCAATCAGTATGGCGAGTAATACGCCGCCGCTGCCAAAGATGAGCCATTTTTTCTTTTTAGTTAATTTTTTCTTAGCCACTGTTTTCTCCTCTAATTTATTTATTCGTATCCAGTGTTCCCAAAAGGGCTTTTAAATTTGCTTGTTCAATATAAGCGTCATATTTTGAACGAATCAGAGATGACCTCGCCCGTACTACCGAAACCTGCGCATCCAACACTTCTAAAATAATTGTGGATCCTTGGGTATATCTCACCTGCGCCAGTTTTAAATCTTCCTCTGCAGAAATGAGAACAGTTTCATTGATTGGGATAATTTCCTGGTAATTATTTAATTGATCAACCATACTTTGCAATTGGACGGATAGATCTTGTAGTTGGGTCAAATATTCCGATTCTTGTTTATCCACAGCAATCTTCGCCTGTTGAATTCGAGTGCTGATACTATTTCCTGAAAATATTGGAACAGAAATAGACAATCCTGTATTGACCCGTTTTTGATCATTAAAACTGTTGGTAATTGCATCGCCGAGATTTTCTGCACTGCCGGAATAACTGGCATTTGCACTAATGGTGGGCAAACGAGATCCTTTGGCAATTTTTGCACTAAGTTCTGCGCTTGTGATTTGATATTGCTTCGCTTTAACGCTTGGATTAAATTTTTGAATCAGTTCAAATCCAGTATCAATTTCAGGAATGATCTCCAAGGGTATTTCCACTTCTTCGACAGAAAAATCTCGATCTGTCCCTATTAACCCCATGGCATTTTTCAAGGTACGGTATGCATTTTGGAGCATTGCATCATTATTAATTACATCTATTCTCGCCTGACCAAACCGTACTTCTGCTTTTAATAGATCTGTTTTTTTCGCTGAACCTAATTCATATTTTTGTTCCGCCAATGCTAACTGCTGTTGTGAACTCATGAGATTAGATCGAGCTACATCGAGTAACTGCGAAGCCTTGAGATAATTGAAATAGGCTGAATGTACGTTTCGAATAATATTGGTGATCACCTGACGGTCAAACTGTTCTGCGATACGAAAACTGTTTTTAGCCTGATCATAAATATTCTGCGAAAGAGAAATACTGGAAGATGAGCTTGTTAGGCTGCTAATCTTGTCTAAGGTAATTTCTCCGGTGGTTTCATTATAACCTCCGGTCTGTACGGGAAACCGAGACTCGCTCATGTTTCCCGAAAACCGGAGTGAGGGCAAAATCCTACTGTAAGAGCCTTTAACACCTTGTCTGGATGATTGTAAATCCAATGCCGATGTTTTCAACGCTTCCTTGTTCTCTAAAGCAATTTCAATCGCTTCCCCCAGAGAATAGGATTGACTGATCCCAATGGTAAAAGGGATCAAAAATAATAGTCGTTTAATAATTGTTATGTCCTTTCTTATCCAAACATGCCTGAAACTGCTGCGCCAATTCCCGCAAATACGACCAAACCAAATATCCATAAACCTGTCATAACGGTTAATGAAGTTTTGGTCGTTTTATTATAAAGAACACCAACCCCCACAGCCATGAGGAATACACGCCAGAAAGCGAAGATATCCAACCCTGCAAGAAAACTGTTAATGAAATCTCCCTGTTCACCAATTCCCAAAGCACCCAATCCCGTAAAAATCATCATATTGTCAGAAATATACTGAATAGGTGTTTTGATGATATATTCAATCACCGATGGCATATAAGCAAATGCACTTACTGTAAATATTTGACCAAATTTTCCTCCGCCCCCTAAAAATAAATTAGCAGCAAGCATGGCAAACAGAGACCAAAAGGCGATCCGCATGGGCCAAGAGATTGCCATACTTATATAAGTAAAAATGGCACTCATACCTGTTTCTGAATAAACCCTATCGTATTGTTTTGAAAGTATTTCATCTTTTTGCTCTTCGGAAATCTGCGTATTTCCTTCGATGCTTTTTTCAATTTGTTCCCATTGCATATCCGCAATTAAATCCTGAAGTACAAACCCGGAAACCACTGCTAAACCCATGAGTAAGGCAATGGGCATTAAGGCTTGTTTCAAGTTAAATTCTTTAACGATGATTTCAAATGTTTCACCGGGTGCGGTGATGGCATTAATCATTGTTCCAAACATTATATTCTCCTACCTCTATTATGATAAAATATCTAAGACCTGCCACGTCTTAGACTCAAAAATGTTCCTTTGGTTGTCAATCATTTTCATTTTTTTCATCTGCTTCATATTCCAGGATATCCCCCGGTTGACAACCCAATTCTTCACATATTTTTTCTAACGTTGAAAATCGTATTGCTTTGGCTTTTTCCGTTTTAAGGATGGACAAATTCGCTTGGGTAATTCCCACCCGTTCTGCCAAATCACCAAGAGGTATCTTGGCTTTAGCCATCATCACGTCCAGGTTAATGCGAATACCCATTATACGGTGAGTTCCTGTTCTTCTTTCATTTCCACTCCAATACGAAAAGCTTCTGCGATTACAAGAATGACTAACCCGGCCACAATTACATGAAAACTGACATGGATTTTTGACTGAATGATAATGGTTTCAAATTGTAATCGTGGTGCCAAATATAACATTTTAATCAAATTCGCAAGTCCTTGGCTTAGCTCAATTCCAATCATTGAGAAAGCAATAATTCGAAGACGCCGGCCATTTAAAACAATAAATGGATTTTTTTGTTTAACAGACTGTACAATTTTCCACAAGACATAAATCACCCATAAAATCAACCCCGAGACCACTAAGTTTATAAGAAAAAACACGACTTTGAGCGTGGTGGGAATCGGCCTGTCGATTCGAAAATATCCTTTGGCATGATTAATTTGGACCGGAACCGTTTGATCAGAATCAAATGTAGCAGTTCCCTGTTCATTCACGGAAAATTCAATAGGTGTGATTAGGCCTGAAGTATATTCTGTTATCTCCAATACGGGGCCGAGTAACATTTTTCCCATAAAAAAAATGGTTCCTGCAATAGACAGATACCAGATTACGCGTAACACAATTTCTGCTGCAGCAACTAATTTATTATTTAGATTTTTTGACAAAACAATCCTCTCAATGATTAAAATCGGGCGGTGAAATTAATTCAACCACCACCTTTAATCAATAAATATTTATTGTTTTTCGATATATTATTGAACTACGAACTTGCCGCCAGTACGCTTCAAGGGATATAGTATAAAATTCTGATCAAATGATTTTTGGTTAGCCCCAATAAGCGATTCAAGTTTTGGGGGTACATCCGATCTGTCCACCACTATATATGGAATAACATTATATTCACCATTAGAGGAGTAAAAGGATTTATTTAATGGAAATTCGGCCGTCCATTCTTTTCTTGGAGACATGACTGCCTCTCGTCTTTTTTTTGATCCTTCTATATCAATACTTTGAATTAATTGATGATTGTCATTATAAATTAAAAACCCAGTTCGAACGACATATCCCCGGTCATATACCCTTACAATCGTATTAATAAAAACTTCAGGTTTATTCGGATTTAATTTTACATTAACTGTAATAGAATCATCCTCGCTTAAAATATATGATTGGGGACTTATTTTTGTATCAAGCGTTAGGATATTCTTAAGCGATACGATTCTTTTTAGTTCACCTTCTTTGCTAATTGTAGATAGATCCTCGACCACTTCTCCATTTAATAATTCTATTGTCACATATTCCAGCCGATAGTTTGCCAAGTAAAAATATAATTTATATGTTCCAGTTACGATGGACCCTGTACCCTGTTCACTGGGTGTTGGTAATGGCATTTTAAAATCGCCATTTTCATCGGTTTGGGTAATAAGTTCTGTCCCTTCTAACCAAACATAAATTTCACTGTGATTCTCTGAAAATTGCAGGGAGACCCTTCCCGTAATTTCACGTTCTGGAATTTTGTCATCCCCAAAAAATGGATTATCCTCGCACGCCCCTAAGAAAAGAAAAACAATGTAAAATAGTAAAGCAGTCCATTTCATTTTTATTGAACCACCAGTTTTCCTCCGGTTCGATAGAATGGAAGGTTAAAAAAGTTTTCTGAAAAAGTATTATACCCTGCCCCTAATGCGCTAAGAATACCTTGAGGAATATCCTTTCTATCAATCATAAAATAGGGAATCACTTCGTAATTTCCCGTAGGGAGATTCACATTCACATAATCAAAATTAATCACGATTTTTTTGGTGGGACCGGCGATGAATTCCCTCATTGTGGAGGCTGTATCAATATCGACAGAATACATCAACTTATTGGTTTCTTCATCCTTGAATAATAGGCCTGTATATATTTCGTCCCTTTGGGTGACAACTTTTCTTATGTTCATGAAAATAGGTGGACGGTCCGGCGTAAGTTCGATTATAACTTCTACCTCACTATCAAATCCGGATGTGATTATTTTCGGCGAAATGGATGTGTGCACACCCAAAACCCTTGTGAGAGAAATATCTCTTAAAATTTCGCCTTTTATATTAATGAGTTTACTATCATTGACTACCTGTCCTGCGGCAAATGATACCGATATATTAGATATGAGGTAATTACCCAAAAAGAAATGAATGGTATAATCTCCGTCCACAATGGCACCACTGGATTGTTCGCTTGATGCGGTAAGTACCAATTCAAATGTACCATCAATATCTGTTGTTGCCTGGAGGCCTAGCCCTTCAGACCAAACGAACACACCATCGTGGAATCCATTGGGGTAGCTTTCAACACGATCAAGAACAACTCTCCCCGTAATCGTTCTATTGGCTATTTTTTTATTTCCACCAAATGGATTTTCTGTGCATGAGAAAAGGATGAGGATAGTGCTGAGTAAGGTTATTCTTTTCATTAAAATTCTGTGCTAAATGTATAATACTCTCGAGTGTCTCTAAGCAATAAACCATCAAGGGATGTTTTATTCTTTTTCAAATTTCTTCCGGAGTAAGCTAATTGACCTTTGAGTGGACCAATATTTACTTTGAGGGTCCAATAAATATCATAATTGGAAAATGAGGGAAGCTCAATTTCATTAAACCCTTTATCAGGCACATGAATCATACCCACCTGTTCTCCCTCTTGGAACCAACGAGAACCGATGGAAAAGTATTTCCATTTCGCCGTCATACTTGCGGTTACTTTAAAGGTGGATTTAAATGGGAATGCACTCAAATCGGATACATCATATTTTGAAAAGGCCATATCACCGAATACACGTCCACCGTAAGCCTTCATTTTTATTTTTCCCTCAATGCCCATCATATTGGCATGCCCTATATTTTCATAAAATCCCACCGGCATTCCCAGTAAATAGGTCACACGCATTTTATCTGAATAATCATTCCTAAAAAAACTACCTTGAAATTCAATTTGATCAATGTTAGGTACATCTTTGGGTTGACTAACTAGGTTCACACCAATTTCTAATGATTTCATTTTTTCGGGTACGAGTGCTCGCGGCTGATCCACAGGAATATCTGTGAGACTGATCTGTTGTTGGAGAGTGGGAAATTTAATATTATTTCCAGTGGTGACCCAAAATGCCATGGTTTGCCCCGGAGAGCGTTTTGATGCGATGGTAGATAGTTTGAAAATGTTATTTTGCCAACTATTATCCCCAAACTTCATAAATGCCAAATCTTCTGTACCGCCAATATGATCATTTCGATATACCAAATCTGATTTATAATCTTTCACCCTGTCTTGACGATAACTTACATCCAAATCTGTAAGCCATCGGCCATCATCATCTCCTTTTGAATGCAGTTTCAAAACGGTAGCAACGCCAACTTGGTCTCGATTCAATGTGGCACCTTTTAACCCGACTTGATTCACATTTGTAAGATTTCGATCATCCCAGAATTTTAAGACGGAATTTTCCATTTGGACACCTATCATCCATTCAAATCGATTCAAATCGATATATTTTCTTGTTTCCACTTTTCGGGCATTATGATCCAAATTCCTGGATACCATCCCTGTATAACTATTCAAACCTTGAATTTCAGTTATCCCGTGATTGGCAAATGCAATATCTACTTCCCCTATAAAGCCTAAAACACCATTGAATTGGACACCAAAAAAATCATTGGTGGAATTAATGGTATTAAAATCTCGCGTATTTTTAAATGTTTGCAAATCTCGGGTGAGATTGAATTCCAGGTTACCTGTAATTTTATTCCCATTAATCTTGTTATTTATATCTACAGTAGTGTGTGTTAAATCAGAAAACAAACCACTGTTTTCTATTTCAAGACCTTCAAATATCCTTTTATAGGTCCCCTTTTTATTACTGAGAGATAAAAAAGTATTCTTTAATTGAACTTGGCCATTTACATTCCAAAATCCTGAATCGTAAGTTCCAAATTGTTGAGAAAAACCCACATGTTTATCTTTGGTGTTTTTGGGAACAATATTCACCACACCTGAAAAAGCATCGGGACCGTAAAGGATGGAATGCCCGCCCTTTACAATTTCAATTTGTTCTACATTTTGCATATCCACTAAAGATAAATCGAATACATTATCATATGGACGGTTGAGACGAAATCCATTATAAAGTACAAGCACATCATTTGCATTCCCACCACGAATGGATATCGTTTTTCTGCCACTGAGAGATTCTTCTATTTGGACACTCTGATCAGTGGCCAACAAATCAGCCACATCCACGAACGCCCGCAATTCAAACGCCTCAGCCTGAATAATAGAAACTGTCTGAGGTAAATCCTTTTCTATGGCTGCTTTTCGTTTCTCTCCTGAGGTTTCAATTGCTTCAAATTGAAGGACGCGGGGTTTAAGTTTAATGTGCGGTGACTTCTCAAGTTTTCCAATTGATATCGATATTTCATTATAACCAATATGCTGAAATTTCACCATTTGATCTGTTTCAAAAGGCGATACATCCAGCATATAGTTCCCTGATTTGTCACTAGATACACCATAATCAGAATTTTCAACCGTTATATTCACGCCATTGAGTGATGCATTGGTTATTTTATCCTTGATTGATCCGGAAATTTCCTGTCCATATCCAATGGATAAACAAAGTAATAATTGAAGAAAATAAGTTTTTTTCATGATCTCCCGCTTGCATTTGGCAAGTCGTTAATATTATCAGATTTTATACGATCTTTTATCTCCATAAAATACGTAAAGGCAGCCTCATAGGTATTATCAATTTTTTCATCTAAAATTGCATCCTCGATTGCTTTTTTTATCAGACCCACTACGCGGCCTTCTTTTAATCCGCATTCGGCCATGATTTCTTCCCCCCGGACCGGTGATTGGAACCCTTTGAGAGAATCCCGCTCATTTACATCCTGCATTTTGGCTTCTACCCGTTCAAAATTCCCCATATACTTTTTAACTCTATTCGGATTCTTTGTGGTGATATCGGCGCGACATAGAGTAAGCAAATCATCCAAATCCTCACCGGCAGTAACCATGACCCTTCGAATGGCGGAATCTGTGATTTCTTTTTTTGCCAATGCAATGGGGCGTAGATGAAGCAATGTTAATTTTTTCAGGTAATCCTTTAATTCATTGGACAGTTTCATTCGTCTGGCTACCTTATTCAGCATCCGCTCTCCCACAGCATCGTGGCCATGAAATGTGTACCCTTTCAGTTTATCGATCCGCCGTGTGTTTGGTTTCGCAATATCGTGGACAAGGGCCGCAAACCGCAGTTTCATTTTATCTGAAAGCTGGGCTGCATTATCCACCACTTGCATGGTATGCTGAAATATATCTTTATGGTGCCATTCTCCCGTTTGATCCATGCCAACCATGACATGAATCTCCGGAAAAATGAATTCCATTAAACCTACTTTTTGCAAGATTTTGAGCCCAACTGATGGTTTGGGTGTCGATAATATTTTAGTGAATTCAGTCGTAATCCGTTCTTGAGAAACAATCTGGATTCGCTTTGCCTGTCGTTTCATAGATTCAAAACATTCATTTTCAATCCTCAAACCAAGGCCCGATGCAAAATAGGCAGCCCGCATCATCCGCAACGGATCTTCTGAAAATGTTTCATCCGGATCCAGCGGCGTGACCAATAGTTTCGCCATTAAATCTTTCACACCATTATGGGGATCGTGGAGTTCCCCAAATTTATCCGGGAGTAAACTCATGGCCATGGCATTCACTGTAAAATCCCGTCTTAACAGATCACCCTTCAAATCTGTATAAACAATCTCTTTTGGCTTCCTGGAATCATCATTATAGGATTCTTCCCTAGCAGCGGCCACTTCAATCGGTATGGGCCGGGAAGGAATATGAGCCGTTGAAAACTTAGGGAATGGAATGACTTTTTTGATCCCCATTTTTTTAGCCAGCAAATTCGCAAATTCGATTCCATCGCCAACGACCATAAGGTCAATCTCTTTCAATTTTCGATTCAGGAATAAATCGCGGACAACACCCCCAACCACATACACTTCTTTTTTGTGTGCTACAGCAATTTTTCCTATTTTTTCAAGGATCAATTTTGGTCCCGGTTGGGAATCCAGTAAATGTTGAATGTTTGCCATCATTAAAATTAATACAATTTTGGTAGAGACGTAGCATACCGAAGTTTTGTTACGGTGTTGAAATTTTATCCCACCCTTTTTTCCTTCGATAAATCACCCTATTTTCCAGCCATGAGAATTCTAATCTCACTCATAATCTCTTCCACTATGGCCTTTTCTCAATTCGGAAAAGTAGATATCACCATTGATGACCGCCTCCTTCGGGCCAGTGAAAGGCAGGAGGTATCTTCTCTTAAAGATGAAGTGGCTCGATTTTTCTCCGGACGAATCTGGCATGAAGATTATCAAGGTCTCAATATTCCATTGCATATTTCCCTCGTATTCCAGGGTGTGGCCCAGAAAGGGGGCCTCAAAACATTTCACGCCCAAGTCCTCATTTCTGATGGTATGGACCTTCGTTATTTTGATAAATCCGTTCAATTTTATTATAATTCTGGCAGATCGATACAATATGATCCTGTTATTTTTGATCCTTTAGGTAGCTTTTTGGCTTATTATGCCTACACCCTGTTGGCCGGATATATGGATACGTATAATTTTTATGGGGGAAATCATGCTTATGATCAAGCACGTGAAATCGCGCTCCGGGGAATGGCATCTGATTTTCCCAAAGGATGGTCTGCCCGCGTACAGTTATTAAAAGAAATCACAGGGAATAAGGGGCTCCGAGAAGCACGGTTTGCTTACTATGTGGCTATGAATTTATTCGATCAGGGCAAACCGGATGCAGCGCTAAGGGAATTCGGCTATATGATGGATGGACTGAAAAAGATAGTCTATGGTTTTCCCGTCGGTCGGATGCAATATTTTCTAAAAGCACACGCCAAGGATATCTCCCATAAATTGACCATTTTAGGACAGGAAGAGTCCCTGCGGTATCTGGCTGACATCGATCAGGAAAATAAAAATATATATCTCAGGGATTTAAAAAAATAGATTCAGCTTTACTCTTTAACAATCTCCGCTGATCGTTTTTTCCGGCGGATGTAATAGTCAAATACCACACTACCCCAATATAACCAGGGTAGAACTTTTTTATCTTTTACTACCCGAATCAGTTTTACGAGTCGTCGTCGCTTCCAAATAATATGAGGGTGAGAGACAAGCCAAAATAGTGATTGAATAATACCGAAGAAATGGTTCATATCCAGACGAACCAAGGAATAGACTAATGCTATACACTCCAACGCCAACCGGATGGGTGTTATATATAAAGTCAAGGGCAAACTATAATTGGACAAAACCATTAGGAGTGAATTGCGGTGGTTTAAGTATTGTTTTTGACGGGAAAACATAGGCAGCGTAACAGCATTTTTATGGTACACCACAGAACTTGGAATAGCCCATGATTCCTTCCCCATAAGGCGGAACTTCCAGCATAAATCAATTTCTTCTTGATGAGCAAAAAAAGTTTCATCAAATCCACCGGCTGTTTCAAAATCGGACGTCCGAACCATGATAGCTGTACCACTGGCCCAAAAGATTGGACGCATCCGATCATATTGCCCCTCATCTTTTTCCCGTTCAAAAAATACGCGTCCTCGCGCAAAGGGAAATCCTAAAATATCTAGCCAACCGCCAGCACCGCCAGCATAATCAAATTTGGATCGGTCATAATAATTTAGAATTTTGGGCTGAACCGCCGACACATTCGGATTAAGATTCATGAAGTCAACCAAGCTATCCAGCCAGTTTTTTTCTTGAACTGTATCATTATTCAGAAAAACAAGATAGTCACCAGATGCAACTTTCGCTCCGCGATTGCACCCGCCGGCATAACCATAGTTTTGGTTATTTTCGATCAATTTTATTTGGGGGAAATTCAGGCTCACCCAGTCAGGACTGCCGTCGGTGGAGGCATTATCCACTACAATAATTTCGAAGTTAGAATATTCTGTTTGTGCCAGTGAATCTAAACATTCTGATAAAACATCAATGCCATTCCAATGAGGAATAATTAACGATATTTTTGAGTTAGACATTATGGGGAGGATATTAAGGAAAAAGGAAATTTTATCACACCAGACATACTTTCACTTTATTCCTTTTTACTTTTTACTTCTTCCTTTTTCAGTTCTTCCATCAATTTTTGGGCGACCGGATCGTTGGGGTTTTTATCCAGCCAGTCAGCCAAGACTGCTTCAGCTTTGGGTTCCATATCCAATTTTTTATAGGTAAAAACAAGAGAGGAAACAATTTGAGTGAAACTCTGCCGCCATGCTTCCATTTCCTTTTGAGTCGCGCGACGATCGCCATTTTCAATATCTTTAAAATCATTATATAAATCTTCAAAAATAGTGCGACCCATTTCAAATGAATCCAATTGCGAAATATATACTTGACCATAATCTAATCGGTCTCGAGTATTTAAATCCTCTCTATTAACTAGATTGCCTAAAATCCGTCTTAATTCATCCTTGTTCCCCAATTCACCAAAAAGGCGCCCAACCTGGTAATACAAATCTTTAGAATCGTACCGAATGGTTTTTTCAGGGATATTGTCCTGCATTTTCACTAGCACTTCCAATGCTTTGTCACGGTGAATTTCTGACTGTTCCTTGTCGGACCTTTCATGATCCTTAAATGCCATATAATGGAATGCGGCTAATTGCATATATGCGCTGCGAAGATTTTGAAGCAGGCGGATATTGGTGGTAGGAAAATAAAAAACATCTTCCCTACCCAGATTTCTGAATAGGTATCCTGGTTTATAACTCTTGGACCAAATTTCATCTTCGACTTCATTCCAATCATTTGCTTCTAAATCCTGTTCCCAAATTTCAGAACCATAGCCGGACATAAGGTTGGTCCACATTCTATTTTCATTAATCGGATTCCTCCCATCCACATTATGGGGTCTTAATCGGTAAACCAATCCTTCCATTTCCAAAAATGGTTCCAATCCAAGCCGGTTTGAAGCAGGGACAGTTACAGCAAAATAAATAGGGTATTTCCATTGAGCATCGTTGATGATTTTTAATATCATCATATCTTTCACCATAAGGGCGGCACCGGCAAAAGTGGGATTCACTTTCCATTGAATAAATCCATTTTTATTTTTATCTGACTTAGGTGTTGGAATTTGCACATTCCGAGCCTTCCATGGCTGTAATCCTGAAGCCACATCCATCACCTGGGTATTCGACATATTAATAAACCGTTCCATTTCACGGCCTTCCTGATCTACCCGTCCCCTTCGGGAATCCCTCAGTTGGCGAATATACCATTCTGTATTCAGGAGACTGAGATTGGCGATGGTAATATCCGTCCGTATCCCTTCCACTTCTTGCAAATACCAGAGGGGAAATGTATCGTTATCGCCATTGGTGAACAAAATTCCATTTGGCTCACATGATTGTAAAATATTATAACTGTAATCCCATGCCAACCGATTATCAGACCGATCATGCTCATGATAATTGGCCTTCAGCATCATACCCGGCATTGCCACAAGCAAAATAGCCATGGTACCCATGACAGCATTATTAGAGATTGGTTTATTTTTCAATAAAACCCGAATTTTGTCCCCCAAGGCTGCAACTGCAATACTGATCCAAATGGAAAATGCAAAGAAACTCCCTACATAAGAATAATCCCGTTCCCGTGGCTGAGGATTGTCTTGATTTACAAAAATTATTATAGCGAGCCCCATCATGAGAAATAGACTGAATACTGAAAATGCCTGCTCTCGATCTCGCTGAAAATGGTAAAACATCCCCCAAAGACCAAATAGAAATGCCAGAGGAAAACCAAACTGAAACCAATCGACACCATCCTCTTTGGTATTTGCACCATAGGCTGTTACCCATTCTTCGGTACTGGGGCCTCGCCCGGCGAATTGCCATAAAAAATATCGCCAATACATTTTCTTAATCTGGTAATTCCAGAAATAACTCCACTGCTTATCCATCCGATACGATTTATATTTTCGTTCCTGACTGGAGGAATATTCGCGACCTCCCTGAGCAGGACGACCCACCACTTCATGTTTTGGTGGTAATCCTGTATAACGGCGGGGAAATTGAAACATTTGGCCATACTGTTCCCGTTCCATGTAGGCAATGGCACGAGGTACAGTGGAAGGATCGTTTTCATTAATGGCTGGTTGTTGACCGGAGCGAATGAAAATAGTGGCATAACTGGAATATCCAATTAAAATGAGTACAATGGATGTGAGGGCCAATGCATATCGAAATTGTTTTTGGATAATCGTGAAAATCATTCCACCCACAATAATTAAACTAAGGACAACCACAAGATTTAATCCAATGGCATTCACCAACTTTGGCATACCGTTGATAATTCCTGTATTGATTACCAAAAATACCGCACCGGTTATGACGGACGTAATCAGAAATCCTTTATAGGAAAATTCGTATTTTCGAAAATAAATAATCAATGCAATAAATGGGAGCGTCAAAAGATTCAACAAATGAATTCCGGTGGCTAAACCAATCATATAGGCAATAATGAGAATGTATCGTTCATTTCCCTTTTCATCAGCCCGTTCTTGCCAGTGGAGAATCAACCAAACCACAATGGCCGTAAAAAATGTAGAAAACCCATATACTTCTGCCTCCACTGCATTGAACCAATGAGAGTCCGTATATGCAAATGTAAGCGCACCCACAAAAGAACCGCCAAATGTAATAATGGCATCCATGGTGGATTCAATTTTACCACGATAGTTCGAAATGAGTTTTACGGTTGAAAGATAGAGATACATGACGGCCAATGCACTGACCACAGGTGATATCAAGTTGATCCGGAAGGCAATATCCGGGTTGAAAGGAATCATGGAAAAAACACGGCCGATGATTAAATACAGGGGACTTCCCGGTGGATGAGGTACACCTAAAATAAATGAAGTGGCAATAAATTCGCCCGAATCCCAGTATGGTACTGTGTCTGCCATGGTTAAAAAGTAAACTACAAAGGATAACACCAAGGCTATCCCGGCAAACATGCGATTGAGTTTTATATAATCAGAATGAATCAAATTTTAATCTTTCTTCTCTTTTTTGGTCGCCTTTTTAGCTTTCTTTTTCACCTTGGGCTTTTCTTTAACTTCAGGATTTTCTGTCTTCTTTTCGGCTGACTTTTCAAGATCATCAGATTCTGATGATTCTGCACCCGTGGGTTCCCCTGAACCCTCTGGGGCCCCTGCCCCCTTCTTTTGTTCATCGATGAAATTGAGTTTTAGTTCACTCAAGCTATGGATAATATATTGTTCTTCCCATTCACTGAGGTTTCCCTTCATTTTCGTCTGAAGCATATCCAGTAAGTCGATATAATAGGTAGCCTGTTCCAGGTTTCGCTCTAAAGTATCGGTGACAGGATTTTTAACTTTCCCCAGAGATATCCATGCACTTTGCACGAATGTATTCACCAAATGGATAAATAATTGATCTTCTTTTTTTATTTGTTCTTCGGCCATGATTCTCCTCTTGAGTGGCTTGTATTCAATTTGAATAAAAATGTTTCAAAAACAGCCGGTGAAAATACACCATATCCAATGATATATTGAATCTCCAATATTAATTTTGAATCATGAAATATTCGCCCGCTCCAGTTTATCCTGATATTCCATCATAAATCGAGTACGAATGAGTTCATGGGTCGGTTGATTCAAATTGGGATCAGCTTTCACTATTTGAAAAGCGGCTTGTCTTGCTTTTCTTAAGATGGGCCCATCGGTCACCATATTGGCAATTTTATATTTCAAGAAACCACTCTGGCGGATGCCGAAAAATTCTCCCGGTCCCCGAATTTTCAAATCTTCGTCAGAAATCACAAAACCGTCATTGGTGGATTCCATGATTCTCAGGCGTTTTTTCGAATTGTCCGTGAAATTCCGGCGGACGAGAATGCAGTAACTTTTTTCACTACCCCGGCCCACTCGGCCTCGAAGTTGGTGGAGTTGGGTAAGACCAAAGCGGTCGGCGTGTTCAATCAGCATGACCGTGGCATTAGGAATGTCGATCCCCACTTCGATCACTGTGGTGGAGATCAGTATGTGAATTTCATTCCGGGCGTAAGCATCCATGACTCCATCTTTCTCATCTTTTTTCATTCGCCCATGTATGAGTCCCACTTTTAATTTCGGGAATATTTTTTCTGAAAGATTCTTGTGCATTTCTACCGCCGCCGCTAAGTCCGATTTTTCCGTTTCTTCCACCAAGGGGTACACCACCATGCATTGGCGGCCGGCGGCCACTTCGACCTTCATAAAATCGTATACTTTTTTCAGCCGCACCTCATCCACCACTTTGGTCACCACCGGAATGCGGTTTTTCGGCATTTCATCAATGATGGATAAATCCATATCACCGTGATAAGTAATAGCTAATGTCCGCGGTATCGGAGTTGCTGTCATAGCCAACACATGAGGATTCAGCCCTTTCACTGTAAGATCTCCCCGTTGGAGAACACCAAATCGGTGCTGTTCATCCACAATGGCTAATCCCAGCTCCTTGAATTTTACATCTTTTTGAATGAGGGCGTGGGTGCCGATAATAATATCGATCCGCCCTTCGGCTAAGCCATCGAGGATTGCACGTCTTTCTTTGGCCGGTGTACCTCCGAC
>JYMV01026462.1_pt1 | contig 16902 bp, 19 predicted proteins | sample 338911 | NCBI WGS metagenome assembly JYMV01 (sample SAMN03354496, study PRJNA234377) | hydrothermal vent metagenome | biome: Deep sea; feature: Hydrothermal plumes at the Eastern Lau Spreading Center, Western Pacific Ocean; material: Seawater | place: Tonga | collected 2009 | depth 2000 m m
CTTCTCCTTAGGCTGATTTTGCAATACGTTTTTGCAAGCAGCGAGACTTCCGTTGCGCCATCAAAGATAGAGTTGCACAAACGCTCGTTTGCGCAACCTGAAGCGGCTATCGAGAGAACATCTTTTGTGTTAATCTAAGCATAGATGCTTAGCTTTACAAAAGAAGGCTATCTCCCACCCGGAGACTACGAAATGACAGCTGAGGACATTGAGTCCTCTATTCTAGTTGTTCATCCCCAACGGGATACTTGGGATGAAGAATGGCGTCGTCAGCTACTCGAGAACCTTATGTGTCTCGTTCGCGAGCTTTGGCAGGTCGGAATCACCGAGATTTATATCGACGGCTCTTTTGTCGAGGAGAAAGACCACCCCAATGATATCGATGGCTACTTCGAAGTTGAAGCCAAGTATTTCTACACCAAATCATTGGAGCGAGACCTGAACAAACTCAATCCGGACAAGATTTGGACTTGGGCCAGAAGCGTCAAGACGCCGGGTCTCGGTAAGCGTGTTCTCCCGATGTGGGAGAAGTACAGGGTAGAACTATTCCCTGACTTCGCCGGTTCAAGGACTGGACTGCAGGACCGTCACGGTCGCGACATAGGCTTCCCCGAGGCATTTCGTCGATGTCGAAAGGGCCGAGTCAAAAAGGGCATCATCAAGCTTGTCAAAGGAGGTGACTCTACAAAATGATACGCACTGAAGAGGAATACATCGCTGCTGTTGAGCGCGTTGAAGACGAAGCGATCGCGATCGAGAAAGAGCGACAAAGACTTCTCGGGCTTGGGCTGTCGGAAGAACAGGCGGAATACGCACTGCAGCCGGCTGTAACTTTCCGAGAGCAATATCTTGACGAGATCGAAGAGTACGAGCGACTACGAAGAGGGCAGCTCGACAACTCTTTCAACCTCATGGGCATCGGGCGCCGCCTTGTACAAGCAAGGATCTATCGCAGGATGACCCAGCAAGAACTCGCTGCAAAGCTGGGCATTACCGCTCAGCAAGTCTCGAGAGACGAGCGCAACGAGTACCATAACGCCGGGATTGAAAGAATCAAGAAAGTAATGGAAGCGCTCGGCCTCGAAATGACATCTCAGTTTCGGTTCAATGAGCAAATCCCGGCCTAATCAAGCTCAAAACCCGTCCGACCGTGTGTCCAGAAATCCGATAAATGACCCTATCTTGACGTAAAACGTCGCCGTTTCGGGTGTCCAGCTAGCCTATGGCCTAAGTGGGCAGTCGACATTCGAAGCCCTTGCTGTCTAAAGTGTGAATACATGAATCGGTTGACTCTTGATTATAGCAACATCTGTCTTGACGAGTACTCTGAGAACCGCATAGTTTGGCATATTATCTACGTAGTTCTCGAGGTGAAGTTCATATCGAAAGAGGTCGCCGCTTCCTGCTAGATAGGGGTCTTTCAAGGTACGCCAAAGACTTCTTTTTATGGTTGTCGGCTGAAGGAGACGGGGATCGACCATAAATTCACCTTTTATGTCTGGTATGGTAAGAACGATGCTTTCTTGTTTGACTATCTTTCGGGCCTGTACATCGCCATAGCCCACCATATGATGAGAAATGCTAACGATTTCTATCCCGACCTCAGATAGAATACTATCGGCCTTCTCAGTATTCCTAAAAACTATGTCCAGCGAAAGATCGGAGTAGGCGGCAAGGTCTTCCAGTCGAAAATTTCGGAAGAAATCGGTCCCCAGCGCAGCGGAATGAAAATAGCCGGGAGGATGTGGCGATTCGGTCTCAATCCAAGAATCTTTTGACGCCTCTCCCAACGTCAGAAATGGGAATTTGCCATCGCCAAGAATTGAAGAGCCTTTCTCTATTCTAGATGCGGCTTCAGCCTCTGCCGTCTTCTTCCAATCAATCATTTTCTCAACGGTATAGACTGAAGGATCGTTATCTATCAACTTTGAACAATTTTGACACAACCATATTCCATTCGTAATGGAAGCGCGCTTTGATGGCTCCATCCATCGATCGAATCTCGGTCCACCCTCCGCCGCCGCAGCTATGTGCGCAGCTACTCCTATGTTAGTTGATTTGAGAGGGTCGGACTGAGGTCCACAGGTGGTACGACGGCAACAAGGATTTGAGCATAGAAAGTTAACCCGTCTGCCAAGGATATCTTTCGTTTTCTGGGTAAAGTCGTCTCTCGCCATCGCTTAAGGGCCCTCTTCTTGTTGTAGCACTTCGTATAAGCTGGTCTTCTCCGAGTTAGGAATTTGGCGAATCCCGACAGATCTCAATTTCCGGCGGAGCGCAAGACGATAGCTCAGGGTCAGGGTTGATGAGAAAATGCTTATTTCAAGCAAAGGACTCTGAAATACGAACCTCAAGAGATTTAACCTCGTGGCATAGTCTCCTGATTCGTCCTGCATAACTTCGGGCCGCCTCAAGACCGAGGACCTTGCGCCCTCCACCAGGACCACCGGAGACCTTTTTTTGTATAGCAAATGGCTCGTAGTAAGCCTCCTTCGGATCTCTATGTTTCCGTATCGTCTCCCACGACCAGTCTGGTGGAAGCTTATGTCCTGCGAGTAGCCAAACTTCTAATTCCTGCCATGCATTTTCTCCTATAAAGACAACATTGAACTCTTCTGCCAGGTTTTTCTCCAAATTGCTAATAACCTGGGACCTCCCTTCTTCACAGTCTCTGTCAACGCACAGGATGAAGAGGTCCGTCATCCCTTTGTGGACCTGGATGACTTTGCGAAGTTGCTGCTCAGAAAGTGCCTGTGAAACTGAAGTTAGAAAAGGGTCTCTGACAACATCGACTTTAGCTTTCGGTTTGCCGACTGCTTTCATCATCTCTCTGATAATAGGCAGTGCCATGTATTGGTCGTTCCGAAAGTCTTCTAGGATAACGAGAACTCGCATTGGTTCGGTCAAGCCTCCATGGATTCTGCTGCCATTTCCATCCACCCCGTGGTGAAAAGCGCTCCAGCGTCAGCACTTCCTAGCGATTCTTGGAGGTGAGGTAATGAGGTTAATGGGGAAGCAGCCGACGCACCCGAGTCGTTGCGAAAGATCAGGATGGCTCCATCGAGCGACTCTAATCCCAAATAATGAACAAAAAGGGGAGAATGGGTAGTTATGATGACCTGGTGAGCAGATTTTTTGCGGGCTCTACTCGTGAGTAACTCCACAAGCGTATGGATTCTGGTCGGATGGACACCAATTTCAATGTCTTCAAAAACTGCTATCGAAGGTCGCTCAGTATACAGAGCTGCGAGGATGGCTAGAAAGCGAAGAGTGCCATCAGAGACACTTTTAGCAGAGTATTGCTGGCTAGGCGATTCATGTAAAACGAGATATTGTCTACCGTCAGGACCCTTCGGGAAGCTGAGATTTTCTAGCTGAATCGGAATGAGTTCAGAAAGCCACGAGCGGATTTCGTCTCGGTTTTCTTGAGTTTCCCATATTTTGGACAACGTGCTTGGAAGATTTGTGCCAAAAGCACCCAGGGAGATTTGGTCAGAGAAAGAGGGCTCTGTTAAAAACGGTGTTGAGAAGCTATAGAACTTGAGAGTCGACAAAAATTCCAAGGTTAAACCAATCAGATACCTGTATGGTCCTCGCAGCGGTGGAAGTGTTCTGTTCGTGCCGGTGAAAAATTGCCCAATAACAGGCTTGTTTGGGAAGGCAGTTGGTTTTCGAGCATCCCTCTCGTCTAGCACGAAGCTTGCTTGAACAACGAGGCCAGAATCCTCCATTTCAGATGCTTCAAAGTATAGAGAATCTTCCTCGTCAACACCTAACTTTTCACGAAATACAAACAGCTCACTATCTTTTTTGCGGAGCTCTATTCGGTACTTAAGGTCTCCGTAGCAGTAAGTATCAAGAACAACTTCAATTGCCATCGAGCGAGTACCAAAGTAAAAAAGCTCATCGATCCCGCCCATTCGCAGACAGTTTGAAGAGAGGCTATTCAACAAGATCGCATCGATGCTCGACCAGAAAACTCGAGCCTGGATGGATCGTCTCCTCGAAACAGATACGGGGAACTCGAACTTCGACTGGTTGAAGACACCGCCGGGCAAGCCTGGCATGAAAACATACCTGGCGGAAGCGGAAAAACTCCGGCTGATCAGAGAGTTCCCGTTTGATAGAAGCCACTGCCCGCCTGGTCTCTCTCAGCGTCGATTTCGGTATTTGTGCACTCGAGTCGCGGCCGAGGACGCCTCTCTGATGAGAACCCATCCCCCGGAACGGCGCTATACACTTCTGTTCGTATGGTTGTGTGCCCGAAAAGCCGAAATCACCGACCACCTCGTCAGCCTCTTCTTGCAGATCATCCGGAAAGTTGAGAGGAAGGGAAAGGACGAGCTTAAGAGCGAGGTCGACCTGGTCAAAGTCTACGGAACCAGAAATCTACTTCATAAGCTGGCCCGAGCGAGTCGGGCCAAGCCTGACTCTCCGATCAGTGCCGTTATGCTGGAAGAGCTGGGAGAGGATACTCTCAGAACGCTTTACCAGGAAATCGAACAAGAGCAGATATCTCTGGATGTTGCGCGAGCTCGCAAGGTCCAAAAGAAGTTCCGTGGTTATCAGAAGATGGTCACCACGATGATGGAAGTCCTTGATTTCAAGACTCGCAGTGACAAGCGAGAGCCACTGCTTAAAGCAATGGCTCTCATTGCCGATTATGCCGACTCGAAGGCCACCTTCATCTCAGAGCCTCTCCCGCCGGGATTTCAGGCCGGAGTTTGGGAGAAGGCTATCCTTGACCAGAGCCCGGACGGCAAGCGTATCCGACGAAAGGCGTTAGAAGTTTGTGTTCTTAGCCAACTCGAGGAGGCCCTGAAGTGTAAGGATGTCTGGGTTGAAGGGGCCTATCGGTTTCGCGACCCTGATCAGGATCTTCCCAGTGATTGGAGCGAACGACGCCCTTACTATTATAGGAAGCTAAGCCTTCCTACAAGATCGGGCGAATTCGTCGAGTCTTTAAAATTCGAACTCGAGCAAGCTCTCAAAGAAGCGAATAGCGTCCAAAGTCGGCGCAAGAAAGACGCCGGTGGACCTGAGATCCGAAGGACGGCATCGGGAAAGGCTCATCTTCACGTCCCGACTCCGGCCAAGCGACCGGAGCGCGAGATCCTGGGAGAGATCAAAGACCGCGTAAGTGTCCGCTACGGTGTTCTTGATCTCTTGGATATCCTTGCCGAGGTCGACCGTCGAGTTGATATCTCCGCGCACTTCCATACCTCGGGGCAACGCCGAATCCTCGGTACAGAGGAGGTCCGAAGACGCCTCTTGCTCGTCTTGTTCGCTCTAGGAACAAACCTCGGACTCCAAAGACTGCATTCGGCCGCCAATCCGAATTGCTCCTATGACGATCTCCGATACTTTATGCGAAGATTCATCACTCCTCAAGCGCTCCGAGACGCCAATGTAGCACTGGTCAACCATATTCTAGAGCTGAGGAATCCGAAACTCTGGGGTGAAGGTACTGCTTGCGCCTCGGATGGGAAGTTCTTGGCCGCCTGGGATCGCAACCCGACCACGGAATGGAACCCCCACTACGGAGGCCGAGGCGTGAAAGTCTATTGGCACGTGGAACAGGGAGCGGTGGCCATCCATTCTCAGGTCAAAAGTCCCTCGTGCACAGAGGTCGCTCCTATGATAGAGGGCGTCGTTCACCACGGCACTTTAGCTGCGATCGAGACGAACTGCACGGACTCAGGAGGTCAAAGCCTCCCCGCCTTCGGGCTCTGTCGCCCCCTACAGTTCGAACTCTTACCACGATTTCGCCAGGTCAAGAAATTCTCACTCAACCTGCCTTACTCAGAGTTGGCCGCGGAACTGCCGGCACTTTCAGGAGTAACCACACGGAGCATTCGGTGGGATCTCATAGAGGACCGCTACGATGACTACGCTCGTCACGCCGCCGCGATCTTGGAACGAACCGGGCCTATCGAATCTATCCTGAGACGTTTCACGCGATACAATCGTCCCCACCCGACCTATCGAGCCTTGCTCGAGATTGGGCGAGCCGAGCGGACGATCTATCTATGCCGCCTGTTGTCGCAACCTGACCTTCACGTCTGGGTTCACGACCAGTTGAACGGCATCGAGCACTGGAACTCGTGTAACCAGTTCATCTGCTTCGCTCGCCGCTCGGAGCTGAGAACTAACGACCCTGTCACTCAGGAACTGATCGTCGGGTCGCTCCATCTTCTCCAGAACGCCATGGTCCTGGCCAACACGTTGATGGTCGAGAATGTCCTGGACTGTCAGCTTCTCGAAAGAATGAATCAGGAGGACCTCCGATCGCTGACTCCGCTCTTCACTTCCAATATCAACCCTTACGGCGATTTTGAACTTGATCTGACGAAGCCGTCGTTCTTGGAGGCGATCTAATGCCCGAGCGTCTCCCGCCCAAAGAAATGGCCAAAAAGATAACGCGCCTCCTCAAGAAACAAGACCCCGACTACGGCTACCTGAAGAAAGTCTTTGCCCAGGTCCGGGAGTCTCTCGGCCTCAAAGGCAAGATCTCCAAGCCGAAAAAGTTACCCGAGCTGCTTACGGACGATGAAATGAAGTGTTTTTGTGAGGCTGTTCGCGAAGAGAATCACCGAGTTCACACGGTCATGATCAAACTCTTAATTTATACCGGCGTCAGGAATTCGGAGCTAGCCAATATCCTCATCGACGACGTGGACGTCAAGGGTGAGCGAATTCGGATCGATCAAGGCAAGGGAAAGAAAGACCGGTACGTTCCTTTCCCATCGAGCTTCAAAGGCGAGCTGGCCCAATACATAATGAGCCAGAAGGCACGACGTGCTCGCTACCTCTTCGAAACTCATCGAAACGACAAGTTCACGACCCGTTGGATTCGGGAACTTGTCAGCCGATACGGCAAGAAGGCCGGCATCGAGAAACGAGTTTATCCTCATCTCTTTCGTCATCATCTCCTAACCCATTTGGCCCGGCACGGCATTGTCGACTCCAAGATGCAACTAGTCAGCGGACATTCAGACAGGAAGAGCTTGTCCGTCTACCAGGACCTGAGCCTGGGCGATGTGGCCGAAGAGTATCAAAACGCTATGAAAGACTTCCCGAATTTATAGGAGGGAAGTTCAGATTTCTGCTACTTCGAGGGCTGCTGGACCTTGGAGGTGTTGAAGGCGACCTCGACTTCAGTTCTCAGAAGCTCAGCATCGCGGATTTGTGTTTCACTGAGGTTTGTTCCATCGATTATTCCGAACAGTTTCCACTTTCCGTTAGCCTGACCAAGAGCAATAACAAGTCGAAAGCCTCGATTCGTCTTGATGGGAACGAGTCTGTCTAGGTGGCCGTCGTCATTGAAGTCCTCGTGTAGTCCTGCGCCACTTTCGACCGAATCGGGGACATACAATTCCCCATCCGTCCACTTTCGATAATTTTCCGGGCTTAGTTGTATTGCTGCGGACTCTATTGTCGGTGTATTAATTTGCCCCTTGGGATAGGCCAACTCACACAGTTGTCTGAAAGTTTCATATTCAAATCCTTGGCCTGGTCGCGGCTCCCTCACTAGTGAGCTCAGAACCGCGACCAGGCCAACGGATAGCAGGAGGAACAAGAAGACGTACTTACGGCTTCTGAGCCTCGTACTCAAGAACTACTTCTTCCCGTTGCCCTTGTCGTGTGGCACTACAACATCCGCAGAGGCGAAGCTCGCGTTTCCGGAAGCGTCCTCGGCTTTGAAAGTAACGGTATAGATTCGTCTTTGTCCCGTACCGCTTCTTTCCGCTCGTACAAAAACTCGTCCATCCGAAGTGATCTCGTAGTCCGGAGAGGTATTTCCACTTCCTTGAACATCGTCAGGTTCGCTGACCGCAACACCCACGACCTCTGTCGACGGATTTGGGTCTTGGTTATCCACGACATTCAAGTCATATGTGACCTCCACCATCTTGTGGTTGGGTGGCCAGATGGTCTCTGGAGCTACGGTTACATCGATAGTTGGCGGTACGTTGTCCGACCCGCCAGTGGCGGCGTCCTCGAAGAAGTCTTCTAGAACAGCAGTAAAGTCGGCTGCGCTGCCGCCAGGCAAGTAAACGTACTTACCGCCAGTGTCTTTCGCCATCTGACTAAACACATCCCGAGCAGAGAGGATAGACTGAGCCCTGACCTCTCTAGCGCTTGTTGTTGAAGCCACGCAGTCCCCAGTGAGGAGCACATAAAGAGTTATGTCAAGTTCGTTTAACCGCGCTGTGACTTCCGCCGGGTTGCTCGTACGGGGGGAGGCATCGGTTACAAGAATCAAGCTTTTCGAGGCACTGATGTCTTTTATGGTTTCCGCTGTTAAGCTAACAGCTCCCAATGAATCTTCAGGGCAATCCCCTCCACCGGATGCCCTGAGGCCAAAAACCCAGCTCTTGATAGTGTCTTTGTCCGATGTAAGGCCGTAAGATATAGAGCTATCCTTGAAAGTGCTAAGGGTCCACTGAGAGACAAGCTCGGAGAACGGGCTATCGATGAAGGTTGTGAGGGCTAGTTTGACGGCTCCAATTTCCCCACCCATGGAGCCAGTTGTGTCAATGACTAGTCCGACCGCGTTCCCGCAACGCAAGTCTAAGGTTTCATCAGAATAGGGCGTGTCATCGCTGACGGTGGCAAGTTTGTCCTCGAAGACCTCTCCGGGGGGCTGGGTGTTGAGGTCGTCCGGGCTGAAAGGATGAAAACCGTTACTAGGCTCACCTACTATAACGTTACTCCACCGAACATCACACATCCTAGGATCCTTGTCTTCGGACTTCCAGATAATTGAAGAAACACGACGAACAGCTGTGTCCACCCCATCCGTAGGAATACCGGAAACTCCTTCGAAAACTGCGACTGCTCCACCGTTCTGCCCATTGAAGTTGATCACGAGCAGAAAGCCTGGCTGATTTCCGCTTGTGGAAGGATCGGCGTCTTCGATAGCATCTAATCTCATCGTAACATCGCTTTCGCCAGGTATGCCGCCTTGGGGCCAACCTTGGAAAGCTATAGGAGTGTAAGCGCCTCCAACCGGTGTATACGCGGCGAAAGCATACCAATTACCTCTCACGTGGGCAGAAATTGAATCCGATAGTATTCCAGCATCAAGAGTTACCAGGCTACGGTGCTGAATGCCCAAATAGTTGTAAGCAGCTTCCCCACCTTGATCTATCCACTCTAAATCTTCGCTCTTGGGTAGTTTTACACTCCCCCCGATGGTTGTGTAAGGATTATCCGCAGTGCCAAACTTCGTAGGTACACGTCTGAATGCTTCACCTCCAGAATCTTCTTGGGCCCGTACTGTGGTAGAGGCAGGAGAGCCGACTGCGGGCTCGAATGACCAACATTTTCAGGGAACGCCTGTAGTCCCAGGCTTTTAGAATACATCAGTTCCCGCTGAAAATTCACCACGATGATGTCCGGCTTCGTGCCATCGCCGGCACGTCCCAATACCTCCTCCAAGGCATTGATTTGAGCTTCTTTCGCCCGGATAAAATCGGTGTCCGTGTGGTCAAGGGACGCTAGTGACTGTTCATCACCACCGTCCCCGCATCCAGGAAACGCCAGAACTAAAGCTAGAGAAAACAAAAAGAAAATTAAACGACGTGAAATCTTCAAATGAACGACCCTCCCAGATTGAACTAAGAGACGTTTTTGTTGACCTCCAAAGTTTCTCCTATGACCAAGTGGTCAATTTCTCAGAAGTAGTTCCGGGGCAATTGCAAAAGCGGAAGCTGTGGCACTGTATCGCAGCTACCTTTGTGGTAGGCCTTGTTTCGGAGCCGGAATTTGCCGCGCTCTAGCCGTTTGGCTATGATCACGTAGCCTGTCCTGTCCCATAAAAAACACTTGAGCAGCGTGCCTCGTCGATTGATAAAGACGAAGAGGTCCCCGCTCAACGGATCTTCGTGAAGCTTGTGGCGAATTAGCACCTCCAGCCCAGTGAAGCCCTTTCGCATATCGACTGGTTGACCGTAAACAAAAATACGATGCCGCCCACGCTCCAGGAATTTCATTGAGCGAGCCCGTGGAATCGTAAAACGACACCGTAGGGCAGCTCGACTGTCAGGTCTGGTTTCTCTGGTGCGAGACTCGGTTCAAAATCTGATACCAGCTCGACCGGGATGAACTCAGCTGGGTGGGCATTTCTCGGGACCAAAGGCTTTTGCTTGGCACGAGTTGCAGGCAAACCACGGGCCCGCCTCGACGCCCGATGCTTGGCATTTCGAAAGGCGTAGTATGAGATGGCCTCACTCTCACAAAACCGTTCCTGGGCGAGGCCACTAGCCTCCTGTCGAGCGAAGACCTCCGACCATTCGAACTCAGTTTTCTTCTCCACGTCTAACCTCCGAAATTTCAATCTCGGAGTATTGATAACCCGGTACTGGCTCTAAGGACACAACGCCCCGGGCGCACCGCTTACTAAGATCACGTCAGCCCACCGCAGTCGTGCGCAACAACAGGTTCTCTACAACAAATACAAAGCCGGCAAAGGGAATTTGGCGGCCAAGCCAGGGACCAGTAATCACGAAAGTGGATTGGCCATTGACTTCACGAACACGCCTGGTGCCCACGCCTGGCTGGCCAAGAACGCTTCCCGTTATGGCCTAAAGAATCTCCCTGGGGAACCCTGGCACTACTCCACAACCGGCCGCTAGAGCTAAGCATTACCTCCTCAAACTAGCAAAAGCGTGATATTGATCTGCTCTGACTGGCCCGCTTTCCAATTGTCTTCATCCTTTTTGGCTTTCCCATTTTCCATAGTTGGATATCGGTGGAAAAGTCTCATTCTAGGTGGACCGAGCCTTCGGGGGGGGTAAGCGAGCTCAAGCCAAAGCTGCTGAGCTCAGCTCAGACGGACTTAGCTTGAGAGGCCATTACAGTGGATGATAAATTCCCGGGCCAGGTCGGCGGACACGAAGTGTCCCTCATAACTTAATCCATTATTCTACATCGCAGGATACGCCCTCGAGCATCGCTTAGATTGATCCGCCCTTGATGGTGCACTATGGAGGAGGAGAGACAAAGCCTGCGTGGGCAGCCGCCAAACCGGAAAGTCCTAATAGCCCGAAACCGATCTGCTTGGCAAGATTGCTACCGCTAACGAACCCGCCCAAAAGTACTGCAGACCCGATGGGATTCAACAAGCTTCCGAATTGGGCAGACGCCACAGCCTCGCTTGAATCCCCGTACTGCGCACCACTAACGAGAGCAACATTGGAGGCCATACCGATCAAAGGAACCGTACCTAGTGCACCAAAAACAACAGCTCCGGAGTAGCTACTGGCAGAGGAGAGGGTACAAGAGTCTCCTTGGCTGGAAACACTTGCGCCTAACATTTCTTTGGACTCCCCCTCACCTGTTAGCGACCTATTCTGGTCAAAGCGAGTCTTGACGTAGCTGCTTTTCACGATTTGCATCTTATGGCATCCCTTCTCCGTTACGTTGGTGAAAATGGTAGTATCACCATAGATTGAGAGCGTAATGCAAACGTAAAAAGAGGTCCGCCGAAACGACGCCCCCCCAATCCCCGTCTCCTAGCCCTAAAAAGTTGGGCTTCTTGCCCATGCACTTTCAGTACGCTACCGGATACTAGGCGATATCTTTCTGGGCCGGCGGAGTCTCGCTCAAGGTCACGTCTCGCGCCCCGAATGCCCCCGAATGGGTTAGTTGGTCGGCAGCCAAGGCGAGTCCGTGAGGAGATTTGGTCCCCCGGATCATTCCCTTTCTTGGAGATTCCCCGGCGTCGCCGGTGGCCCCAACGCGCGTGAGAGTAGTACAGGGCCGACCAGGGTCGTGCCAGCAACCATGACAACCACGGCAGCGTAGGCCCTTGGAGGGAGCACGGGTTGCCCTTGAAGTAACAACCCAGCCCCGATTCCAGCAAACACGAGCCCTACCTCCCCGCGGGGGACCATTCCGAATCCAACGACCCACTTGTTGCCCTCCTCGCGGTAACCAAGTCCACAGATCAGCTTTCCGACCGTGGCGGCCAGCGTGAGAACAACCGCGAACGCGAGCGTCTCGAGGTTAATGAGAGCGGTCAATTCGATCCTGGTGCCAACGATAACAAAAAAGAGGGGTGTAAGAAATGACACGATTGGATCGACGAGCTCCTCGATGGTGTGGTGCTCTCGCTCCTTGAGGTCCTCGTATTGGGTTGTGTCGAGGGCCAGTCCCGCCGCGAAGGCTCCAATGATGGGCTCCAACCCAATGACCCTAGCGAGGTAGGCCGAACCGAAGCAAAGAAGAAGGGAGGTGGCGACCAGCAGACCCTTTCCGTGAAGCTGTGAAGCAATCCAGAACATCCGGCGAGCCATGAGAAGCCCGACGGCTGTTCCCCCGACCAGGAATAAAGTTGCCTTCCCGATCACGAGTAAAACCATAAGGACGTTGAAATCACCTGGCTGACCGACTGAAGTGATCGCTCCTGTAACGACTCCCAGAATCGCTAGGCCGAGAATGTCGTCCACGACTGCAGCACCAAGGATGACGGTCGACTCGACTCGCTCAAGCGCCCCGATATCACCGAGCACCCGAGCAGTGATGCCAACACTCGTGGCGCAGAGCGTGGCGCCGATGAAAACGTGATTTAGATAGTGTGCCTCAGGGAGGAATGTACGCGAGACCAGCAGCCCGAGAAGGAATGGCACGAAGACTCCAAGGCTGGCAACAAGAAGTGCTGAGCGTCCCACGCTCAATAGCTTCCGTAGATCAGACTCAAGCCCTACTTTGAACAGGAGAAGAACGAGGCCTAGTTCACCAAGAAATTCGACAATGTGCTCCTCGCGGAGAAACTCGAGTTGGTAGATGCCAAGCAGTGGCAGGTTCCCAACGAGCACTCCGGCGCAGAGTTCGCCGAGAACCGAGGGGTGACCCCGACTCTGGAAGACGTGACCGCCCAATTTGGCCATCACGAGAATTGCGACCACAGCCAATAGGACGTGGTCGAACTCACTGGGATGCCCGCTGTCAGCGCTCTCAGCTCCGGCGAAGACATCTTGTGCTGAAGCGTGTCCCACTCCGCAAACGAACAAGAAGAATAGCCAAGCCAACCTCAGACGAAGCCAGCGCGGTGAAGTCCTCATCTCATGCTGGCGCTTGGCCTGAAACTTCTCAGGCCAAGCACCTCTAGACTGGCCTCTGTTTGGTTCTGAGGCCCTGAGAGTTTCACGAACCATCTTGCCCGATCCGAGAGGACAAGCGCGAGCCCCTGCCCAGAAGGATAACTTCGACAACCAGACCTGACAGCATTCCTAGGATGGCAGCGAACGCGCCTGGCTTCCCCCAACTGATTCCCAACCAGGTGACGACCAGGGTCGTCAGTAGGCTTCCCATGGTGGCCTGTTGGATGCTCCAGTTAGCCCCCTCAACAATGCAGTAACCCTGAATAGCGTTTTGAGCAGCCACGAGCAGTGGAAGTACGCATCCCATACGAATCACCGGGAGAGCCGCCGCGAAGAGAACTTTCTCTCCTCCCAGAAGCCCTAGTAATATGCTGGCCCCAAAAGGGGTGAAAGCCAGAGCGCCTAAGACTAAACTGCACAAAAGACCTGCAGTAGCAGCGAAGCGTAACAGCAAGGAGGCTGGTAAAGATTCGGCCTGGGCGATAATTATCTGTTGAACCATACGAGTGGAGTTGGCTATTAGAAGGCAGAAGCCCCAAGCGGCGGGCCACGCTGCCAGCGCGATGGGTCCGTCTGCGGCCCTCGCTACCAGAGCCACCAGCCCGGCTCTGCCTCCCCACACAACGAGCATGGTAAAAGCCAGGGGGAAGTAGTAATGGGCTACTGCGGGAACAGTGGCAGGCAGTCCCGCAGCTTGTTTGCTCGGTATGCGCGACGCCCCCGACCGATAAGCGAAAAAGTGAGCCAGGACCGCTTCCACGAAGATGCCACCGATCAATGCTCGAGCAGCCACCGAAGCTCCCTGCCCTCGTTGGGCCAGCCCGAACAGCAATAGGCCCGAAAAGGCCGTTAGTCGTCCTACCGACGCCCAGCCCAACCAGCGACCTTTCTTGTCGCGGATCATCATCCCCTGAAAGTAGCGTCGCCAGGCGATGAAGGCGGGCCAGACTATCATCCAGAGCATCGCTGGACGGGCGGTGTCCGCAACCTGTGGAGTTGCCCCGAAAAGGTCCAAGAAAAGCCAGTCATAGATGCCAGGAGCGTTGAGGATCAAAAATAGACCGCTACACAGACCTCCCAGCATCAAAATAAAGTTCCACAGCGACCGGCGCGAGTCCCGACTTCCGCTAAGCGCAGTCGAGGCGTGTAGAATCATGATAATCGGGCTCTCGAGAAAATGTGCGACCGCTTTGACGATCCCCATGGCGGCTAGCGTTAGTCGAGGGTCTGCTAAACGGGCCAGAACCGCTGTTTGCAAAGGCTGGCCTAGCGCCATAATGACATCAGAGAGTGATAAGGGGAAAAGCTGTCTTAAGAGCCCTCCAATGGTAGCCTCTTTAGCTGGGTCAGATGGTGGAATGGATGACGAAGTCAAAGCGGCCTAAAGGGAACCAATGTGCGCCCAATATCATCCTCAAGGTCGCCAACCCCAGTGAGATGAAAGCCGTTTCTCTCAAGCCAATCCGGGTCATAGAGAGTCTGGAGATAGCGATCACCCCCATCGGGCCCAATGAGGCAAATTCGGGCCGACAGAGGTAGGCACTTAGCTGCGTGGATACCTGCGGCCACAATGGCGCCTGTCGACCCACCCATGAGCAGACCCTCACGGCGAGCTATGGCGTGACAGGTCGAATAGGCCAACCGCTCGGGAACGATATAGCAGCTATGAATGGAACTGTAGTCCAGGTTGGGAGGGCGAAAGGAAAGACCGAGTCCAGTCATTTGATAGGTTCCTGGCTCAGTAGTGAAGATTTGAGAGCCTTTAACGTCAACGGCGATAATCCTGAGTTCGGGAAATCTCGGTAGCAACCTACGCCCGAGACCGCTGAGTTGTCCGCCAGTACTCGTGCCGACAACGAGGGCCTCCAAGCCATCCGGAAAAGCTTGGATGATCTCCTCGGCGGTATAATCTGAGTGTGCGCTCGGGTTGGAAGGGTTGTAGTGCTGACAGGGGTACCAGGCACCCGATATCGTCCGAGAAAGCTCCCTCGCTTTAGCGATCCGGGCAAGATGGCGAGTTCGATGCTCTGCAATCATTTCAGGAGTAATTTCGAAAAGCTCTGCTCCGTGAGCTCGGAGCATTCGCCGCGCCGTGGGCGTCGCATTTTGATCCACCACGATGATGACCCGATAGCCCCTTACGGCACCCACCATCGCCAGCGCCAGCCCAAAGTTTCCAGAACTCGCCTCGACGATCGTTCCACCGGGGCCCAGATCTCCGCGGCATTCGGCGTCATTCACTAGCCAGACCGCGTTCTTCTCCTTGATCGAGCCACCGGGATTGCAGCTTTCTAGCTTCAAGTAGCAGTTTCGGGTAGCAAAAATTGATGCGACATTACTAAGTCGGACGATGGGAACTCTGCCCACTGCCTCGGTCCAATCACGACAGAGGGCTTTCCCTTGCCTAGGATCGGGGGGGGGTTGGTGTACACTCATGAATGTTCTTTCCTTCAAATGGTTCAGTTGGGCAAGAAGCCGCCTCAGCCGAAAGCCTTCTGCGTGAGGGGTCACAACTGATCAGCTCTGTTTCGTTGTGAAGAGCAAGAGAGAGGCCCTGCGACCCTAATCTCGATGAATTCCAGGGAGTAACTGGGTTTTGGCAGGGAATCTGGCTCTACCCGTAGGGGTAAAAGCAAACTGGATCCACAGTTCGGAGCTTTCTTCTTCCCACTTACGCTGTCTAAATCAACAAACAACGCAGTCCGGCGGCAGATGGTGCCCTGGTACTCCGTGGAAAACTAGGCGAAAATAGGTGGGGCTCTTAAGCCAACCGTCCCCTTGAGCGCTTGACTACGAGGCAGGTCCAAATCGACATGGCGATAGGTAACCTCCGAAACAGCCTCAACAGGAACGATACGAAAAATCAAAGAGGGAGGGAGTAATGCTGGCGGGGACGAGCCTATGGAAGGCTCCATACAGAGATCGTCTCCAGCAGTTTGACAGACTGACTGACATGCCCCCTCCGTCTCTAGAAAACACTCAAGATCGAGATTGTAAGAGAGTAAAACGGTCAGGAGAGCCCAAACGAAATAGATCTCGAGGTTTACTCTCATCCCATGACGTTTCTCAAGAGAGAACAAAGTCACCTTCTCGCTCACTTGAAGCACAAAGATGGTGGCGAGACTCCGCTCCCCCCTTCGCTGGCCTCTAGCGGCCAGTCGTGGAGCCTCAAGCGACTTAGGACAACCTACGAGGACTTCGCCCGGGATGCGGAGGCTAACAACCAAACCTATGAGCCTTATCTGTTGGCGCTCCTGGAGCTAGAAGTCCAACAACGCGACGAAAGAACCCGGCGGGCCCGCATCAAGGCCGCCAAATTCCCGGTAATGAAGACCCTGGACGGTTTCAACTTTTCAGTAGTGCCGGAGCGAAATCAGTCCCGAATTCTGACACTATCCCAAAACGACTACGTTGACCGCCACGAGAACGTGCTGATGATGATAGGTCCCTGCGGCGTCGGCAAGACTCACCTGGCCGTCGCGCCGGGGAGCCCGCAAGAGAGTACGGGCCCTGACCACTCCCGCGCTTGTGAATGAACTTCTGGAGGCGCGCCAGGAGCACCGCCTCGCGGCGGTTGAGGCCGCTTACAAGAAAGTCTACTGATCCTGGATGAATTCGGCTTTGTGCCTTTTCCGAAGGATGGTGCCCAACTACTTTCAACCTCATCGCAGCCAGGCACGAGGTCCGTTCTACAGTTCTCACCTCGAACCTTGAGTTCTCTAAGTGGACCGAAGCTATCGTCGGAGTCCTAGTGGGCAGATTTACTCACCATGCCACATCATCCAAATCAAGG
>JYMV01035154.1_pt1 | contig 16902 bp, 13 predicted proteins | sample 338911 | NCBI WGS metagenome assembly JYMV01 (sample SAMN03354496, study PRJNA234377) | hydrothermal vent metagenome | biome: Deep sea; feature: Hydrothermal plumes at the Eastern Lau Spreading Center, Western Pacific Ocean; material: Seawater | place: Tonga | collected 2009 | depth 2000 m m
GGTTGCAGTAGTGTTTGCACCGGCAAGATGCTGGCGATCCACGAGTAGCCAAATAGCATCACGAGCCAGAAGATCCCGGCGTTCTGTGACAAGTGGAAGTTCACTACGATCCTGAAGTAGTCAGCTACCGAGACCTGGTTCAACTCTTCTTCGAGGTCCACGACCCGACAACTGCAGATCGACAGGGGCCAGACAGGGGCAGCCAGTATCGATCAGTGGTGTTTTGCGATGAGCCTCAACAAGTCGAGCAGGTCGAGGAACGGATGCAGAAACAGATCGATTCCAGGACCCACGGTGGGAAGCCCATCGTGACCCAGGTCATCTCACCGGCGCCAACCTTCTGGCGGGCAGAGGAGCACCACCAGCACTACTACCAGAAGCACCGGGGTTTTTGCTCACATTGAACTCCAGCGGTGGTCTTGCTCATTTCAGATGAACAACCCCCAGCGCATCGATGCGGTCGTCTTGCCCCTCACGGCTTGATCGTTGCATGCACAGCATGCCTTCGACGAGCATCCACAACTGGAGCATCATGCCGAAGCCGAGCACCATCACCTGGGGCCACTGGATGCTCGCTGCATCGAGCAAATCGCCCATCTTGGAGATGGCTGCCCACCCCACGGTGACGGTGAGAAAGATCAGCGGGATCAGCGTCGGCAAGATCGGTCGGCCCCTTCGGGCCTGCCAGGTGGTCAACACGACCAGCGTCAGGCTGGCCAGCAATTGATTCGTGACGCCGAAGATGGGCCACAGTACCAGCCCCCCTTTTCCGCCCTGATCCGCCATCAACGCCAGCGCCGCTGCCGAGGTCACTGCGAGTGCGGTGGCCACATGCCTGTTCGCGAGCAGCCTGGGGCCGGTTGCACGGGCGAGTTCCTCGATGACATAGCGCTGTATCCGTGTGGCACTGTCCATCGTCGTCGCCGCGAATGAGATGATCACCACGGTGATCACGGTGGCCAGGAATGCCGGCGAAAAGAAGGGCAGTGCTGCACCGATGAAGGCAGCCCCGCCCTCGATGAATCCCGACAATCTCGGCAGCAGCGCTCCCTTGCCGACCCACGCTGACGAGTACTTCGAGGCCCACTCCTCGCCGTTGGCGAACCCCGCAGCCGAGACGCAACAGAGGATCACAATCACCGCCAGCCCACCTTCGAGCACCATGGCACCGAATCCGATGCTACGGGCGTCCTTTTCGCTGGCGAGTTGCTTGGAAGTCGTGCCGCTGGCGACCATGCAATGGAACCCGCTGACAGCTCCACAGGCGATGGTGATGAACAGAAATGGAAACAGCAGAGGAGCATCTTCTGGTGGTGATGGATTGATGGCCGGCGCTACCACCTCGAGCAGCGGAGAACCCGAGACTGACAGCACAACCAGGCCTGCGATCAGCGCACCCAGTGCCAGAAATAGCTGGTGTGAGTTTATGGCATCGCGAGGTTGCAGTAGTGTTTGCACCGGCAAGATGCTGGCGATCCACGAGTAGCCAAATAGCATCACGAGCCAGAAGATCCCGGCGTTCTGTGACAAGTCGAACGCGAGGAAAGAGCGAACACTCTCCGTCGAGCCGATGCCGATGCAGGCGTACATCACGACAAGAGCCAGGCCGCCCCAGATTGCCAGCGACTTGCCACGCATCAGTTGCCAGCCGACCAGGATCGCCAGCGGAATCTCGATCCACACCGCCAGGATGCTCTCGGGACGATCCACGAAGAGGCTGGAGATGATGAACGCGAACACCGCCAGCACCACCCACAGCGCCAGCAGGATGAAGATCAGGAACAAGATCCGCACACGTGGCGAGAGGATTTCTGCACACAGGTCTCCGATGCTTCGTCCCTGGTTCCTGGTAGACAGCACCAGAGCGCCAAGGTCGTGCACGGCCCCGATCAGCACCGAGCCAAGGACCACCCACAACAGCGCTGGCAGCCAGCCCCAGGTGACCGCCACTGCAGGGCCGACGATGGGCCCGGCTCCGGCGATGGTGACATAGTGGTGACCGAACAGGATCGATCGTTTCGTGGGCACGAAATCGATGCCATTGGCCTGGCTCCTGCTCGGCATCTGTGCATCGTCTACTTCGCCGAGGCCGTACACGGAGGTGGCGACCCAGCGGCCGTAGAAGCGATAACCCAGCCACAGCACGATGGCACTGGATATCGCGAGTGTCGTGATGCTCATCGGTCCTCCTCGTGTGCAGTGTCAGGGTAGTCGCGTGGGTCCAGATGCCCAAGAGGCACCTTGCGGCTTCCGATCCACTTGGGGATACTCCGACCAACTTGAGCCACGAGATTGAGGAGGATGATGGGCAACGATTCAGATGCAATCGAGAAGTACTGGCGCAGGAACCTGAGGCTGATCGCGGTACTGTTGGCGATCTGGGCCACAGTTTCGCTCGGCTTTGGGATTGCTCTCGCCCCCTGGCTAGATCAGTTCAAGTTGCCCGGTACCGAGTTTCCTCTGGGCTTCTGGTTTGCACAGCAAGGATCCATCTTCACCTTCGTCATCCTCATCTTTGTTTATTCCTGGCGTATGAACCGCCTCGATGACGACTTTTCCGCAGGTCAGGACGGCCAGTGATGACGGTCACCGCCTGGACCTCGCTGCTGGTCGGCGCTTCCTTTCTCCTCTACATCGTCATCGCCATCCGTTCTCGGGCAACCAGCACGGGTGAGTTCTACATCGCTGGCCAGCATGTTCCGCCGCTGGCGAACGGTATGGCCACAGCGGCGGATTGGATGAGCGCCGCATCGTTCATCTCGATGGCGGGAATCATCTCCTTCAGTGGCTACGACGGATCGGTCTATCTGATGGGCTGGACCGGGGGCTACGTGTTACTGGCACTGCTGTTGGCGCCGTATCTGCGAAAATTCGGCAAGTACACCGTGCCCGACTTCATCGGAGAACGTTACTACTCTCAAACCGCTCGATTGGTGGCAGTGATCTGCGCCATCTTCATCTCCTTCACCTATGTCGCCGGTCAGATGCGAGGGGTGGGGGTGGTCTTCAGCCGTTTCCTCGAGGTGGATGTCACATACGGGGTCATCATCGGCATGGCCATCGTCTTCATCTACGCCGTTCTCGGAGGGATGAAGGGCATCACCTATACCCAGGTGGCCCAGTACTGCGTTCTGATTTTTGCCTTCATGGTGCCTGCCATCTTCATCTCGTTGATGGTGGCGGATACCGCAATTCCTCAGATTGGGTTCGGGTCGACCCCGGATGGTGAAGAGTTGAGCCTGTTGGCACGGCTCGATGGACTGCATGAGCAGCTGGGCTTCACCAAGTACACTCTCGGATCGGGCAATACCATCAACCTGCTGGCCATCACATTTGCTCTGATGGCGGGGACTGCAGGGCTACCGCATGTGATCATTCGCTTCTACACCGTTCCCAGTGTCCGCGCCGCAAGAAAGTCGGCAGGCTGGGCACTCCTCTTCATCGCCATCCTCTACACGACAGCCCCGGCGGTGGCGGTATTTGCTCGAACCAACCTGATCGACACCGTAGAGAACAAGAGTTATGCGGAGATTCCCGACTGGTTCCGCAAGTGGGAGGACACCGATCTGATCGCCTGGGTCGACAAGGATGGCGATGGACGGGTGAAGTATCGGGCAGGAAACGCCCTCGACCCTGCCAAACCCAGTTTTCTTGAAGGCCGAGGTGTCAGCGGTGAGCGTCTTCTCTCGAACACACCGACCAGCAACGCCAACGAACTGTATGTCGATCGCGACATCATGGTGCTCGCCAATCCCGAGATCGCTGGACTTCCTAACTGGGTGATCGCTCTGGTCGCCGCGGGAGGTTTGGCGGCGGCGCTGTCGACGGCGGCGGGCTTGCTGCTGGTGGTCTCCACCTCCATCTCCCACGACCTGTTGCGCAAGTGGTTGCGCCCCGATCTCTCCGACAGGGAAGAGTTGCTGGCCGCACGCATCTCAGCAGGAGCGGCGGTCTGTATCGCCGGGTACCTGGGCATCAACCCACCCGGATATGTCGCCGAGGTGGTGGCGTTTGCCTTTGGCCTGGCAGCGGCCAGTTTCTTCCCGGCGATCCTGATGGGGATCTTCATGAAGCGGATGAACCGAGAGGGTGCCATCTCAGGCATGCTGGTCGGTCTGATCTTCACCGCCAGTTACATCATCTATTTCCGGTTTCTCCATCCGGAACTCGACACGGTTGAGAACTGGTGGTGGGGCATTTCCACGAAGGGGATCGGAACCGTTGGTATGTGTTTCAACTTCATGATCGCTGGGATTGTTCGATCTTTCACTCCTGATCCACCGGAAGATGTGGTCCGGATGGTCGAGGAGATTCGAACTCCGGAGAGAAGAGCCGGTTAGGGCTCGGCCAGTTCGGAGTCAGTTTTCTCATCTGCACCGATCACGGTGCGCAGCATGCCACCGATGATCAACATGCCACCGAGTACCGCCCAACCGCTCATCACCTCGCCGATCAGAAGCCAGGAGAAGCAGGCGGCGGTGACCGGTTCGAAGGAAAAGATCACCGCGGTTCGAATCGCTGTGGTGGTTTGCTGCGCCCAGGACTGGGCGAGGAAGGCAAAAGCGGTCGCCAGAACCCCGGTCAGGAGCACGGCTCCCCACACCTGATTCGACAGTGTTGCGGGATCCGGGATCTCCTCCAGAAGCAGCGCAGCCGCCAGCGATAGCAAGAAGACGGTTCCCAGCTCGACGATGGTCAAGGCCAGCGACGAGAGCTGGCTGGCCCATCGCGCCTTGACGATGATCTGGAAGGCGAAGCAGATGGCGCAGCCAAAGGTGAGCAGATCGCCGTAGGGAATATTCGGGTCCGGAGGGGGTGCCTCGCTGGTTGAAGGCCCTCCAAGGCTCAACAGTGCCAGACCGATGGCTGCCATCGATACCCCCATCACCACCCGCTTCTCCAGTGGCTGGCGCAAGATCAAGAAGGCGAGCACGGGGACGATCACGACTGCCGTCCCGGTCAGGAAACCGGAGTGGGAAGGAGTCGTGTGCAACAGACCGGTGGTCTGAAGGGAGTAGGCGCCCCAGAGGGAGAGGCCGGCGAGGCAGCCCGCTTTCCACAGCAGTCCAGGTGGCGGCTTCTGGACCTTGCGCGGACGTCGGATCCATAACATCGGCAGCAGCACCAGGGTGGCGAGGCCAAATCTCAGCACATGGAAGCAGTGGACCGGGATCTCATCGATGGCCTTCTGCACCGAGACGAAGGTGGCACCCCAGATGATGACCACAACGATCAGCGTCAGATCGGCTCGAAATGCCCTGGATTGCACTCTGACAACCTTTCCGGCCCGCGGATCCGCTTCAATGCTCGGGGTCAGCGTGCTATCTTGCATTGAATCCCGAATTCCTGAAGGGATAGTTGCTGGTTCATCGGTTCAGGATGACTGATTGACCTCACCAGCAGGCCCCGATCGATTCGCGACAGGCACCTGAGGACCCGAGAACCATGGTGTTATTGGAGGAGCAGACGATGAGTTTTGATATTACCCGGAGATGGCAAGAGATGGGCTGGCTGAAGCGTTGGCGTCAGTTGGCCGGGGTTGCAGCGTTGGCACTCTTTTGCTGTGCAAGTCTGGACGCTCAGGAGCAGAGGCATCTGCGTCATATCCTTGTAGCCACGGAGCGGGTTGCCGATCGCATCATCGAGGTGGTCGAGGAAGGGCGTGATTTCAAGACGCTCGCTCGCAAGTATTCCCTCGATGTGGGAACCAAGATTCTCGGAGGGGACCTGGACTGGGTCAGTTTCGGGGCGATGGAGCCAGAGTTCAGTGCCGCTGCCTTCGCCATCGAGAAACCGATGGGACTGGGCAAGTGCAAGACCCGCTACGGCTGGCATGTCATCCAGTTCATAGAGAGCCGGGGGGAGCCGATCCAGACTCCTCCCAAGCCCGATGTCGTGCGGGTTCCACCGAGGGAGACCCCGGTTTCCCCGGTGTCTGTTTCGGGAGACCGAAATCAGGACCTCGAATGGACGATCCGCTTCCCTGATAGAACAGTGGCCCCCGGGGAGCAGATCGAAGTGGTCATCGGAGTCCGGAATAATAGCGACAAAGCACTCGATGTTCTCGATCCCGTGCTCTGGCCTCTCGGGCTGATCGTTCGCTACCAGTTTGGCAAGTTGAATTTACCCCTCGGGATCCCGGAGGGGTTTGATCCTGCAAAGATGGAGATGCGAAAGATTGCGTCCAAGGAGTATCTGGAGCGATCCTTCATCCTGAATGACTACGCTGCCGTCACCGAACCATGGCCCATCATCAGGGTCATCTGGAGGGGCGACAGCATGTTCGGGAGGATCGAGAAGAATGCTCCATCCGTGGTCAATCTTGCCGACTACGCCCATTGGAAATCTCGCTGGCGCTTCTACCGTTCGGATGAAGCTCAGTTCAATGTGCTTCCTGATGTGAAGAAAGAGGATCGCTGGTTCTTGTGCCTCTTCACGAACGGCCGGATGTGGATCGAGTTGAAGGATGTCGGGATTCCTGGCCTACGCCGGGAGATCGTGTCCCAGGTTCGAGAAGGAAATCTCAACGAGGTTCCCATCACGATGATCCAGGGTCAGGCGATTCAGTTCGGAACCGGAGCAGCTGCAGGCGGCGGGGTTCCCACTGGTAAGCCGATGGCATCGACTCCTCTGGCCAAGGGCACCTTTTCCGTCATGCCTACTGGAAGCGCAGACGGTGTGAAACTGGGCAACCAATTTTCCATCGCTCTGGGGCCAGCTCCTGCGATGGCAAGGCGTGTTGTCTCGTGCGGTTCCCTGGTGGTCGAGGAAGGCGATCCGATCAATCGCATCCAGGACCGTATCAACAAGGGGCTCGCTGCGGAGTTGACGCTCTGTCTCGCCTATCCCTACGACCTGCTGCCCGAGAAGGTCAGGGGATCCTGCGATCAGGCTTTTGTCGAGAAGCCGACTCCCGACGTGGTGACTCCTTCCACGACCAATCAGAAGCCTCAGTTCAGCGACCAGAGCGGAGTGAATCCTCCCAGACCCGCTGCTGCGCCACTACCGAGGGTGTTGCTCGATACGTCCGATGGGGTGCTGGTGGTGGAACTGTTCGAGGATGACTCACCGAACACGGTGGCAAACTTCATCTCCTTGGTCGACAGCGGCTTCTACGATGGATTGAAGTTCCATCGAAGGGTCAGAACGAATCAAAACCGTGGTTTCATCCAGGGGGGTAGTCCTGACGGAACCAGTGTTGGTGGTCCCGGATACAGAATCAAAGATGAGTCGAGCAAGAACAGAAAAGCAATTCGAGGAACCCTCATCATGGCGCGCAAGCACACCGAGGCAGATACTGCAGGATCTCAGTTCTTGATTGCGATGGATAACCTTGCGTACCTCGACAATCTATACACCGTGTTTGGTCGGGTCATCGATGGAGTAGCATTTCTCGATCGCCTCAAGGAGGGAACCACCATCCGTCGAGCAGTGGTGCAGAGCAAACGGGATCACGATTATGTTCCGACAAAGATAGTCCCGGTCGGGGAGCAGTAACGAGGCCCGACATGGAAGATCTCGCACTGAAAAACCTACTCATCGACAATCCTGCCGAAGGGATCATGAAGGTCACGGTCAACCGACCGGAGTTCCTCAATGCTCTCGATGATACGACCGTGCAGGAGATCGAGCGCACTTTCAGTGCCATTTCAACCGATGACTCTGTTCGCGTCGTGATCGTCACTGGCGCCGGTGAGAAGGCGTTCGTAGCGGGAGCCGACATCCAGCAACTTGCCGAACAGGGTCCCGAGGAGGCGCGCCAGCGGGCAGAGGCGGGGCAGCGTGCCTTTGACGCCATCGAGCGTTGCGGCAGGGTAGTGATCGCACAGATCAATGGTTTTGCCCTCGGTGGGGGTTGCGAGCTGGCGCTTGCCTGTCACCTACGTTACGCATCGAGCCGTGCCAAACTGGGGTTGCCCGAGGTCACACTCGGAATCATCCCTGGCTACGGCGGAACCCAGCGGCTGCAGCGAATCATCGGTCGCGGTCGGGCGTTCCAGATGATCCTGACCGGCGATTTCCTCGGCGCCAGCGAGGCTGCCGAGGTGGGGCTGGTCAATGGTGTCTGTGAAGCGGAAGATCTGGAGAAGACGGTGATGCAGGTGGCAGACACGCTGTGTAAGCGGGGACCCATCGCCCTGAAGTACGCCATCGAGGCGATTCTCGAAGGGGGCGACGTTTCGCTCGCAGAGGGACAGCGCATCGAGGCTGATCTGTTCTCCAGGATCAGTGATAGCGAAGATATGAGAGAAGGGATGAACGCCTTTCTCGACAAAAGAACCCCCGAGTTCCGGGGAAAGTAGCCCGCGCCAGGGTCAGTTCCGGCCCGGGTGACACATGCATGACAGGGAATCGACATGAACCAGAAGATCCAGATACTTGGCGGCGCCAGAACGGCGATGGCCGAGTACGTGGGAAGCCCCGGCTTCGGCCTGTTCAAGGATATTAGCGCCATCGAACTCGGGGCGCTGGCGACGCGCGAGGCGTTGCGTCGTTGCGAGGTGGATCCCACTTGCGTCGATCATGTCGTCATGGGAAATGTCATGCAGACCAGTGCCGATGCTCTCTATGGTGCCCGGCACGTGGCACTTCGTGCAGATCTTCCCGTCGAGACACCTGCTCTGACCGTCAATCGATTGTGTGGTTCTGGCCTGCAGGCTGTGATCAGTGGAGCACAGCAGATCCTTCTCGATGAAGCCCAGGTGGTGGTGTCCGGAGGCATGGAGAACATGTCCCAGTGCCCGCACGTCATTCGTGGTGCCAGGGAAGGATTTCGCCTGGGCCAGGGCAATCTCGAAGATCTGCTGATGGCCTCCCTGCTGGACCCATACTGTGGGTTGTTCATGGCCCAGACTGCTGAAAAGTTGGCCGAGCAGTACGGAATTTCCCGGGAAGAACAAGATGAGTTCGCCATCGTGTCGATCGCCCGTGCTCAGGCTGCTCAGGAAAAGGGACTCTTCGCGGACGAGATGTTCTCGGTCGAGGTGAAGCGCCGCAAGGAAGTGATCCAGGTCGACCGAGATGATCACATCAAACCGGGTACCACCCAGGAGAAACTGGCCAGATTGCGTCCCGCCTTCGGCAAGGATGGCACCGTCACCGCTGGAAATGCCAGTGGCATCGTCGATGGGGCTGCTGCGGTCGTGCTCGCAGGAGAGAATTCAGAAGCTGCCAAAGGGCGACCGGTACTTGGAACCGTCAAGGGCTGGCATACGGTGGGAGTGGATCCCTCGATCATGGGTATCGGACCAGCTCCGGCGATCCGGGGAGTCCTGGATGCACATCACCTCTCCATCTCTGATATCGATCTGTTCGAGATCAACGAGGCATTTGCAGCCCAGTACATCGCGGTTGAAAAGGAACTCGATCTGGATCGTGACAAGGTGAATGTCAACGGTGGCGCCATTGCGCTCGGTCATCCACTGGCGATGACGGGGACGAGATTGATTCTCACCATTCTCCACGAGTTGCGTCGTCGTGGTGGGGGACTGGGTGTTGCGAGTGCCTGTATCGGCGGCGGTCAAGGAATCGCCGTGCTGGTCGAATCGGGATCCTGAAGAATCACACTGGATATCCAGAGGAGTTGGACCGTGTCGAAGAGTTACAAGATCGCCGTTTTTGCAGGGGACGGAATCGGGCCCGAGGTGACGAAAGAGGCATTTCGTGTCCTCGATGTCGTCTCGGATCTGGGTGGATTCCAGATCGATCGCACCGATTTCCCTCACGGTAGTGAGCATTACCTGGAAACGGGAGAGTTGCTTCCCGAGGAGGTGCTCGACCAGGTTCGTTCGATGGATGCCGTCTACCTCGGCGCCATCGGTGATCCGAGAGTCGAGGTGGGCCTCGTCGAGAGAGCCATCATCGCGGGGATTCGATTCAATCTCGATCTGTACGTCAATCTTCGTCCCATCCGACTCCACTCAGAGAAGTTCTGCCCTCTCAAGGACAAGGGACCCGATGACATCGACTTCGTCGTGGTTCGAGAAAACACCGAGGATGCCTATGCAGGGATCGGTGGAATCTTCAAGGAGGGAACCCTGGACGAAGTGGCGATGCAGCAGATGATCTACACCCGAAAGGGTGTCGAGAGGGTCATCCGGTACGCGTTCGAACTCTCCAGAAAGAGAAATCGACAGAAGAAGTTGATGCTCGTCGATAAGGCCAATGCCATCCGAGCGCATGACATCTGGACGCGTACCTTTGCTCTGGTTGGTGAAGAATACCCGGACATCCAGCAGGAGCACGCCTATGTAGACGCCGCCTGCATGTGGATGATCAAGAACCCTGAGTCCTTCGATACCGTCGTCACGACCAATCTGTTTGGAGACATCATCACGGATCTTGGCGCCGTGTTGCAGGGTGGCATGGGTGTCGCTGCTAGCGGGAATATCCACCCTGGACGGGTATCGATGTTCGAATCGATTCATGGATCTGCACCGAAATACAAGGGGAAGAACGTGGCTTGCCCCATCGCCGCCATCACGGCAGCCCAGATGATGCTAGACCACCTCGGCGAAGAAAACGCAGCATGTCGCATAGAGGGCGCCATCGAAGGTGTCATGAGGAGCGATGATGTGACCTCTGTGAGCGCGTCGAGCGGTGTCTCCACCGACGAGTGGGGGGACAGGGTGATCGAGCAAATTCGCTCCCTCTGATCGGAACCAGTCATGACTGACCTGGGAATCATGGAATCCTGTACTCGCCTCGGGTCGGACTTCGGGCTGGAAGTGGTCGAGGTCTCGGGCTCGGATGCTGAGCAATTTCTGCAGCGGATGATTTCATGCGATCTGCATCGAGTTCTCGAAGGGGCCGGCTTGCGCGGTACGCTTCTCGATTCCAGGGCCAGAATCCTCGCCTATTTTGATATCTATCGCCAATCAGATCAATTTCTGCTCGTGGTCGAGGAACCGATGCTTACCGGGTTGAGAAACCATCTGGATCGATTAGTGATCCTGGAAGATGTCAAGATCAGCAGTGGCCAGCGAGGTGTGATCTCGATCCAGGGGCCGAAAGCCCCGACGCTGGTCGAGCAGATCACCACCTTGCGACCGGTTCAGTTCCTGCAAACGGCCAGCTGGCGCGGCGGCCTGGTGGTGGCTCGAACTCGGTCTCCTGAAGCGGGAGTGGATCTGATCCTGCCGCTGGAACTCATCGATGAGATCGAACAGCGTCTCGACCAGGAAGGTGTCGTTACCAGTTCACCTGAGGCGACCGAGCGAGCTCGTATCGAGAGTGGCTTTCCGCGCAGTGGCCAGGACGTCACTGAGCGATCGATGCCTCCCGAGGTCGGATTGGATGACGCGATCTCCTACGACAAGGGTTGTTACGCGGGGCAGGAAGTACTGGCACGTATTCGCACATACGGCCACGTCAATCGGCAACTGAGGAGAATCGAATTTCAATTCCCTGAAGGGATTTCCACTGCATCAATTGCTCCTGGAGATGCACTTCATTCCTCGGATGGAGAGGCCAAGAGTGCCGGAAAGATCACCTCGGTGGCGAGATCCGAGAATGGGATCTCACTGATGGCTTCAGTTCGAAAGAACCACATCGATGAGGGAACAGTATTGTGCTGGCAGGGAGTTAGCGACGACGGATCATCGCTGAAGTTGTCAGGAGAGGTTCGATTTCCCTTCAGGCCCTGATCATCGATCGGCCAGGATGGGAGTCATCGAGCCAGCAGCAGGATCTCGTCATCAGAAAGAAGTCGGTCTGCTTTTTTCGCCTGATCAAAGATCTTGGTCACGATCTCTTCGGTCGGTTCGATGGAATGCTGTTCGAGCCAGTAGACAACATTTGAGCGGCCACTCATCGGACCGATACTGATCTTCTGGGACAAACCGAACACATCCGCCGGAACTCCGGAGTAGACGCGGTTCGCCAGCCAGGTGTCCTTCTTGCGGAAAGCTTTGATCACAGCAGCAGCGTGGACTCCGGTGGCAGTCTCGAAGGCATCGGTCCCGAAGATCGGATAGTTCCTCGGGATCGGTACATGACACCCCTCGCTGACCGCCTTCACATATTCGGGAAGTAATGTCAGGTCATTGTCGATGTAGCCCATCAATTTCAGGTTGGCGAGCAACAGGTCCATCGAGGTGTTACCACAGCGTTCTCCGATACCGAGGGCGGCACCGTGAATCCTGTGTACTCCAGCCTCGACTGCAGCAATCGAGTTGGCAATATCGAGATCCCTGTCACGGTGGCCGTGCCAGTCGATCTTGATCCCCTCGACGCCAGTATCACTCACAACCTTCTGGATGAATCCAATCAGGGAACGGACACCGCTCGGTGTCGCATGCCCGACCGTGTCGCAGACACAGGCCCGAGCAGCACCGTGCTCGATGGCAGTGCTGTAGAGGGCCTTGAGTGTCTCTGGTGCCGCTCGGGTGGTGTCCTCGGTGACATACATCTGTGGGATACCCTCGCGCTGACAGAGGTCCGATGCGTAGCGGGTGTGGTCCAGCAATCGGTCGAGGGTCCAGTCTTCGGTGTACTGTCGGATCGGGCTCGATCCGATGAAGGTACAGCACTCGATGGGGATCCCGACCTTCTGGCTGATCTGGGCAACGGCAATGATGTCGTTCTCGTGCGTGCGGGCGGCACAGTTTGGAGTGATGGATAACTTTTCATCGACGATCAATTGGCAAAGGCGTGTCACATCTGCGACTGCTCGCGGCCCTGCCCCGGGGAGTCCAACATTCGCCGTGTGAATTCCGAGGCGATCCATCAGGCGCAGAATCTCAAACTTTTTCTCGATGGGAGGATCAACTACAGAGGGCGATTGCAGGCCGTCACGAAGTGACTCGTCGTCGAATTCGATCGGATCAGTTCTGGTGATGTCACCGTCTTCGATGTTCCAGTCGTGGATCAGGTCCCTGGTGCGATCGTCTCCACTACTCGTGAATTCTTCAGAGAACTGATTCATGAGTTCCTTCCAGGCCGAGACCCATCCAGCAGCAGGGCGAGGCCATCTTGATGATAGGAGTACCGAGGTCCCGGTCAAGTTGTGCAGATGTCGCCGATGGGGCCAGAATCTCGCCTGTGTTCCTCACAGGCCGAGATACTTCGGGCCGCCGGCATCGGATGGAACGGTCCAGGTGATGACCTGGTATGGATCCAGGATGTCACAGGTCTTGCAGTGAACGCAGTTGGAATGATTGATCTGGAGGCGTTCTCGACCACCACCGTCATCGACCATCTCATAGACATTGGCGGGGCAGAAGTGTTGACAAGGATTTCCGTACTCTTCCTTGCAGCGAGTTGCGCAGAGGTCGGTGTCGGCAACCTTCAGGTGGCTCGGCTGCTGTTCGGAGTGAACTGCGCCGGAGTGGAATACCTGTGTCACCTTGTCAATCAATTTCGTTCCATCGTATTCGGGTGATGGAGGCTCTGCCGTGGAGTTCTGTAGCGTCTGCATCCCATCATGGTCCGATTGCAACGGTACAAACTGCTTGCCAATGCCACCGAGGACGTACTTGATGCCTGCGCGTATCGCACCACTCCAGAATCCTCGACCCTGAAACTCGGCGCGATAATTGCGGACCCGCCACAGCTCTTTTTTTAGCCAGGAGTTGTCAAATCGGTCCTCGTAGGATCGAAGCGTCTCGCTACTGAAGTCGTCCTTTCGAATTGCATCGAGCAGCGTTTCTGCTGCCAGCAAGCCTGTCTTCATCGAGGTGTGAACTCCTTTGAGCCGACTCACATTGAGATTCGATCCAGCATCTCCGATGATCAGAAACCCGTTACCCCAGGATCTGGGCCGCGACCAGTATCCACCCTCTGGAAGACACTTGGCCCCTGCCTTGAGGATCTCACCGCCGTCGAGGATCTCGGCGATGAAAGGATGTTGTTTCCAGCGCTGGAAGTTCTCCCATGGATCTGTCCACGGCTGACGGGCATCGAGAGATGTGACGAAACCGACCGAGACTCGATTCCCGGACAGACCGTAGATCCACGAGCCGCCGTACTGTGTCGATGGGAGCGGCCAACCGGAAGTATGAAGCACCTTGCCGGGGGGGAAGCGACCTTCAGGAAGTTGCCACAGTTCCTTACCGCCGGTCCCGTAGATCTGAGGGTTGCGCCCCTGAAGATCCTCTTGTTCGATCAACTGCTTGGTCAGTGAGCCGCGCACACCTTCACCGAGAACGGTGCACCGAGCATGGATATCTGCGCCTGGTTCGAAGCCCGGACCTGGTAGACCGCTGGAATCGAGTCCTTTGTCCATCGTCCTGACACCCGCTACATGTCCTGCTTCATCCCTGAGGAATGAATCCCCGGGAAATCCCTCGAAGACCATCACCCCCGCATCCTCGCAACGGTCTTTCAGCCAGCAGACCATCTCGGAGAGACTGATGACTGGAAATCCGTGGTTTTTCAGCATCGGCGGAACAGGGATGCGGAAGGCATTCTTCTCGGACAGATGACGTACCTCTTCTTTCTCGACCCAGGCCTCCACTGGAAGGCCACTGTCTCGCCAGTCTTCGCCGAGAAGTTCCGAGATGGGACGCGGATCCACCACGGCTCCGGAGAGGATGTGGGCACCGACGGTCTGAGCCTTCTCGATGACAGCGACCTCGATATCATCCTGATTCATGGCAGCGAGTTGCTTCTTGAGGTGTAGAGCAGAGGTCAGGCATGCCGGGCCGGCTCCGACGAACAGGATGTCGACGGGCAACTCTTCACGCTCGATGGGCATGTAGGCTCCGATCCGGGGTCTGGGGCATCCTATCTGGGATCGTCATGGATTCCACCGACCCCGAGTGCTGCTTGCGGTGAAGTGTGGGTCGTCGTAGTTTCCTGCGGAAGAGATCTCTGGAGAAAGGTGGTCGGATTGGCCAGACGGAGCGGCAAGAAACAGCACACCCCTGCTGCCAAGAAGCGAAACAAGCGGTTGAGAGCGGTCCGTCTCGACGGCGATTCTTTCACCCTGGAGGACCTGGAAGCGATTTCTTCCGGTCAGGCGTCACTTCGCATCCCCCCGGCTGCTCGCAGGAAGATTGACGCTGCTGCGAGAACGGTGGCTACTGCAGCGCAGGGAGATCAGCCTTGCTACGGCATCAACACTGGATTTGGACGCCTCTGCTCGGTCCAGATCTCCCCGGCGGAGGTCAAGAAGTTACAACTGAATCTGATCCGTTCCCATGCCACGGGTATCGGAGACCCGCTGGCTCCGGAGCAGGTCCGCCTTGCACTGGCACTGCGAGCCAACGCCCTGGCCCGGGGAAACAGTGGAATCCGCATCGAAGTGATCGAGTTGCTGATCGCCATGCTCGATGAGGATGTGCTTCCAAGGATCCCGAGGATCGGATCGGTCGGAGCCAGCGGTGACCTGGCGCCGCTGTCGCATCTGGCGCTGGTGCTGGTCGGCGAGGGTGAGGCGCTCATCGACGGTAAATGGGTCAGCGCAAAGGTGGCTCTGCGTCGAAAGAGATTGAAGCCGATCCGGCTCGAGGCGAAGGAGGGATTATCCCTCATCAACGGGGTTCAGGTATCGCTTGCGATGCTCACAGGTGCATTCCTCCACGCCATGGCGACGGTCGATGCGGCTGATCTGTGTGCAGCGATCAGTCTTGAGGGCTTGCTGGGGTCGCTGCAGCCCTTTGATGCGAGGATTCATCAATCACGCCCACATCCAGGGCAGGCAAGAGTCGCTGCGAGTATTCGTTCCCTCATCCAGGGAAGCAAGATATTGACCTCCCACGAGGAATGCGATCGTGTCCAGGATCCGTATTCCATCCGATGTACTCCTCAGGTTCATGGGGCGGTCAGAGATGCGATGGACTGGGTTCTTCAGGTGATCGTGAGGGAGGCGAACTCCTCGACGGATAATCCCCTTGTCTTCTCCGAACAGGATGAAGTGCTGTCGGGGGGCAACTTCCACGGCGCACCGGTGGCCTATGCTGCAGATCTGCTCTGCATCGTGCTCACCGACCTGGCTTCCATCTCGGAGCGGCGCACCGAGAAATTGATAAATCCTGATACCAATCAGGGATTGCCTGCTTTCCTGGCGCGCAAGGAAGGGCTCGAATCGGGGTGGATGATGGCCCAGGTGAGTGCTGCTGCTCTGGTCTCTCGAATGAAGGTTCTGTCGCATCCAGCATCGGTCGATTCCATCGTGACATCGGCGGGTTCCGAGGACCATGTCAGCATGTCGACTCACGCTTCAGAGAAAGCTGGCGATTGCGCTGATCTCGCCGCCCAGGTGGTCGCTATCGAGCTATTGATCGGAATGGATGCTATCGAATTCAGGCGGCCTCTGCGTAGCGGGCGGCGCCTCGAACAGCGCATCCGGAAGCTCCGAGAGGTGATTCCTGCACGCCGTGGCGATCGAGTACTCTCGCACGAGATGCAGGAGGCAGCGGAGGTGGTCAGGGCAGGGAAAATCGCAGTTCCCTAGTTCTCTGGAAGCGTACCTTCGAAGACCACCAACCGTTCGTGATGGATACCGTCGCGGACCGTGTACGAACCATGCACCTTGGCCATCTCGAGGATGAAAGCTGGGTCATCGAAGTAGTAGTCCCTGAACGGGTAGTCGCGCTCGGCCAATATCCTGACCGAAATGCCGCAGTCCTCCATCTGGGAGATGGTTTTTGGCACGTCTGCCATCGTCGAGTGGATGAAGATGATCCTGCCGCCAGGCCGGACCAGTTTGTGGGATTCGAGGATGAGCGTATCGATGTAGTAGCGTCTGTAATGTTTTCCTGAGACGCAGTATGGCGGGTTAGCCACCAGCGAGTCGAAGCCGCCTGCTTCCACCTGGATCCAGTCCGCCGTCAGAAGCCGAGTCTTGGTCTCGACGCCATGGGAGTCGAGATTTCGCCTGGCGTGAGTGAGGATGGCGTCATCGATCTCTGTCAGCAGCATCTCTCGGGCTCCTCGAAGTCCGAGTATGATGGCATGGAG
>JYMV01015555.1_pt1 | contig 16883 bp, 13 predicted proteins | sample 338911 | NCBI WGS metagenome assembly JYMV01 (sample SAMN03354496, study PRJNA234377) | hydrothermal vent metagenome | biome: Deep sea; feature: Hydrothermal plumes at the Eastern Lau Spreading Center, Western Pacific Ocean; material: Seawater | place: Tonga | collected 2009 | depth 2000 m m
ATTTTTTTGCAAAATGCCTATATTTGCCATTGACAATGATTAGCCAAAGCCAAATAATAAAACTGATTTTCGGCCTGAAAATCAATCAATTGCGCCGGAAAAAGAAGCTAACCCCCGGCGAGCTTGCCGAGCGGTGCGGATTGTCTAATTCTTATTTGAATGAAATAGAAAAGGGTAAAAAATATCCAAAATCCGACAAAATATTCTCGATGGCTGAGGCTTTGAACGTGAAATATGACGACCTGGTTTCGCTAAAGCTCGGCAAGCAATTAGAACTAATTTCAGATTTATTGAACTCTCACGTATTTAAAGAGTTTCCGCTTGAGATGTTCGGAATTGAGCCAGGTAAATTGATAGAGCTAATCTCAAATGCTCCTCTCAAGATGAATGCTTTCATTAGCACAGTGATGGAAATTGCCAGGAATTACGAAATGAAGCAGGAGCATTTTTACCTGGCAACGCTAAGATCCTACCAGGAAATGCACGATAATTATTTTGAGGAGCTGGAAGATGCTGTTGACTTGTTCACCGTGAAATTTAAAATTAAAGCCAAGGCGCAGCTCAACCGCAGGCATTTGTATGATATATTGGAAAGCGAATACGGGTATACTATAGACAAGAAGAAGCTCACTAAAAACAAAGCGCTCCATCATTTCAGATCTGTATTTGTGCCAGCAACCAAGAAATTAATGATCAATGATGGGCTCACCGAATCTCAGAAAGCATTTTTACTGGCACGTGAAATCGCATTTAATTATCTAGATCTAACTGAGCGGCCCAACACCACCCCACCGTACAAGGCAAGATCATTTGAAGAAGTACTGGCAAATTTTAAAGCATCCTATTTTGCCGTCGCACTATTGATGAACCGTGAGTTGGTTATAGAAGACCTTAGAGAACTATTCAAATCTCCAAATTGGGACAACAAAGAATTTCTGTCACTCATGAGCAGGTACGAGGCTTCTCCGGAGATGTTTTTACACAGGCTGACCAATCTTCTACCTCGATATTTTGGAATAAAAAATTTGTTCTTCTTGAGATTTTCCCATAAGAGCAATACCAACGTGTATCACCTGACGAAAGAATTACATCTGTCCAAACTGCACAACCCTCATGGCAATGAATTGAACGAACACTATTGCCGAAGATGGGTATCTCTCAATATTATTGAAGACTTGAAAAAAATTCAAAAGAAAAAATCTATGAGTAATCCGATTGTTGGTGTGCAACGATCTAAATACTTTGGAACGGAAAACGAATACCTCTGTATCTCGGTTGCCAAACCCAATTCACCTGAACCAAATTCTCATATCAGCGTCACGGTTGGATTTTTAATTGATGAACACTTAAAGAAGAAGCTACACTTTCTTGACGATGAAGATATTATTACCAGAGTAGTCAATGAAACCTGTCAACGCTGCCCCATCGAAGATTGTAAAGAAAGAGTTGCAGATCCGGTTGTAATTGAACATCAAAACAGGATGGAGCTACTGGAATCAAATTTAGCAGAACTATCAAAATAGCTTTGCCATGAATCACGTAATTAGACTGTTTTGCTTCTGTCTGTTACAGTTCATGTTGAGCGTACTTTCGACGGCACAGGATAGCATTCCCAACCCGGCGACTGATCTCCTTATAATTGAATCACTCAACAAAGGTCCATGTGATGCTCTTTTCAAATTATATGACAACATGGGAAAACTGGTGAATTCTTCAAACTTGCATGGTGTCTATAATTCAAACAAAAGACCTGGACACAGGAATATACTTCTACACAATAATAGGAGAGGATAATATTCACGAAAGGTTAGGAAAGACTATCCTTAGCCGTCGACTCCAATCAGCTTGAAGCCCCGGCCGTGAACATTCACAATTTCCACAGATGGATCGGCCTTGAGGTATTTACGGAGCTTGGCGATATATACATCCATACTTCTGGCATTGAAATAACTATCATCACCCCAGATAGACTTTAAAGCGTATTCCCTTTCCAGGGTTTCGGCTCCAGTATTGCAAAGTAACCCCAACAAGGCACTTTCCTTTGACGTGAGCTTAGTGGACTTCTTGCCTATTAAAAGTGTTTGGTGATCCTGATTGAATTCAAAGCTACCGATGCTGTGTTGTTTCTTGTCAGCTTTTCTGGATGTTTGTGCCTGTGTACGCCTCAGGATGGCATTCATTCTTGCCAATAACTCGTCCATACTAAATGGCTTCGTTAGGTAGTCATCGGCTCCAACCGCAAATCCTTCAATTGTATCTTCCTTCAGTGACTTAGCTGTGAGAAACAGGATTGGCACTTCCTTATCTGTCTTCCGAATTTCCTTAGCAAGCGTAAAGCCATCTTTAATGGGCATCATAATATCCAGAATACAGAACTCATACTTTCCCCCAACAAACTCATCATATCCCTTTTGACCATCCGTGCGTAAGGTAGGCGCATATCCTTTAGCCTCGAGGTAATCAGATAAGATTGTTCCCAAATTGGAATCATCTTCAACAACCAATACGTTTAATTTATCCATGGGTCTTAGGTATGAACATTTCAAAGGTACTCCCTTTGTTGATTTCACTCTTCACCTCGATTGTTCCACCGTGCTTTTCAATGACCGTTTGCACGTAGTTCAATCCGAGTCCGAAGCCCTTAACATTGTGAATATTACCCTTCGGCACCCTGTAGAGCTTCTCAAATATCTTCTTTCTATCTTCTTTGCTTATACCAATTCCCTTATCAGAACAGCTTATCACCACACCCTCTTTTGTCTTCTTTGCAGACAAGATTACTTGCGGAGCATCAGGCGAATATTTCACGGCGTTATCGATTAAATTGGTAATTGCGTTCGTAAGATGAAACTGATCAGCATAAATTGTCACATCACTGTTGGCGAGGTCCACTTTAAGTTCGCCACTCTTTTTAAGTACTTGCATTTCCATCTTAGCGACTGCTTTGCTCACCAATTCGCTGGCACTCATATTCTCCCTGTTAAGGCCAAAGCTCTCTTTGTCCAACACTGCACTTTGCAATACGTTTTCTACCAATTTACCCAAACGCTTATTTTCATCCTGAATCATTTTAATATAGTTACTCATTCTTTCAGGAGAAGTTTTAATTCCTCTATCACCAATCGCCTCTGCTGCCAATGAAATAGTCGAGATGGGTGTTTTAAGCTCGTGCGTCATATTATTGATAAAATCTGTTTTAATTTCTGAATCTCTCTTTTGCTCGTAGATGGTTTTAACCGTGTAATAGAAGCTTAAGATAACTGCCAGGGTTATAAATATAGATAGCGACAGCACACCGGACATAGTCTTTAGCAGGTATTTGCTCTTATCTGGAAAAAACACACTTAAAAAGGTAGGCTCTGAGAAAACATTAGCCGGAAAGAGATGTACCTTATAAGGGGACTGTGATATTTCAGGAAGAATATCTCTGTTCTGCATCTTCACCACCGCATTGTCATAAGAATCGAATATTCCAGATGCAAATGCCAGATTAATTCCCTTTTGTTCAAGCTCTATTTCAAGCATAGAGTCAATAATTGCCGGGTCAACCCTGTCCTTGGTGCCTCCTTGAATATCGACAATTACCATCTCGCGCATTATTTCTTTTACCATGCCCAATTTTCTGTTCATCTTAAATGAATCCATGCGTAGCTTCTTCGATACTTGATGAAAGCCATCAATACTCATCTTAAAAGCATTTTCATTTATTTCAATATTAAAGTCAATCATCTGCTGAGCATCTCCCGAGAAAAATGAGTGAGCCAAACTATTGAATGACATATGCATGCTATCGGAATTGCCATCCGATCGAACTTCTATCCTAACGTGCTCTTTTGAATTTCCACCAGGAGAACGATCAAACATTACCTTTCCGTTTGCATCAGGAGGTGATATAAATGATAGGCCCTCCATGCTATCAATTTTTCTTTCCAATTGAGCCAGCTGGTTAAAGCGTACGGTTTGGGCACCAAATCCTCTAACCACACTCAATGCTTCCCGCCTCTCCAGGCTCTTAACCACATTTGACAAAGCCTCAGCAACACCTTGATCAAACTGCTGTTCTTTCAGAGAAATTGCGTGCCGAATCCAGTACATCTGAATTAAGATCAACCCAATAAGCGCCAGGCTGACCATTACAATGGAAATATTGAGAAACTTCTTATTCATGTGTTTATAATCGATTTTTTAAGGGTCACATGGAACTCGCCATCAGTCATCCTCACCCGTGTAAGAAGTTGGGTCAGGCTCGTTTCACAAAGCAAATTTACCCCAGAAAAGCCAACGATTTCCCGGTTTAACATTTTTTAACAGTTGTTATGAATTCTTTAGCATGGGCGTACCTGTGTGTTGACTATGTTAGTTTTACTTAAAAAAATTCGGTTTAACCCATAGCAACCACAACTCAGCATATAACTTCAAAAATGGATAAAAAGTATCTGCCCAAACTAAAGCAAGATGGTCGATTGCGGCGCCAGTGGTAATTGGCTTAATTGGATTTACGGCTAGTCACACATTTATCAACAATAATGACGATGCTGAAAATGGAGATGACAGGATTTTGTGAAAATAATTAAAATTGAAGATGGGGCTTTTAATGAAGTCTTTCCCCAGTCACAAAGAGCTTAAAGTGGTATTCAGGGATATACTATGCGTGTGATTCAGCGACGAAACGCGAACAGGTGCAAAAGCCTTGTGCTCTTTGCGGTTAGACACACTATCCGTGCCATATACAGCCTCAGGCCAGGTTCGATCTAAATATCCTTTAGCAAAATATTCGCAGAAGATTTCTCAATCGACTTTTGGATAGCATCCATTGAGGCCTTTATGGTTTTCAACTCTGCTGACGCCTCCACTGGCAGCTCATCGCCTCCAAGATTCTCAATGGCGTTTACCACAGTACAAATTGAGATTTTGTTGATGCTCTGTGCAGGTTGATAGCTAACAACTTTGGGATCTTCGGTATGAACTTCAGAAATGATGTGAGCCTCTTGCAGGTCAAATAGTACTTGCCGGACAATTCTGATAGGAATGTTCAAATCATCAGATATCTGTTGCGTTGTGGAGCTTTCTTCCCCCTTATCAAATTCAAGAACCAGGTGATGGGTTATCAACACGCTCAGCAGCCTTCTGTGGTTATAACTGACATCCGAGGAATCAATTTCCAATTCATATTTGTCTACATTTTGTTTGGCAAAAGATAATTCTGCACCGAACAGAATAATCAGCCAGCTGATCTGCAACCAGGCCAGGAATAAGGGTAAGGCTGCGAAACTACCATAAATGGCATTGTAGCTCGCGACCCCTATTTGAAAATTAACATAAAGAAATTCTGTTAATTGGAAAATTGTACCAGCTATGACCCCTGCAAACAATGCTGCCCCAAAATTAACTTTGGTATTGGGCATTACTATATAAATAAAAGTCAGGAGTAGCCATACCAGGGAATAAGGTATCAGTTTTACAAAAAAACCTACAACTGGCATAAAAAAACCGAAGATGGCGATACTCTCCGTTATAGTAACTATCTGGGTGGATATGTAAACAGTTGCGCTTCCCGACATAATCACCAAAACCGGTGCGATCAACATGATAGAGAGATAATCACTGAATTTGCGCACGAGTGCCCTGGCTCTTTTAATCTCCCATATGTCGTTAAATGACTGCTCAATATTTCCCAACACCTTCATTACCGACCAAAACAGCACCACAATTCCTATCCCTGCCACCAAGCCACCTTTGGTATTTTCAAGCATGGAATTGGCAAATTCCAATATAAAATCCATCACCTCCTGATTGGCGCGGTCACTTGCTTTGAATTGCTCTTCCAGCATGCTTTCAATACCAAAACCCTTGGCTATTCCAAAGATCATCGCCACGACCGGGACAATTGACAAAAGGGAGTAAAAAGTCAGGGCAGAAGCCCTCAACAAGCATTTGTCTTCGTCAAACCCTCTCATCGCCAACAGTATAATTCGCAGCTGCTTTATGAGAAAAGACTTGTTCTTACTCTGGTCCTTTAACCGAATTTTCCATACATCGGTCTTGATGAACTTAGTCAGCTCTTGAATTCTACTTTTTAGTCCAGCCATCGCTTCTAAAATGGATTACCCGATAAATTTAGCCTTTTCTTTATAAATAATTCTTTGTTAATAAACATCATAGGTGGCAATTTATCAGATTCTAATAAACTATATATTTGATCGTTAAGGAATCATATAATTAACAACTAAAACTCAATATTATGGAAATGCTCATATCGATTTCAGTTTCTATGTTGGTAATCGTAGCGGGAATACTGCTGTTGGCAAGAACAAAAAAAGATGGCCTGGGAAATATGTTCTCCTTCGCATCATACAGTGTAATTACGATTGGTATTCTTGTATTTATCAGTTCATTCGTAATAGGAATCATGCACTGCGGACATGCCAAGTACGGCAAGAGACATGGAAATTATGGTGCAAGATGCGCACAAAAGAGTGACAGAGGTTGTTGCGCCAGCTGGTCGGAAGGTTGCTCAAAATCCAGGTGTGGTAAGGAAGGATATCATGGAAGCAGAACAGGCGCAAGTCGCTGTGCAAAAGAAGATAGAAAAAGAAAAGGACGTAAAGAGATCAAAAGAATAATCACGACTGGAGAAGGAGAAGAAGAGAAGGTGAATCTGGAGATTGAGATAACGGAATAGTTAATCCAATACAATTGCAGAACAGATGATGGCTTCATTAACCAATAAATCCAGCTATGGAACAAGAGGAAAAGGGACAAAACATGAAGTTATCCCCTTTCACATGTCCCCCTGTCCCAATATTGAGATTGATAAATTTTATACGTGAATTCAATCGTTAATTTGAAGCAAGGTATTTATCCCCTTATCATACTCAGCATGTGCTTGAGCTTCCTTGTGGGCTGCCTTTCCTACGAGGAGGTGAGAGTTGTAAGAGTAGTGAATACAGATGTCAAGAGCTTTTCGATGGAAGGTGCTGAGGTGGTAATCACACTTCAGATTTCAAATCCCAATAACTACAAAATAACCATCTCTAATTTTGATTTGGATATTTTATTGAATGGAACCAAGCTGGGCAAAGTGGACGTAGCCAATAGAATTATTTTGCCAAAAAAATCAAATGAAGCGCACTCCATAACCATGAAATTAAAAAAGAAGGACCTCGCCACAACGGCAATACCAACGATGTTGAGCGCTGCCATGGGCGGCAGAATGCAGCTCACCGCAAAAGGGACCATCAAGGCAAAGGCTAAGATGATTAGCAAAAAAGTGCCCATCGATTTCACTGAGAATATATCCTTGTAATGCGCGCACTGATAATAGTATTTATGTTGATTCCCATGGCCAATTCGGTGGCCCAAAATCCGTTTAAAGAATGGTATTATCCCCCGCAGAGCAAGTTATTTGAGCCGCGGCATTATTTTAAAACCCTACAGTACTACAACAATGAATTGGAATCAATGCACCCAGTTACCGCCAAGGACTCTGCTGATAAAGCAAACGTATATTACCTCAGGGGCCGATGCAAGTTTGAGTTAACCGATAAACGAGGCGCCACCATGGATCTCGACCTGGCAATTGCGCTAAATCCCAAACAGGAGTCTTTCTGGTACTACCGCGGATTGGCACATCATTGGTTAAAACATTTTGACCTCGCCTTGGCTGATTACAATAAGGCTATAGAGCTAAATCCCAGGAAAATGGGCTATTACCTCAACCGTGGTTTTATCAAGCACCTGACAGGAAAAAGCGATGCCGCTTGCTATGACTTCAGCAAGGCCGGTGAAACAGGGTCCTTTGATATTTATGAGATTATCAAGGAATACTGCAATTGACGTATTTCATTTCAAGTCAGTCTATCCATTATCTTGCCCGATCTAGTATCAATTGAATTTATAACTCCATTTTCGTAATTTGCCGCGAATTATGGAAAAGGTGTCAAATACGAAATCTACCGAGGACAGTATCTCAGAAGATTTATTGCTGAAGGCATTTAAGCTGATGTGTACAGCCAAGTCAATGACTGAACTGTTCGAGGAGAACGCTGCGGTGACCAGCAAATACGTGCACGCAACCTCGCGCGGTCACGAGGCCGTACAAATTGCTCTGGGTATACAACTGCTGCCACAGGACTATCTATCTGCCTACTACAGAGATGATTCAATACTCCTCTCAATAGGCATGAAGCCATACGAGCTGATGCTTCAGCTGATGGCCAAGCGAGACGACCCTTTTTCCGGGGGCAGATCCTATTACAGCCACCCCAGCTTAAACCGTGACGACATGCCCAAAATTCCTCATCAGTCATCGGCAACGGGTATGCAGGCCATTCCAACAACGGGATTGGCCATGGGTATTCAATATTTAGAAGGTCAACACCTTTCAGACTCTTCATTAAAAGATAAACCCATTGTGGTCTGTTCTTTGGGTGATGCATCCATGACGGAAGGAGAAGTTTCTGAGGCTTTGCACATGGCTTCGCTGAAAGAGCTTCCCATCTTATACCTGGTTCAAGACAATGAATGGGACATCTCAGCTCACGCTAGAGAAATAAGAAAACAAAATGCCTTTGAATATGTAATGGGTTTTAAAGGTATCGAGGCCAAATCAATTAATGGAAATGACTTCCTCGAATCCTACGAAACGCTGAATTGGGCCATTGATAAAATAAGAAAGGATAGAAAACCAATCCTCATTCACGCCAAGGTGCCGTTGTTAAGCCATCATACCTCAGGAGTTAGGATGGAATGGTACAGGGAAGACCTTGATGAACACAAGAGTCGCGACCCCTTTCCATTGTTCAGGAAACAACTATTAGATCAGGGGATAAAAGATAGTACGCTCAGTGAAATTGAGCAGAGCGCTGTAAAAACGGTGGGCGAGGACTACAACCGCGCATTAGAGGCAGAGGACCCCAAGCCAGAAGACTTATTCAATTTTGATTTTGCACCAACTCCAGTAACCGAAGAATCCGGAATACGTGCTCCGGAAGGGAAGGAAGCTACGGTTATGGTAGACTGTGCCCTATTTGCCATGAAAGAGCTTATGGCCAAACACCCTGAATGCCTGCTCTATGGACAAGATGTTGGCAAAAGATTAGGTGGCGTTTTTCGCGAAGCCGCCACATTGGCTGAAACTTTTGGAGACGAAAGGGTTTTCAATACGCCTATTCAGGAGGCATTTATAGTTGGCAGCACTGTTGGCATGTCGGTTTCTGGTTGTAAGCCCGTAGTGGAAATTCAATTCGCCGATTACATCTGGCCGGGATTGAACCAGCTTTTCACTGAAGTAAGTCGCTCCTTTTACCTCTCTAACGGTAAATGGCCCGTAAGCTGTATCATACGCATACCTATTGGAGCCTATGGTAGTGGTGGGCCCTATCATTCCTCAAGTGTTGAAACAGTAGTACTCAATATTCGTGGCGTTAAGGTTGCCTATCCTTCAACAGGTGCCGATCTAAAAGGACTTCTCAAATCTGCTTATTACGACCCCAATCCGGTTGTAATGTTTGAGCACAAAGGACTTTACTGGTCAAAGATTGCCGGAACAGAGGGCGCCAAAACCATAGAGCCGGATGAAGATTACATCATTCCATTTGGAAAAGCCAGAATGGTTCGGGAAGCTGAGTCTGGCGACGCTCCATCCATTACCGCTATTACCTACGGAATGGGTGTGTACTGGGCATTGGGTGCCGCCAAAGAAATAGATGCGAATATTGAAATAATAGATCTCCGTACATTGAATCCATTGGATTATAACGCTGTCTTCCAATCGGCTAAAAAACACGGACGCTGTCTGGTAATAACTGAGGAACCTGCAGAGAATTCATTTGCTCAGGGGCTCGCCGGAAAAATTCAGGATGAGTGCTTTCAGTACCTGGATGCACCCGTTCGCGTAATTGGTTCTGAGAACCTGCCCGCTATTCCTCTGAACTCTATACTCGAGAAAACCATGATACCTTCTGCGGACAAAGTAGCTAAGGCAATGGAATCACTTCTCAATTACTGATTTAGTAATGCCTGAGCTAAAAAAGGACCTGACTCTCTATGGACTTACCATGGTGGCCATTGGCTCCTGCATAGGTTCTGGAATATTTCTAACTCCCGCTCAAATTGCCGAACAGCTTCCCTCCCCTATTCTCATTCTGCTGGTTTGGGCCATTGGCGGATTGATGGCCATTTCAGGTGCACTGACTTTTGCCGAACTCGGCGCCAGATATCCGCAAGCTGGCGGTATATACGCTTTCTTGAGAGAAGCCTATGGCGATGTTGTGGGATTTATGTATGGATGGGCCACCTTTTTGGTAGTAAATACCGGAGCCATTGCAGCACTGAGCCTGGCGTTTGCCAGCTATCTGGCATTCATTATTCCCATGGACGAGACGCTTAAGAAAATTGTGGCAATTGCTGCTATCATATCTGTTACACTATTCAATATATACAGCGTTAAGATGGGAGAATTGTTCTCAAATGTATTTACCGGTTTAAAGCTCATAGGTATCGCGGCCATCATATTAATAGGCCTCTTTCTGGGCAGCGCAGATACCAATGATTTTTCTATGTCAACAGTTGAATCCGATTTTTCGGTTACGGCAATCGGGTTGGCTCTAATAGGTGTTATATTCTCATATGGTGGCTTTCAACATGCGTCCTTTCTGGCAGGAGAAGCTAAAAACGCAAGACGCAATATTCCCAGGTCCATGGTCATTGGCTCATCTGTTGTCTGCATCGTATATCTGCTAACTAACCTGGCATATTTATACCTGTTACCAGTGGCCGAGCTCACTCAATCCGAGGATGTTGCCGCCAGGGCGATTACCTCAGTGTATCCAGGTGCAGGTGTCTTTATCGCATTGATCATTGCCATTTCCTGCCTGGGAACCGCTGGTATCTATACCCTAACTTCTCCAAGAATATATTTTGCCATGGCCAGTGACCGCATTTTTTTTGCACAGCTTGCCAAAATACATCCCACCTATAAAACTCCGGTAAATGCAATTGTTAGCCAATCTGTTTGGGCCATAGTACTGGTACTATTTTGGGGAACCTTTGCTGATTTGATTGTGTACGTCCTCTTCACCGATTGGATCTTCCTGACCATGGCTGCCATTAGCATTTTCATCTTCAGGTTTAACAAACAAGAAGAGAGCTCCTACAAAGCTTTCGGTTATCCCCTCACACCTATCGTGTTTATTGGCTTGTCATTGTTTTTGGTAATCAACACGTTAATTGAAAAGCCTGAGCAGGCGGGAGCTGGCTTGTTGTTTCTTGTAATCGGGTTGCCGGTTTATATATTCTTCAAGCGCAGAACATCATAAATAAGGCCATTAATTATTTAAATTTGTTTAACTAATTTCCACCCATGAAAATTGTTAAAAGAATATGCATTGGCCTGCTCGTACTGCTAGTCCTAATAGCTGGAGGCATATTCTTTTACATTGAGCATCTGAAGCCGCAATTTTCGGGTTCCATTACCATGGGAGGTTTAAATGCCGAAGTGGAGGTAATTTATGATGACTACGGAATTCCCCACATTTACGCAGACAACGAGGAAGATGCCTACTACGCGTTGGGTTATGTTCACGCTCAGGATCGATTATTTCAAATGGAGATTATGCGTAGGGTTGGTGGAGGAAGGCTGGCGGAAATCCTCGGGCCTGACCTCGTCAAAACAGACCGGTTTTTCAGGACGCTGGGAATAGACGTTGCGGCGGATGAATCTGTTGCAATTTTCAACAAAGCCGAGCTCAAAACATGGAAACGAGGAGCACTGGCCTATCTAAAGGGAATTAATCAATATCTCGATCAAGGCCCCGCTCCACTGGAATTTACCTTGTTGCAAATTCCGGTAGAGAAATATACACCTAAGGACATGTACCTGATAATGGGATACATGGCCTTCAACTTCGCACACGGCTTTAGAACAGATCCTATCGCCACCAAAATTCTTAAAGAGCGGGGGCCTGATCACCTCAATGAATTGGCTGTGCATTGGGTGCCGGGAGATGAAATGAATCACATTTACAGAGCCAGCGATTCGCTGATCACGGATGACATTGCAGATGAAGTAGCGGCCATCATCGACAATTTACCCGCACCTTTTTTGATGGGGAGCAATAGCTGGGTGATTGGTCCGGGCAAAACAAAATCGGGGCAAGTTGTCATGGCTAACGATGCGCATATCGGATATGCACAGCCCTCTGTATGGTACGAGGCGCACATAGAATGTCCGGAATTGAGCCTGTATGGAAATCACCTGGCCGGATTTCCATTTGCCATACTCGGACACAACCGCTTTGCATCCATCGGTGTTACCATGTTTGAAAATGATGACGTTGACTTTTACATAGAAAGAGCAAATCCCGAAAATGCGAATCAGGTTTGGGAGAATGACCACTGGGTTGATCTTCAAACACGACAGGAGACCATCAAAATAAAAGGGGAAGATGATTTCACCTTTACAGTACAAAGCTCACGACATGGGCCTATCGTTAATGGGGCCATTGACGATGTGAAAGCTTTGGAATCAGAACCGGTATCCGTTTGGTGGGCCTTTACCAAGTTTCCAAATAACACGGTTCAGGCTTCTTATGCATTTGGCCACGCAAAGAGCATGAATGACGCAAGAGAGGCAGCCTTCTCAATCAATGCACCAGGCCTCAATGTTATGTATGGAGATGCAGACGGGAACATTGCCTGGTGGGCCGTAGCTAAGCTCCATAAACACCCGGCCCATGTGAACTCTAAGGTGTTTTTAGATGGTGCCAGTGGTAAAGATGAAATTGTAGGATACTTCACTGCAGATGAAAACCCGCAATCAGAAAATCCTCCATCCGGGTATGTGTATTCGGCAAACAACCAGCCAGACACCATCTATTCAGCCGCGGATTCTGGAAAGGGCACACTGTATCCCGGTTATTATGTGCCAGAGCATCGGGCGAAGAGAATATTGGAATATTTAAACACGGATAAGGAGTGGACCGTTGACAATGTGAAAGAAATGATAACAGACGTTATAACACCGGCCTATCCAAATTTGGCCACTTACATCATGGCGGTACTTGAAAACGAAGGTGTCTTATTGACATCGCCCAACCATTCAGCCGCCAGAACTTTACTTAAGAACTGGAAAGGAACCCATGAGCTGGGAGATATAGCTCCGGTAATCTATTACAAGTTGATTTATAATATCCTCGCTAATGCCATGGTGGATGAATTGGGCGAAGAAACCTTTGCCACCTTGGTTACCACCCACATGTTCAAGCGGTCGATTTCAGGATTAATTAATTCTGTTAACTCGCCCTGGTATGATGACGTTGAAACCGAAACCCTGGAAACGAGGAAGGCGGTATTTACAGATGCCTTCGATAGAACCATCAGGGACTTGGAAGCACAGCTAGGGCCCAATATTGAAAAATGGACCTGGAACAGAGTGCATTTTATCCATCACGTTCATCCCATTGGCAAAAAAGAACCTTTTGATAAGATATTTAATGTGGGGCCATTTCCTATCAAAGGCGGAAATGCGGTAATCAATAACACTGGTTTCTATATGAATAAGGAAGGTATTTATACATGTGTGTTTGGGCCATCCATGCGTATCATTATCGATTTTGCTGACGTTGAGAACTCTGTAAGTGTAATTCCAACCGGACAGTCCGGAAATGTATTGAGTGATTATTACTCAGATCAGGCAGCTATATACAATGAAGGTACTTTTAGAAAGCAAATGATGAACAGGGAAGAAATTGAAGGCAAGCAAATTGGAACCTTGACTTTTCAACCCGAATAATGATACGCAGAGCCACCACATTGATCAGTGTGCTATGCCTCCTGTCACTTTCTTCCTATTCACAGACTTCAAAAAGTATTGTAAGTGGCAGGCCTGGACAAGCAATAGCCCCCGTATGTGTGGGTAAGAACGTATTTCAGATAGAAACGGGCTTTGATTTTACGGGCACTTCTTCCCCCAGTGGAGTTTACATGGCTCCGGAACAGGAATTCCTTAACCAATCTCAATCTTACTTAAATGCAACCTTGCTTCGTTTTGGGCTTGGAGAAAGAGTGGAGATGCACTCTGGCTGGGAATTTAGGAATGACGACTATAGCCTGGTAGATACACTCGGAGCAGCCCAAAATTCTTCTGTAGGTGGAATTTCTTTTTCTTCCGTTGGCTGGCGATTCACAATCTTAGAAGGAGAAGGATTAAAACCTTCAGTTGCCTATCAATTTTCCATGAAGCTGAATATTTTAACTGAAGTGTATAAATTGAGCCAGGTGGCACCCAACATGAACGTTGCGGCCAGCAGCAATATAACCGACAACCTGACCATCACCATCAATATGGGTGCTGATTGGGATGGTGAGAATCCGAGGCAAACGGCGTTCTATATTTTCAATGTTGGCTATTCACTGGGTGATAAGTTTGGGATTTTCGTTGAGAATTACGGATCCTTTGGAACAGAATTGCTGGATATTAAGTACGACGGTGGTATTGCATTCTTAATTAATAATGATTTGCAGCTCGATCTTTTGGGTGGCTATGGAAGTTATAAAGGTACCACTAGCTGGTTTGCGAGCCTGGGCATTTCCTGGCGGGTTAATTTCTCAGAAAAGAAAGCAGAACCACCCAAAACCAAATTGGTGCAACCACCGCAGATGTAACCAACATCTGTAATTCTGAACGCAGTGAAGAATCTAGTAAATATGAAACAAAAAATTATTCGGTTCCTTCAGAATTAAAATTGATTATGAGAAATCCAAAAGAGCCCAAGCACTTTATCAAAATACCCGGTTACCCCGGAGGTAACACCGCTCTAATCAAATTCATAAAAGAAAACCTACGTTACCCAAAAGAGGCCGCGGAAAACAAAGTACAAGGTACAGTAGCTGTTGAATTTGACTTCAACCACAAGGGCAAAGTGACAAAGGCCACTATCAAATCATCATTGGGCTCTGGCTGTGATGAAGAAGCCATACGCATTGTAAAACTACTGCGCTTCAACAATTCCAACAACCGCGGCGTTAAGGTGACCTTTCACAGATCCATTAATATTCACTTCAAAGCCCCTCCCAACCCAAAGGCGAACCCTGAGGAAACCCGAAGGGTGAGTCAAGAGACTACCATGCTTACCTACAACTTCAAACCCTCACCTCCCAAAAAAGGCGAACAGCCTCAACCCCCGGTCGGTTATACCATAACCATTAAAAAGAAATAGCGAACCCAAACACATGAAAACTTATACACTTACCGCAGCAGCACTAGGCCCAGCTATGTTTTCCTCCACCTTGAAAGTGAACGGGGTAGGCTAGCCGCCGAGAAGATTATTGTAACAGGAAGCTAGTTTAATTCTCTACTTTTATTTCCGTGCGCCCACGCATCAGACCCGAGAAAGTGAACCAGGCATTAAAGAGGACAAAAGACAAACTCGACGAAACGAGCATCACCATAAACCAGTCGTGATACCAGAAATAATAGAAGGTGTTGAACATAACAAGAAGCAGGAGCAATCGTGCGTATTCCGCCACAAACACCCATTTCTTATTCTCAAAAAGGGCACCACAGATCATCATTGACAGGACGATGGCACCCACAAACATAATTTGGTAAAAGGTAGAAATCTCCTCAAAGCGATACATAAATGCGGAAATACCGACTAGGATGAGTATAAATTGAACCAGAATATATCCAATCAAGCCCTTGTTTGTGGTGCCTTTGTCATACTTCACGTAATTCTCCTTGTCCACCTCCGGAGCACCTGTAAAGCCACCCATATACTCAGGCAACCAGCCTGGCTTTGCCACGATCATGCGTAGCTTATCAGCCCATTTCATTTGTTTCATGGCGGCAAACATGTCGGCATAATAATGCACATTGGCCCAGGTAGGGTTCCAGCTGTTTAGTGGCTTGGTAATTCCATAGGTCGGTTCATCCTCCTCAGCCCTGAATGTTCCGAACATGCGGTCAAATATGATGAATACACCAGCGTAGTTCTTATCTACATACTTAGGATCAATAGCATGGTGTACTCTGTGATGGGAAGGTGTATTAAATATGTATTCAATCCAATCCGGCAAACGTCCAATGTACCTGGTATGAATCCAGAATTGGTATAGTGTATGTGCTGCCATTGCCGCAAAGAAAACCAGCGGATCAAATCCCATTAAGGGCAGGGGGATGAAGATGGGAAACGCCATCAAATTGTGAAACCATGATTGTCGCAGGGCAACAGATAAATTGTATTCCTCACTCTGATGGTGAACAATGTGAGCACCCCAAAAAATGTTTACAGTATGTCCCCAGCGGTGTGCCCAATAGAAAAAGAAATCTTTGCCAATAATCGCTAACAAAAAGGACCAAAGCGTAATGGGCTGGTGCCAGATGGCGAAATTCTCATACACCAGCATATAAAATCCCAACAGCAGTACTTTAAATAAAAGTCCAAAAGCCTGGCTGCCAATACCTACGTTCAAGTTAGTGATGGTGTCGTTAAAACGGTAATTGGTCTTCTTCAACCACAGGCTCACCAATAATTCCAGGCCAATGAGCACTAGAAAAACCGGGATGGCAAATAAGATATATATGGCTTCCATTGAGACCGTTTTAAGGAGTTATAAAATTAACGAAACAATTTTGAAAAAATTAGATTCCAGACAAATTTTTTATGCACGCATACTAAATTTTGTGATTTTCCTGATAGGAATAATTTTTAGTGCGCCAATTCATACTCTTTATTCTGCCTCAATCTGCAATTCTGACCCTGCGGGCAGGCAGGCGTAGTGACACATCTAGTTTATGAGGAGCTAAAGATCCTAGCTGTGGAAGAGAGCTGTACTTTTGGTCGAATGATTTTTGTAAAGCTGTTCCATGAAATGGAACCCTA
>JYMV01012683.1_pt1 | contig 16877 bp, 14 predicted proteins | sample 338911 | NCBI WGS metagenome assembly JYMV01 (sample SAMN03354496, study PRJNA234377) | hydrothermal vent metagenome | biome: Deep sea; feature: Hydrothermal plumes at the Eastern Lau Spreading Center, Western Pacific Ocean; material: Seawater | place: Tonga | collected 2009 | depth 2000 m m
ATCGCGAGGAGATTCAAAAACATTGTTTGAGTCATGAAGGATGTTATGAAGTCCAGAATACCGTCTTTCAGCAGGAACCGAATATTAAAGAGGAAATGCGCCGCCTGTACTGGGCATTGGTATCTGTACGGTTTCTTCAAAACCTGAACACCACCAACCAGTTTGAACTGCTCAATGAATTGTTTGCAAAAAATCTGCTGAGTCCATTGGCCTATAAGAGCATGCAAAACGGGCTCCACATTTTATCCCGGGTCCGGTTATTTCTGCATGCTTTCCAGAAAGGCACGCACCGGGATTCCATGAGCTTTGAAGTGCGGGAAAAAATTGCACAGTCTATGGGATTCGATGTTAAGACCTTTTTCAAAACTTATTTTTATGATGCTGTTTATCCTCTTAAGCGGTTTAGCCGGAACCTATATTGGGAGAGTATGGCGGCAGACACCAAAAAAAAGAAATGCCTTTCAGAGTTCTTTGCCCTCAATACGCAGAATCAAATTTACTTTGAGAAAAATCCTGAAAATCTGTTCACCCAGGAACCTTTATGGCTGTTCAAGGTTTTTATCTGGGTCGCTGAAAGGAATTATTATTTATCCTATGAAGTGATACGCGCCATTGAGCAACATGTTGATCAGGCGTATCCGATTTTCATGGATGAAGAATCCAAACTGGATATCCAGAACTGCTTCAAACGCATTATCCGGGGAAAATTTTTTTCAAAAGCCATCCGCCTGCTCCATGAATTCGGAATATTGGGGGATTATTTCATTCCCGAATTTAATAATTTGAAAGGCATGTTGCAGGATATTTATGTGCATAAATTTCCAACGGATATCCATATACTTTCCGCTCTGGACGTCTTAAATGGGTTGGAATTCCGTGATACCGCCGATCCCTTTCTTTCTGAACTTTATCACTCCCAAAGGGATAAAACGGCCCTGAAACTTTCCGTATTACTACACGATATCGGCAAGGGCGCAAAGGTTGGCGACCAGAACGAAGAGTTGGTCGGCGCGAGAATGATCCCACAGATATTGAATAACCTGGGTTATAGCGACAATCCAAAAAGGGTGGATGACGTTTCCTTTTTAGTAGAAAAACATTTGACCATGTACGACCTGATGCTTCTCGATCCAGAAGCCGATGACACCTATGACATGGTGCTCGACCTCGTCAACCATGATAAAGAAAGGCTCAAGATGTTGGTTCTGCTTACCCATGCGGATCGCGGTGGAACCAAAATGGATCTATCCTCTTCGCAGATCGAGCAATTAAAACTATTTTACCAATACACCCTTCACCACAAGAAGCGGGAAAGTGTTCCCAATAACGTCAAACTCGAATTTCTGAAAATGGTTCGCCTTCCCCGGGAACTGCAAACGCAGTTGGAAATCTATAATAAATTTACCCAGTCGCGGGAACCTTTCATGGCAGAAATGCTTTTTATGCCTGGGCAACCCTCCGAACTGATCCTCTGCACCCAGGATATCCGAGGATTTCTGCATAAGATTTCTGCGGTTTTGGCGTTCAACCAATTGGATATTGTCGAAGCCAATATTCAGACCTTTCGCGACAAGGTTTTTGATGTCTTTAAAGTTATCGATTCCACCGGGAAACCCATTGACTACGGAGATTTCTTTTTTATTCAACAACGTATCCAAGACGATCTGCGCCGGATCTTTATCAACCAGGAGCCGCTGGCATCTATATTCAAAGGAAAGACCATTCACAAGATTTCAGAAAAGTCCCCTTTTAAGGAAGTCAAATTTAAAATGAAAACCATCGGGCGATCCGTAAAATTATCGACCCACAACTTGCCTGGCACATTCATGATGGAAACCAAAGTATTTTCTGATGCGAATATGGAATGCCGGAAAGCCGTCCTTCACACACATCAAGGTACCGCTTCAAATGTTTTTTACCTGCGCCCTGAAGATGTGGAAAAAATTATGAATAATCAGGAACACTTTATTCAAACTTTTAAAAAATCCCTACAGCCTCTGTTAACCGGGGAACCATTATTTTTGCAGGAAGAGCTGACACCCAGCTCATAAATATTTGTCATGAAGATTAATTCAAATTTTCCCAGATTAGCAATAATCACTTTCTATCTGCTAGTTTCCCTCTTTCTATTGCCTTCTCTGGCCTTATCTGAGGAAAGTTATAAAAGCCTTCTGGAAAAAGCGCGGAATCTGGATAAGGATGAATTTTTTGAAGATGCCGTTAAATACTGGCAAAAAACCCTTGATGCCAATCCTCCTCCAGATATTATTCTTTACGCAAAACTTAAACTTACTAATGCGTATTCACGTCTAGGAAAACTGGATAAAACCGCCGAGATGTCCAAAGCACTAACAGAATCCAACCCCGGTCACTACGACTCCTGGTTTCACCATGCCAATGCCCTTGCGGCCTTGCAGCAATATTCACAGGCCATCGAAGCTTTCAAACGAACGGCCACGTTAAAGCCTGAAGAAGGACTAGGCCGGGTGGGCTTGGCATTTGCATATTTTGGTGACAGGAAACCGGATTCCGCAATCGAGGAATTTAAAAAAGCCATGAAAATATTTAAGGCCAAGAAAAATATTTCCTGGTATCGGGATTGCCGTCTGGCCATCAACCAGATAAAAGGATTCGCCCGCTTCCCCCCGAATTTTGCCGACCTTTGGCTGGAAAAGAACCTCAAAAGGGTTCAAGATACCTATTTGAAGGCAGTCCTGGATCTGGAGAGCCTGCTGAATTGACATCCGCCGTTATTAAACTGCCCATTATTTTTTGACCACTCCTGCACCAAACCTTCTTTAAAATTCCCTCATCCAACATTAAAAAATTTTAACGCCGAATTAATACTTCTTTAATATTAATTTTATACAATTTGTATAGTACTTTTCTCCTTCCTTTTGGGGGGAACGAGCCCGGTGCCATGACTGGGTCTTTCCCTCAGCTCCTCCACATTAGGGGAATAGGCGGTTTGTCAAGCCCGCCTGTTCCCCTTTTGCTTTTCTCCCATCATAAATTTTGCAACCCAACTTATTAAGAGAAGCATCTAAATAAATACCAGGCCTTCTTGTTCGGAGGTAAGCAGTGAAATTCCGATTTCTCATGTGCCCCCCGGATTATTTCGGGGTGGAATATAGCATTAATCCCTGGATGACCGGTAATCTGGGGAACATTGACCCTGAGAGGGCCAAAAAACAGTGGCAAAGCTTGTTCGGATCCTTATCTAATTTTGCTGAGATAGAACTGCTGAGACCTCTCCCCCATTTACCAGATATGGTGTTTACTGCCAATGCTGGCTTAGTCAGGGAGGATGCATTTATTCCCAGCCATTTTAAACATCCAGAACGGCGCCAGGAAGAAACCCATTTTAGAAAATGGTTTCTCATGAAAGGTTACCGCCTTGCTGATTTTACCGGTCCGGTCCGTTTTGAAGGAGAAGGGGATGCTCTATTTCAACCCGGGAACAACTTGTTGTGGATGGGTTACGGGTTTCGAACTGATCCACAGTCATGCAACCTGCTGAAAAAAATGTTCCCATTTCGCATTATAACGTTACAACTGGTTGACCCAAGGTTTTATCATTTAGATACCCGCTTTTACCCCTTGCCAGGGACCAGCGTAATGCTGGCTCCTGCCAAGGGGCGGGTTATGTATTATCCGGGTGCATTCAGCGAGGATTCCCTCCAATCTATTGAAGAATATTTTCCTGCCCGGGATCGTATCGAGATAAACGAAGAAGATGCCATTCATTTCGCATGTAATGCCATCGCAATTGAAAACAACCTGATTTTAAATCATGTCAGCCCCGCCCTTAAAATTAGACTGCAGACTTTAGGCTACCGGGTTATCCTTAAACCCGTGGGTGAATTTATAAAAGCAGGTGGTGGAAATAAATGCCTCGCGCGCTCTTTAACTGGCAATTAATGGGATTTTAACAAAGCCCATGATATTCGGCATTGACCTAAAGAAGAGTTCATATTTCTATGGATTTAAGATACAATTGGCTTTTAATTCTTAATGCATGAACGGAACAGACCTTTTCAAATGGGAAAAACCGTAGTTTCTGCCAAGCGGTACAATAAAAATATTGCCCAAAAAGGCCTGATATTGATATAAACCAGTAAATTTTTACTCCTGGTAAAACTTCCAGAAAAAAACAAAACTGAAATTTATGGCTCGAAAATCGAAATACAATCTGGTTTGGATGGATCTGGAAATGACTGGCCTGGATACGGAAAAAGAAGTCATCATCGAAATCGCTACTCTGGTTACCGACAGCGAACTAAATGTTCTTGAAGAAGGACCCTGTATCGCCCTTCATCAAAGGGACGAGATTCTGGACAAAATGGATGAATGGAATACGAAACATCATAACGCATCAGGCCTGGTCAAGCGGGTTCGCGAATCCTTGATAGATCAAGAGCAGGCCGAAAAAAGAACTTTGGAATTTATCAAGAAATACTGCCCTAAAGGTACATCCCCTTTATGCGGAAACTCCATTCACCAGGACCGGAAATTCCTTTTCAAATATATGCGTGATTTGCATGATTATTTGCATTATAGAAGTATTGACGTGACTTCAATTAAAGAACTGGTAAACCGCTGGTACCCGGACGGTCCCAAATTCCCTAAAAAAAGCAATGAGCATATGGCCCTCACGGATATCCGCGAATCGCTTCAGGAGCTTGTCTTTTATCGACAACATTATTTTATCGGTCGTGAAGCGAACATTGCCCAACCCGTAACCTGAAAACCAATAATTATCCGGAAAATGAATAAAGGCACTATCATTACCCTGGTATTTCTGGCCTTCGTTGCCAGCATTTCCATTGATCTTCTGTGGACCGGCAGCAAGTATCAATGCGAAGTCTGTATCAAATACAAGGACCAGATCGTCTGCCAGAAAGTAAAAGGCATGGCCAAGGAAGACACCATCATGACGGGTATGAGCACGGCCTGTGCCAAAGTGGCAAACGGTATGACAGAGTCTCTAGAATGCCAGGCCCAGCCTCTTGAGAAAATGGAGTGCAAGGAAATTTAATCCTCCGTTTTCAATAAAAAAACTAACAAAAACAAATACCTTTGAAACCTCAAAGTATTTTCTCCCCCTCCTCTTATAAACTCTTCGGTTACAGTTTTTTAATTCTTTTTTTGAACTGGCATTAATTCGTTTCATTCCCTCCAACGTCAGGATTACCGCCTATTTTATTAACCTGGTGCTGGTGGCGGCTTTTCTGGGAATGGGAATTGGGATGATACGGGTAAAAAGGGGAAAGGATCTCACGCAAAATTTTCTTCCCTTGCTACTTTTACTGACAGGAGCTTGTGTTTATTTCAGCAATGTTCTGGTAGTCGCCCCACGCTCGGGAGAGGCTATGTATGCCCTATACCTCGATCTCTCGCCACACAGCAGGGAATGGGGAATGGTTCCGGTTGTGATCTTCTTTTTTATCCTTTCCGCCCTGCCTTTTATAGCCCTGGGTAACGCGATGGGCCGGGAGTTTAAAAACTTTCCTGCCCTCCATGCTTATGCCATCAATACTGCAGGAAGCCTTGCCGGGCTCCTGGCCTTTGCTATATTGAGCTATTTTTCCACTCCGCCTTTGCTTTGGTTTGGTCTGGGTGGTCTGCTTTTTCTTTTCCTGGCGGGGAAACAACAAAACCTTATCGTCTCAATCCTTTGCTTCGGTCTGATACTTTATCTAGTGCATAACCTTTACCAGAAAAACCATGAAATCTGGTCTCCCTATTACAAAATCAATCACTACCAAAATCCGGTTTTCACTTCCATCAATGTTAATGGTTCCCTTCACCAGTATATGATTAACTTCTCTCCGCCCCTCGACTCCCAAAGAGCTACAAACGACCAAATAAAACAGGATTACCAACTCCCTTATCGCTTCGCAAAAAACTGGGAGGACGTATTGATATTAGGAGCAGGGTCCGGAAATGATGTTCATCTGGTTCTCGAGCAGGGAGCAAAAAATGTGGATGCCGTCGAAATTGACCGCGCTATCTGGAAACTCGGCAAAGATTTAAATTACCAAAAACCTTATGATGACCCTCGGGTTCAAGTTTATATCGATGATGCCCGTGCCTTCCTTAAGAAAAGCAAAAAGAAATATGATGTCATCATACTGGGGACTCTGGACAGCCAAACCCTCTTGTCCGGCATGTCATCCATCCGTCTCGACAATTATATTTATACCGCAGAAGCCTTTCGATCTGTGCGGGAACATTTAAAACCAGAAGGGGTGATGATTTTGTATCATATGTCCCTGAACACAAGCATTCCTCTCAAGCTATCAAAAATCCTGATGGATATTTTTGGCGTTCCTCCATTGATTCACTTTGAAAAAGAACATAGGCATTTTAATTTCACCCTGGTCGCCGGGTCAAAGGCTGAAGGTTTTAATGACTTTGGTTATTTCTTTGCAGAATTAAAAAATAAGGACAAGATCATCACGGATCTCGTCTCGCCTCCTACTGATGACTGGCCTTACCTATATCTAGATCGCTCAGGCATTCCAAACCACTATCTTCAAGCCGGTGGCATTATATTTTTAATTTCCGTAATTTCGATCATTTTCGCGGCAGGAAGAAAAAACATTAAAAGTCCCGACTGGACTTTATTTCTATTGGGGGCGAGCTTTCTATTGCTGGAAACCAAAAGCGTCACCGAAATGTCTTTATTGTTTGGCTCGACCTGGCAAGTCAACGTACTGGTGTTCGCGGCCATCCTGATGTTAATTTTCAGTGCTAATCTATTTATCCTCCACAAAGGGCCGTTTGATAAAACCAATATTTTTTTCGGTTTGTTCATCTGCATCGGAATCAGCTACGCCATTCCCACCCATTCACTTCTAGCCCTGCCATTAGCGGGGCAATGGATTGCAGGCGCCTTGGTCACGGCAGTACCGCTGTTTTTTGCGGGAATGTTATTTTCGCAGATTTTTGAAAACCAACAGGAGCCCACGACCTCTCTGGGTTATAACCTGATGGGGGCCATTTGCGGGGGATTGCTGGAATACAGCTCCATGGCGCTGGGAACTAAAAACCTTTACCTATTGGCTTTGGTTCTGTATATCCTGGCTTTCCTGGTGCACGGACAGGGAAAAGGAATCAACTAAAGGAATGTAATGGGCAAGAACTCGTTTAAGCCGAGACAACTTTTTTCTTGCCAGAGAAAGCTATTGCTCATTGGCCCCACGCCCAGTAGAACAAATCAAGTCATAGACTTCCTGGTATTTTTCCTCAACATTGCCCAGGTTAAACCGGAATCGGTCTTTATCCATTTTCTCATTGGTTTCCCAATGCCACAAGCGGCATCCATCCGGACTGATCTCATCCCCCAGAAGAACCACGCCCTTATGCCGACCAAATTCCAACTTGAAATCCACCAGTCGAATGTTCCGGGCTTTAAAGAATTCAATCAAGAGGCTGTTGATTTTCAAACCCTGAGATGTCAAGGTTTTCATTTCCTGCTTTGTCGCCCAGCCAAAAGTTTCAATATGGCACTCGTTGATCATCGGATCCCCCAATGGATCGCTCTTGTAAAAAAACTCTAGAATCGGATTGGGTAATACTGTCCCCTCTTCTATGCCAAGCCTTTTGGTCAGGCTCCCGGCGGCAACATTGCGTAACACCACTTCTACAGGAATGATATCCAGCTTTTTCACCAGCATTTCCCGGTCATTGAGAGTTTCAACAAAATGGGTTTCGACTCCTTCACTTTCCAGATATTGGAAAATCCGGCTTGAAATATGGTTGTTCATCACACCTTTATCAACAATGGTTCCTTTTTTCACTCCGTTGAAAGCTGAAGCATCATCCTTGAAATACTGAATCACCAAATCAGGATCGGAAGTGTTGTAAATAATTTTGGCTTTGCCTTCATAGATCTTTTCTAGACGTTCCATATTTTTCTCTTATTTTTTAAAGACCCTTTTAAAAATTCGGTCTATGTTTCTAAATTGCGTTTTTATTTTAAAAGCCTGATCAATCTCTCCGGCGGATAAGAGTTTTCGGATTCCTTTGTCTTTTTTCAATAGTGTTAAAAAGTCTTTTCCCTGGTCCCAGCTTTGCATCGCGTTTTTCTGTACCAGCTTATAGGCTTCTTCCCGGGTAATGCCCTTTCGCACCAGGGCGAGCAGGACGCTTTGCGAAAAAATCAGGCCCCCTGTTTTTTCCAGATTACGCATCATATTTTCAGGATAAACTATCAGCCGATCCATCATCGACGTCATTTTCTTCAACATGTAATGAATCAAAATTGTGCTGTCCGGCCCAATCACCCGCTCTACGGAAGAATGACTGATATCGCGTTCATGCCAGAGCGGCATATTCTCCATGGCCGCAAAGGCGTTTGCCCGAACCACCCGGGCAAGGCCACACATCTGCTCGGAAACCACCGGATTGCGCTTGTGCGGCATCGCCGATGAACCTTTTTGTCCGCTGGAAAAAAATTCCTCCACTTCCAGCACTTCCGTCCTCTGCAAGTGGCGGATTTCAGTGGCAATTTTGTCAATGGTCCCGGCAAGAATGGCAAGGGTTGCAAAGAACTCCGCATGACGGTCGCGCTGAATCACCTGGCTGGAAACCGGAGCCGATTTCAAGCCCAGCTTGGAACAGACGTATTCTTCAACGTCCGGGTCGATACTGGCGAAGGTGCCAACTGCACCAGAGATCTGGCCATAAGCAATGCCTTGCCGAGCCCGTTTGAGCCGGTCAATATTGCGTTTGATTTCTTCATACCAATTGGCAACTTTCAATCCAAAGGTCAAAGGCTCGGCATGAATACCATGCGACCGGCCAATGATAGGGGTGAGTTTGTATTTCTTCGCTTGCCTTTCCAATACATGCTTAAAAACTGAAAGCTCTTTCAAAATCAGGCTTGAAGATTGTTTCAACTGCACCGCTAAAGCGGTATCCAGAACATCGGAAGAAGTCATTCCCATATGCATGTACCGCGCCGATTCTCCAACATGTTCTGCAACGCAGGTCAAAAACGCGATCACATCGTGTTTGACTTCCCGCTCAATTTCGTCAATGCGTTCCACATTAAACCGGGACTTGGTTTGAATGTCTTTCAACGCGGATTTGGGGATTTCCCTTTTTTTTGCCAAGGCCTCACAAGCCAGGATTTCTATTTTTAACCAGATTTTAAATTTGTTTTCCGGCTCCCAAATGGCCGCCATTTCAGGCAATGTGTATCGTGGTATCAAAGATCAGTTTCCCCGTATAATGGGTCGTGGACCAAACTTGTGGTTGAATGCATGAAGAAAAATTCTATATTATGGTAAAAATATTTTTGTAAAGGAGCATATCTTAAACGCAATCGCCCGGTAAATCAATAAATGAACTCAACTGTTGAAGTCTGTTTTGTATGTCTCGGAAATATTTGCCGTTCCCCGCTTGCCCAAGGAGTTTTTGAAGCCCTCGTCAAACAAGAAGGACTGCAGGACCGCGTTATTATAAGCTCCGCCGGAGTCGGCAACTGGCATGTGGGAAGTCCACCCGATCCTCGAATGCAAGAAACCGCACGTAAGCACGGCATTCATCTCCATAGTCGTGCGCGTCAGTTTCAGGCCTCCGATTTCAAACGGATGGATCTGGTGCTGGCTATGGACCACACCAATCTGAGCACCCTGCAACAAATGCGACCTGCAGCGGAACTGCATGACAAATTGTTTTTGTTTCGTTCTTTTGACCCGGAAAACAACGGTGATCTCGAAGTACCCGATCCCTATTACGGCGGCGGCAAAGGTTTTGAAACGGTATTCCAGATGGTTGAGCGAACCTGCCCAAAAGTTCTGCAACAATTGAAAAAGAAGCTTGCAAAAAAAGCATGAATGAAGAAATCAGCATTCTCCTGCAACCCGTTTTTGGCGAGAAGGTGGAAGTGCAGTTCTCGTCCCAAACAGGAGGAGGGTGTATCAACCAGACTTCCGTTCTGCAATTGACCAATGGGGAGCGGGTTTTTCTGAAGTTTAACTCCCACCCTCCCCACGCAGATTTCTTCGCTGTGGAAGGCAAAGGCCTTAAACTTCTCGCGCAAGCGGAAAAAGGGCCAAGAATCCCAAAACCTCTGGCTTTGCAGGATTCGGCAAAACCCTCTTTTCTAATTCTGGAATATGTTGAGGAGGCTTCTCCCGGGCATGACTTTCCAGCCCGCTTTGCCCGGTCGCTGGCCGAGCTTCACCGGATTACTGATAACAGCTTCGGTCTGGACCATGACAATTATATCGGCAGTACTCCGCAGAAAAATGCCCAGGAAACCAATGGCATCCATTTTTTCCGCGACCAGCGGTTGCGGACCCAGCAGGAACTTGCCCGCAAATCCGGCAAGCTTCCACTTGCTACCGATAAAAACCTCAGTAAACTATGTGATCGGATTGAGAACTATCTCGATATTTCAGAAGAAAAACCAGCCTTAATACATGGTGACCTATGGTCGGGAAATTATTTTCCTGACCGGGACCAAGTCCCTTGTATCTTTGATCCGGCGGTTTATTTTGGCTTGCGCGAGGCCGACCTGGCCATGACCGAACTCTTTGGCAGACTGCCGCAAAATTTTTACGATGCTTATCACGAAGCTTTTCCGCTGAATCCGGGATATAAGGAGAGAAAAGACCTGTATAACCTGTACCATCTTCTAAACCACCTGAATCTCTTTGGTGGCTCCTACCTTTCATCTGTGGAACAGGTGATCCGGCGCTATATCGGGTAAGAGAGCAACCCCCTTTATCCCCCTTGTCAGGGGGAATTATTAAAGCATTACCTCTCCGGGGCACGCGTGATGTCCTCTTCATTAGTCCTCATGCCTCGTGGTATTTTACCTTAACTTTCGCGCCCCGCAGGGGTAGCAAGGGTAAAAGCTGAGGAAAAATATCAACCGCCACCCGCCTAGTGGTTGCTCATTGCCACCGGCAGTTCGCCGGTTAGAAGCCGCCACCGATTTTGGCTATGAAGGTGTGCAGTTCCCTTTCGATGGGGCCATCCCAGTTTTTTATTTCTGCGGCTAACGTGGAAAGAACGGCTTTGCCTTCACTTATTTCCATTGCGCCGGCAATGCTGACAATAATTCTCGAGCCATAACGGTCAACCAGGCCATGTTCTTCAGCGGCGCGGAAAGCCAACTCTGATCCGAGAATCATCGCCCAGGCCTGGATGACGGAGACCTGAGTCGACTCTCTGAATCGCAGGGAATCCAGCCCTTCCATATAGGTTTCCGCGTCCATCTGGCCCGACTCGAATTTTTCGATCAACTGCTTCAGGTTTTCCTCTTTAGACTCCACCTTTTGGAAAATATATTCGAAAAACTTTGCTTCCGACTTTTTCAACTCCTCCAAGTTCCAGGGACACTCAAAGTCCGCTTCCTTATCCGGGTGCTTACTGACCTTCCGGGTTTCCCTTTCGATTTTATAGAGGCATTTGGGGCAGCGCTGGCCGGCGTCATGGTTGAATTCTCCCCCGCACGAACAGGGTGCCAGTACACTTTGAAAAGCCAGGGCCAGGGCCTCCCCTTTTAACCCCAAAACCTCACGGAAGGCAATCCGCACCGAATTAGTGCGGGCCACCGAAATACATAGAGCACATGAGGAGCAATATATCAGATAGGTGCTATCCCCCTCCTCTGGTTCAATGACAGGTTCAAAAGTCTCCGGGCAGAGAGTACACTGAACTTCTTTCTGAAAAGTATCAACCATTCGTTTGTTCCTCAGCTGGGTTGCATTAAAATTAATACTTTGATTGTTTAGATGAGGGAAATTAGCCCCGGTTCTAAAAGTATCATGTCTCAAGCAGGCAAAAAAAAACCCATGACCCGGGGGCCATGGGTCCGAAACAGTTTCGGGTGTTTAGCTGGAGTAGGCCTGGCCCAAGGCTGCAACTTCGGCTTGTTTACCACCCTTAATAACCTTACCCGTTATCACGTCCACAGGAAACATGGTAATCGCATTATGCGTACTGCAAACAACCAAGCAAAGGTCACAACCCTTGCAACGGGGTTCAATCACTATAGCTTTATTTGTAGACTCATCCATCATAATGGTGTCCGCTTCTGGACAGTACATGATGCACAGTCGGCAACCTTTTTCCGCAATACATTTGTCGTTATCAACCCAGGCCACGTTATACACTTAAAAACTCTCCTAATTAAAAAAGGTTAAAACACACAACCGACTGATTTCATCTTAAATCTATCAGACTTCCACTAACTGTAAGTCATCCTGCTTCTCTGCCCAAGCACTGGCCAAGCTATAAGATTCGGTAATACAATCCATATTAGCCTTGATAAGATCATTCTTTTTCTTATATTTCTTCTTAATGGCTTCATCCAGTGAGGCGGTACCACCAGAAGCAACGAACTTCTTTCCAAAGCGTTCTTGAAGAGCGCCTTCCAAAGATTTCAAGCTAACGATTTTCGTCACCCCAGCACAAGCACCAATCATTGCCATGTTGGTAGAAAGCTCCGTTTTACCAATATCAAGGGCAAGCTTAGTTGCGTCATGATTAAATACCTTAACATTGAGGTCTCCCAGCGTTTTACGATCGTCATCGTTAAGGAGATCCGCTGGAGTATTAATAATGACCAGACCATTTTCCTTGATCCCAGAATAAAAGGGAGCCGTATAACTTTTCTGCATGGTAATAACCTGAGCGTGAAATACCATGATGACATCTGGGAATACCAGTTCACCCCGGTCATAGATACGCTCAGTTCCTACTCTGCAATAGCTTTCGGCGGGTGCCATGCGTTTTTCTGCGCCAAAAAAAGGATTCGAAATGGAAAACTTGCCATCTCGATTGGCAGCCATAGCCAAAAGATGCGCGGCTGTAACTGCCCCCTGCCCTCCCAAACCCGAAATCCGGATATTCATCCTTGCCATAATATTAACACTCCTATTTCTTAAGCGTTTACCGGCTTTTTAGCTGCTTTAGCCGCTTTTTTTCTAGCCTTGGTTTCTTCTTTAATGACATCCAGAAGCTTCTGGGCTTCCTCGGTAATGTACTCCTTCTGAACGAACCGACCACCAAGGGTTTCGGAATCTTTCATTTCATCCAAACCTTCCATGCTCTGCTTGCCGATCTCAAGAATACAAGGCGTATAAAGCTGGACAAACGTGGGGCCTATTTCCCGCGCTACAAAAATAGCATTTTTAATCACCTGCTCCACCCGGTTGGGTTTGCTGACTGTTAAAACAGCCACATAAGCACAGCCCGCTTCCCGCGCAATTTCCGCCAGTTTCACCTTTTCAAAGGTCTTGCCTTTCGGAGCCATCTTGGCGACAAAGCCTTTCTGCATCAGGCCACTTTCCTGACCACCCGTGTTGGCATAAAGTTCATTGTCAAAACAAATGGTGGTGAACTTTTCCAGACGGAACCAGGACTGCATGGTCATGTCCAACCCGATATCAACGGTTGCCCCGTCTCCGGCCAGAACCACGACATCCTTTTCTACGTCCGGAAAACGGCTAGCCAAAGTCCGTTTCAAACCGGAGGCAATGGCATTCTGATTGCCAAACAAAGAATGGATGTTATGCACCGCAACATGCGGGAATACCAGACTGGTACAGCCGGTAGAACCAACAAATACGGTATCTTCCGGAGCCGGCAAACTGGCCAGAATATAACGGAAAGCGATGGACTCGGGACAACCCGCACACAAAGAATGTTGCTCAATCAATTCTTTTGAGGAACCAATGTCCTTCCAGCCGCGATCCTGCTTACCAAAAGTGGCCGTTGCAACCAGTTCCTGATACTCCGGCGGCATGATATCTGCCAGATCTTCACATATTTGGATTTTTTCCTTGCTCATAAATTCCCCTTAAATTAATTTCCCGATTTGGGAAAGATAACTTTATAAAATTAGTCCAGGCAAACTACCGTTACATCCTGAGTTTTTCGGTTTCCATGCCCAAATGAATTTTGATCTGTTCCACAATAACCTCGCAAGGCAAGGTCATGCCACCGCAAACATGCGGCCCCTCATAAACCCTTTCGTTATCCGGGATGATGGCCTTGATTTCACGAGCCAACCAACCGGTCACATTAAATTCTGGAACAAAAATATGTTTCGCATTTTTGGTAACCCGCTTGATCTCTTCAGTGGGGAACGGGCGAATGGTTTTGATTTTAACCAGTCCCACCTTAACACCGTCTTCTTCAAGAAGGCGGATGGCTTCCCGGCTCTGCGATACTGCAGTTCCAGAGGCCACAATCAGAATCTCCCGGTCGGTGTTCATTTCGTCAATCAAACCATCCAGAAGAGGGATGGTGTGCTTGCGGGAACGCTCAACCGCTGACCTGATTTCCTGTTGCCATGAAGCATGGGTAGCATAACTGATGTAATTGGATTTCATGACAAACGGATCGCGCATCATGCGGAACGGAGAGGTTTCCATATCCATAACCGGTTGCGGATTTCTGTACGGATCATAAGGAGTCAGTGTCAGGTCCAACGGAGGAAGCTCTACCGTATCCTTGGTGTGGGTCACGAAAAAACCGTCACAGCATACCGCGATCGGGACATGCACATCCGGTTGTTCAGCAACGATAAAACCTTTCAATATAAAATCAAAAAGGTCTTGCGCCGTTTCAGCATGCCAGACCAGCATTCCCGTCTCAAGCAGGTAATACATTTCCAACGTATCGGGCTGAATGCTCAGCGGAGAGTTGATTCCCCGGCAAGTCACACAAACCTGAATCGGCAATCGCGCCCCGGCCCACATGGGAAAATTTTCCATGGCCCGCAGAGTACCCGGACCCGCAGTGGTAGTAAAAACCCGGTGTCCACCAAAGGCAGCACCTGCACATTGCCCCATAACTGCAAACTCACTCTCACCACGAAAGTATTCGTCCAGATAGCCTTCCGCATAAATTTCGCCGATCAAAGCCGCCGCTTCACTCTGCGGAGTGATGGGATAAGCCACGGAAGTTCCCACACTGGCTCGTTTGATGGCTTCGCGAATGACTTCACTACCGGTCAGGAAACTGGGTGTTTGCTCAGCCTTATAAAAGATGTCATTAACATCCGTATAAGTCTGATCCATTCTGTTTTTCTGTCCGAGTTTTTCATGGGACGAAGCTATGATCCTTTTATTCGTAAGCTCCACTGTTTTATTCATAAAATTTGCTCCCGTATAAAGAGTGCTTTAAAGATTAAAAAATTACTTTCTACAGATTTTCAACCTGGTAATATATTAAGCCGGTTGTTCGATGATGCCGGTCCGGCCCATTTTAAATTGCTGAAACGGAGTGCACTGAGATTCCACACCCTCCGATTTCAATTTTTTAATAGCTTCCCTAAGTTTGGTAATCATTGCAATATCCGCATCACGAAAAGAGAGACACGCGTCTTCATGCCCGGCCATGGCACACATTGCTATTGTATAACAACTCGTCCCCCCACGGATAATCTTAAGAGATAAATTAGCCATATGGCAATGAACCCCAATAAAAATACAGACATCGATCTTGTTATGCCAGATGGTCAAATTCGGATGATTGGGGTTGATCTCATACTGCGCTTCAATCTTGGGATATTTGGGCCGATAGTCCGCCATGGGGATCAAACGCATCGGGACTTCATTAGCCAACTCCCGAAGGGCTGTAGCTTTCTCCGCCACATGAGGGTTGATTTTCCACAGCACCAAAGGTCCTGGAAAAATAGTTGGGACTTTGGCCCCTAAAATCTTTCTGGCGGCACGTTCATAAGCCTCTTCCTCGGACACAACCACACCTTCTATATACGCTTCCCCAGGATCGGGCAAGACGTTTCCCATTGATGCGGCGGAAGGAGGTAAAAACGCCTCCGGCCCAGGTAAGACCTTATATTGGCTCATTCTGATAATCCTTAGTATGTAAGTTAATTTTGAAGAAAAAGAGACTAATAATAAACCAAGCCAAAAAAGTTGTCAAACCTTAATAGCTAAAATAGCTTAGACCATTCTCAGGTTCCTGAACAGCTAGTATATCCCGGCTCCTGCCCGTATTTAAATTTAATCCTTAAATCCGAAAACCCAGCCGAGCCAGCACATGCCCCGGCCCCGGATCAATGCCCCTGAACAGCCCTTAATAGAGGCTGTAAAAGATAAAAGGCCCTAAGGAGCATCTCTAAAAATTGCTTTTGGCTATGAGTGGCCCTTATCAAATAAGGGCCAGCGAATTGCAGTAAAGGAAATAACCGAATAAATTGAGATCCTCTAAAACACTGAAAAATTTCGACAATTCCTACATATCTACCTACATCGACAAGGATTAAGAAACCCTGTTCCAGCCAGAGACAGCAAGCTAGAGTTGCTTTTTCAAGTCTTCCAGCAAAGAAAGATGCTTTTTTTCCTCAACCAGCAAATGCGAAAAGATGACCTTCACATCCAGCTTCTTCTCTTTTCCCAGTAATTCTTGCAACACGTCAATGGATCTTTTTTCTGATTCAATTCCCAACTCGAGAGCCTGCTTGTCGCTTTGAATATTTTGCACGAAAGAAACTGTCAAAGCGGGAAAAATTTTACCCTTCAGTTCTTCGCCCAGAAAACGTTGCAAATATTCTTTGGGCCGGTTTCGGCTCGCTATGGCCGGTTGCAAAAACCGGGATTTTTCCTGCAAAGCCTGGATATGCTCTCTTTCCTCACCGGCCAAACGGAAAAACATCTCCCGGACCTGGGGGTCCTGAACCTTCTTCCCCACCGACTCATAAAAAAGCAGACCTTCCTTTTCGATACAAAGGCTGATCTCAATTGCATCCATACATTGAAAAGAAGCCCTGCCCGTGCTCTTAGCCAAAACCTCTGTTTTTATTTTTACCATTTTATTCTCACGATCAAAAAATTGAAGGAGGACATCTTTATCAAGAGAGCCGTGGCTTGTTAAGCCGAGAC
>JYMV01025433.1_pt1 | contig 16862 bp, 10 predicted proteins | sample 338911 | NCBI WGS metagenome assembly JYMV01 (sample SAMN03354496, study PRJNA234377) | hydrothermal vent metagenome | biome: Deep sea; feature: Hydrothermal plumes at the Eastern Lau Spreading Center, Western Pacific Ocean; material: Seawater | place: Tonga | collected 2009 | depth 2000 m m
CTGAGACGATATGCTCCCCCGCAGCATGCTCACATCCAAGATTTATCAGTTCTGAAAAGTTGAAAGGTTGATTGTGTTCGAGGAATCTTATGCGAGTGTTCTCTTCCGCAAATTCTTGCATAAGAGAGAATGTGTCAGGTGAGTCGCTGTTATTCGAGATGCCGATTACTTCGTAGTTATCGAATGTAGTCTTGTTTAGTATTGAGTTGATGCACCGTCGTAAAAGATCAGCTTGGTCCCGGAAAGGAATGATTATGGTGACTTTTTGGTTTCGTTCCGCCCGAATGATTGAAAAGAAATGATGGCGCCCTGCGCTTTTCACTACGCCATCGATGTTTCTTCTTCTAAGGGTATCCGTGAGTGCATTTCTCGCGTTTTGTTCGGCAAGGGGTTTTGCCATGGGATCTAGGCTGGTTGAGCTGTCCGATTTTCTCCAATGGTAGAGAATTTTCGGGATGTGATGAATAGTCCTCTTTGGGTCGTCGGTGAGCCGCAGGAGGAGATCGTAGTCCTGCGCACCATCATACGCGCTACGCAATCCGCCTACGTTGTCGATAAGTATTCGTCGGATTGCAACAAGATGTGTGATGTAGTTATGAGATAAAAGCAAATCTGGAGAATAATCCGATTTAAAGTGCGGTGTTGTGATTGATCCATCGAGGTCGATAAGGTCTTCATCAGAATAGAGAATATCTGCCTGAGTATTGTTAATGGCAGCAACGACTTGGGCTAAAGCATCTGATGTGAGGACATCGTCATGATCGAGAAAGACGACATACTCCCCAGACGCCATACGCAGAGCTTCGTTAGTTGCTCCTGATATGTTTAATGGTGTGTTTAGCTCACGGATTCGAATTTCCGGGCTTTCATATGTTCTAAGAGTTTGGATGACTTTGGGGTCTTCGGAGTAATCGTCGACAATGCAGAGTTCCCAATTGCCGTATTCTTGTTGTTTCACAGAGTCGATTGCGGAATGAATCCAGGGGATATGCGGGTTGTGAACGGGAAGAATCACGCTGATCTTGGGTTGCATCGTTTGCGTGTTCATTTGCGCAGGATGTCGGGCCAGAGAAGTATCCAGTTCCAACGTTGTGGGTATTGGATCCCCGAGGCCAGGCAATCGGATATTGGTGTTATTGCTAACGGTGACTCTGTCCGAATTCGAGGGGTCTGGCACCGTTGGCAGAAATCGACGGGGGAAAAAGTAAAGCAGAAATCCTTTAATCCGTTCTGCTGTCCGCATCACCCTAGATTGCCGAATTAATTGAATGTCGCGTTCAAAATCAACCAATCTATTGATTTGTTCTTTGTGTTGAGCGAGTTCGCGGGCTAGTCGAGAATTTTCATATAGAAGCGTACCTCGAATCAGTCGAAATTCCGACGAGAGTACCCAGTCCATTTCTATCGCTACCGTCAGAGTACTGGCAAAACGGAATCTGGGGTCACCGACCTCCCACGTTAAGCTGGACTCCGGCCTGTTGACTAAAAAAATTTCTTCTTTCTGTTCGATGCCGTAGATCAATCCATCAAGTTGTGCACCCTGGGAAATATCCTTTCCACCCAGTAGTTCGTGTAAAACAGTTTCGTTATTAGGCTCTATTAACGATGTTGTAATAGAGTGAAGTCTGCAGTAACCATTTGTCGTGCCTGGGATGAAACGTATGCTAAGAATTTCCGTGCCCTGATGCGGGAAACAGAATTTTATGATTTGACGATCCACTCCGATCGCGAGATCAGCGGTCTTATATCGGGCAGACTCAAAACTTGAACCTTTTTCAGTCCAGTAAAGTCGCGCTTGTTGTTTGTTAGGATAGATTCGTTGTTGGAGAGCGTATTCTGTCGAAGGGCCAGACCGATCTATATGCACGATGTCCTGCAGGCTTTCTTCCAGTTCGGAAAAAAACGTGAGATCAAGTTTTTCATTTAGACCAAGATGTCTGAAACAACGGGAGATTGCATCGCTAATGGTAAGTTCTGGAATATTTCTATAAATCGGCTCAATCATCCGCTGTCTAGTTTGTAAGAAATAAAACAATCCGCGGAACAGAATGAACTCGGGCGTCAAACTAAAATCAGTCTGCCATTCAAGATCGAACGCTTTATGACTGCCGTTTGGCATGACCATAATATTCATTGGCGTTAGATCTAAAAGATTGCGTTGTTCGAGAGGGCCTAGAAAGGTTGACTCGATGAAAGCGTAGTACGGTTCGATCAACGACAGAAATGTGGCTTCAGATGGTTTAATTCGAAGATGCATCTCCCATTCATTTGCAAGTGGAATCCCAGCGTGGAAAGGCTCCTCTAATGGGGTAAGTTGAATCAATTTTTCAGAGACTGTTGCGCGTGTGTTGGGATCTAAAAGGCGCTTTATTGTTGTTTCTGTCCCACGAAGTTTCTCAGTGACTGTCCGATATTGCGGTTTCCGCTGTGTGTTGGATACATGAATGAAATCGCGCGAGGCAGTGGTTTGTGCGGTAGTGATGTCGTTTGCAGCAACGATAAGGAAGGAATCTGCAAAGTCGCCGAGTCGGTTGGCTTGACCCACTGTTTCCCAGAATGGGATAGTGCCAGGGTCGGCGATCAGTCCATGGTAGTCCCGCGGGGAGTTGGTCGTTACGTGACTCCATGATTTTGGGTATTTCTGAACATAGTGGTCTGAGAGCACCTGTTCGGGTAATTTGTAGTCGGGGAACGGGTACAGGAATTCGTGTGCTAAGTCGTGTTTCGAAAACAAATGCTCCCAAGTTGTTTTCGAGTAGGTTTTAATCCCAGCGAAGTGAGGGTAATCATGAATGCCTTCGTAGGCGAGACCATAATGATCCTCACCCGCGCCAAAAAGGTACTTGAAGCCGAGGCGATTCTCTATGGCAATAACAATGGCACCCCCCGGCCGAAGCGCTTGTTTCGCTTTCGCCAATAGATGTAATACGGCTTCCTCAGGGGACTGTTCTATACCAGAGAAGCGTTGGGCGTACTCTAGAACCCCGATGAAGCAGACTAGACCGTAATGGTTGTCCGGCAATGAAAGGTCGTTAACATTGACTGCGTGGACCTCGACGTTTTCTAGATCCGCGCAGCGCAATCGAGCGATACAGGCGCGATCGTAACTGCCTTCGACGGCATCTACATCAAGATTTAGCTCGCCAAGATATCGGGTAATTGCACCACACCCCGCGCCGATCTCTAGGATGGGGCCACGGTCATCGAGGTTAAGCGCCCGCAGAAGGTTTGATCTAAGTGGGGAAAGGTGATATTCCGATGACCAGTCTCGAATCTGGCTAGCAAGCTCCGTCGATAAGGATCCTCGATCGGTCGCTTGCGCAATCGTTTGTGCGACATAGCTTTGCGCTTCTTCGCCGTCGGAATATTCGAAAGCTGCATCAGCGTCTTTGGTCCACACGCCAGACGACGCCCGGTGGAGGCGATTATGATTCGCGAGATGACGTGGCAAATTCATACGATACCGCTTGTCATCGCCCAGAAGAAGCGGCCAGAGGACATATTAACATGTTGATATATTGTACAATTAAGTGCCCGGGTTGGCTTCGCTGAATGAAGGCGCTATTGCGCAGCGCCAAGTGCCATTGAAGCGAGATCGGGCTCCCAGATTTTCGTGAGAGGTGGCGTGGCCGGGACCGAGCCGAGAATAATGCGTCATGGTGAGCGGGTTGGCGTGATTGTAGTTAATTGGAACTCTGGTGATTTACTTCTACCGTGTGTGGAGTCCATTGCTGGACAGACGATTGCGCCTGAGCGAGTGTTGATTGTTGACAATGCAAGTACAGACGGCTCTTTGGGCGATCTAGAGGAGCGGTTTCCGCAGGTTGAAGTTTTGCGGCAACCCGTTAATAGAGGATTTGCCTGTGGCAACAATATCGCGATTGAGAAGCTTGTTGATGTTGATTGGATCGCTTTGCTTAACCCTGATGCTATCGCATATCCTGATTGGCTGGAAAATCTTTTAGCAAGTGCCAGGCAGCACCCCACAGTCGTATCGTTCGGGTCAAAAATGCTGCGGCCAGGGAGTGACGTGCTCGATGGGACAGGCGATGTCTATCATGTGTCAGGCTTAGCGTGGCGACGGGATCACGGGGCAAAGGACACCCTGGTCGACCACGGAGCTGATCAAATATTTTCTCCCTGTGGTGCCGCGGCATTTTACCGGCGCGATGCGTTGAAGGCAGCAGGTGGATTTGACTCACGGTTTTTTTGCTACATGGAAGATGTTGATCTCGGATTTCGCTTGCGACTGCTTGGACATCAATCGCTTTATGTGCCGAATGCGGTTGTTGAGCATGTCGGTTCAGGAATAACGGGTCGTCGGAGTGATTTCTCGGTCTATTTTGGTCACCGGAATCTGGTATGGACGTACTTTAAAAATATGCCCTCAGCACTTCTCTATCGTTATCTATTGCTCCATCTAGTAGTTAACACAATGGCGATCCCGCGCTATACCAGACGCGGCCAGGGGGGTGTAGTGCTCAAAGCCAAACGAGATGCGTTCGGTGGACTAAAGGATATGCTTCGAAGTCGACGGGAAGTTCAATTAAGTCGAACCGTCTCAACTTCTGATCTTCTGCAATCGATGTCGACAGATTACTCCGCGTTAGTCGGGAGGTAGGTGTGATCAGTGGCTAACGTTGCGGTGATTATCGTTAATTACAATAGCGGCGCCTTTCTTAAGCAGTGTCTTGTCAGTTTACGGCAATCGACTATTCCGCTTGAGATTGTGGTGGTTGACAATGGTTCAAGTGATGGGAGCGCCGATTTTATTAGTAAAGCTAGCAGAGTATCTGATTGCCAGCTGATTAGAAATTTAACAAACCTAGGGTTTGCTGTAGCGGTAAATCAGGGTGTCCAATCGACGACAGCGGAAGACGTTTTGTTGATTAACCCGGATTGTATTGTCCAGCCCCATAGCGTTGCCGGGTTGAAGTTAGCAATGCAGCGTGAGGAGTGTGGTGCTGTGGGCGGACTCGTTTTTGGTTTTGATGGGCGAGAGCAGGCGGGTTGCCGGCGTCGCGATCCAACGTTGGCTCGCAGCGTTGTTAAGTTATTGGGAAAGTGGGGCGTACGGTTTGGCTTGATGGGGGTTGACTTAACGACGGAGCCACTTCCAGTGAGTCCGATTCAAGTAGACGCTGTGTCGGGGGCGTTCATGATGATCCATCGTGAGTCATTCGATGCGATAGGTGGTATGGACGAAGGGTATTTTCTTCATTTTGAGGACCTCGATTTATGTCGACGGCTGCGCTATGGGGGTATGCCGGTTCTGTTCGTTCCGACTGTTTCAGTTTTGCATTGCCAAGGGGCCTCTAGTCGAGAGCGACCTTTTAGAGTTGAATGGCACAAACATCTAGGAATGTGTCGGTATCGCTTGAAATTCTCACAAGCGCCCCAAATCAGTCACTGGCTATTTCGACTATTCGTTGGTGTCCATTTGATTTGGCGCGTGTGTTGCCTTGTTCTGGAAGGTAAGTGGAAAAGCAAGATGCCTGCGAGTGGGAGAGGAGCGTCAGCCCTAACGACAACGAGTTCTGGGACGGTTGTATTGGGCGGGCGGAACGATGTGGCGGAATATCTGGTGCCGCGCCTATCAGGCTTGGCGCGCACGGTTCTGGTGCTAAGTCGAGCTGGAGAGAGGACATTGTTCTGTCGTAGTGCGGCAGTTCTGCATCTGGAATACCTCGACAAGGTGCCTGACGACGATCTGCCTCTTTTGGAGGATGTGATTTGTACAATACCGATATGGCATCTATCAAAGTATGAGAAAGCGTTGCTCCGGTGTGGGGTGCGAAGATTGGTGGCATTTAGTTCAACCAGCATTACAACGAAATCAGATAGTATGGATCAAAAGGAAAAGGACGTCGTAAGGCGCCTGCAAGAAGGGGAACGGTGGCTCGAGTCATTTGCCCGTTCAAATGATGTGGCCTGCTTGATCGTTCGACCGACAATAATCTATGGCGGACACTTTAATCGCAGCATTCGGCTTGTTCAAAATATGATCCGAACTTTGGGAGTTTTTCCATTTCATATTCCTGAAAACGGTACCCGTCAGCCAATTCACGCAGATGATCTTGCCCAGATGGCTGTCGGCTGGATCAACTCGAAGGTGACAGGAGTTGAGATGGTCAGTGTTGCGGGGCGGGATGTGCTGTCTAATCGGTCATTGATGGAACTTCTGTTTCGGTCAGTTGGGCGTAAACTGCGTATGCTTCCTGTGCGGGCAAGGCATGTACGGATGTTCCTACAGTGCGGATCATGGATGTTTCGTGGCCTGCTGCCTTCACCGGCGGCTATAGACCGTTTGGCGGTTGATCTTGGACAGTCGAATGATGAGGCAATCGAAAAATTCGATTTTGCGGCCCGTTCTTTCACGCCGTAGCAGATCTTAGGTCTAGCCCCAATCATGCCTAGTGCAGACGACATAGACCGATGAATCATTATTCTATCGGTCTGTTGGTTTTGGCCGTGGCGGGTGGAATAACTTATCTGTTGGTACGGTGGCTGTTGATGGGAAACCAAAAGTTCCTTGCCGTCGATCGCCCCAATGAACGGAGTCTTCATACTCGAGTGGTTCCCCGTGGTGGGGGTTTGGCTGTCGTAGGCGTCATTGCATTGCTTTGGGTGATGTTCAGTGTGGTGAGCGGTGATCAACAACTGATAGATGTCATTTTGTTCGGTGGGTTCCTCGCTGTCTGCGGGGTTGGGTTCGCCGACGACCGTAATAGGATCCCAGCCATCGGTCGTCTTATCATTGAGTTGGTTGTGGCGTTGGTGGTCGTGTTGAGCGTAGGCTGGCCATTGACGTTCGCTGCGGGCAGTCTACTGGTACCGATTCCTGGTTGGCTGGGAATCACATTAGCGGGATTCGGTATTGTATGGATGACGAATCTTTATAATTTTATGGACGGTGCCGACGGTATGGTGGCCGGCCCGAGTGCGGTGGTTGCGCTCTGCCTTGCAGTATGGTTTCTTAACGTGGAGGATGCTGTTCTCTTCTACCTTAATTTGGGAGTAGCCGGAAGTTGCGTGGGATTTCTTATTCTTAATTGGTCCCCTGCGAAAATCTTCATGGGCGATGTTGGCAGTTTGGCACTGGGCTATTACTTTGCGGTGATGGCGTTGATTGGGGTGGTGGAGCATGATCTATCCATAGGTGCATTCATCATTCTTTACGGTCTTTTCTTGGTCGATACGAGTGTGACCTTGATTCGACGTATGATCACAGGAAAGCGTTGGTGGGAGGCGCATACGGAACACTACTATCAACGAGCGATCCGTGCTGGCTTGACTCATGCACAGGTTGCCGCTGGTGCGATTATGCTCACCGCGTTGGCGGCGGTTTGTGCGTCGATGGAAGCGTTGGGCATGACGTCCAATGGGATTCCTTTCCTTCTGTCGGGGGTGCTGATTTTAATAGCGGGACGTATATTGTCGCGCTCAGGTATTAGGGGGCATCAAACGCGAGGCCGTTCGGGTTAGAAAAAGAACTATGTTCAAAGCTCAGTTTCATTACCTCATTGCGCGTCGCTTCGTGTTATTGCATGACGTGACCATGGTCGGGATCGCGTGGATAGGCGCCTACTGGTTGCGGTTTAACCTTTCTCAGATACCCGAACCCTTTAACACACAAGCGTATAACGCACTGCCGCTGGTCTGTGTGTTGCAGCTTGTGGTGTTTATTTTGTTTGGAGTACACCGCGGGGCGTGGCGCTTCACCTCTACGCACGATTTAATGACCGTAATCAAGGGTGTTATTTTTGGTGCGGCGGGGATCGCTGGTGCTATTTTTCTCGCTACACGCTTGGCCGCAGTGCCCCGTGCAGTTCTGCCAATGTATGCTGTTCTCTTAGTCGGGTTATTGTGTGGACCCCGACTGCTTTATCGCTTGTTCAGAGAACGAGAGATCAGCAAAGTCGGTGATAAAAGAGTGTTGGTGGTGGGCGCAGGTGTTGCCGGGGACATGCTGGTGCGTGATTTCAAAAGAGCGCGACCACGGGTCTATGAGCCAGTGGCTTTTGTGGATGATGATGCACAAAAACACGGTCGGGAAATACATGGATTGCGAGTGCTTGGTACGCCGTCGGAAATTCCAATGTTGGTTGAGAAACTCAATATCGATCTGGTATTGCTGGCGATTCCAAGCGCTACGACCAGTGAGATGCGCCGTGCCGTGGAATATTGTGAAGAAGCGGGTGCACCATTTCGAACTTTGCCGAAAGTGACTGACATCATTGATGGCGCCGCGACAGTTAGAGATCTGCGTGATGTGGAACTGGATGATTTGCTTGGTCGTCAACCGGTAAAACTCGATTGGTCCGGGATTGAGGCGGGCCTGTCTGGCAAGTGCGTTTTGATCACCGGGTCTGGTGGATCTATCGGTAGTGAGTTGTCTCGTCAAGTGCTACGGGCCGGTCCTGCCCAACTAATACTGTTTGAGAAAAACGAATTTAATCTCTACATGATTAAGCGGGTACTCGAACAGGCTACGCATGATGTCGAGGTGGTCGCGCTATTGGGAGATGTCTGTGACCATGCGGCGGTTGCCCATTTATTTAAGCATTACAAACCTGAGGTAGTGTTTCACGCTGCGGCCTATAAGCATGTGCCCTTGTTGCAGAGGCAGGCGCGGGAGACGATGAAAAATAATGTGGTCGGAACACACACAGTTGCTGCACTGGCGGCGGATTATTCGATTGAGTCATTCGTTTTGATATCAACGGATAAAGCTGTTAACCCCAGTAGCATGATGGGGGCAAGTAAGCGTGCAGCGGAGGCGGTATGTGTTGCGTTTGATGCTTTGACCGAGACCCGTTTCACGATAGTGCGATTTGGTAATGTCCTGGGTTCGGCGGGCAGTGTGGTTCCACTGTTTGCGCGACAGATCGCTGAAGGCGGTCCGGTGACCGTTACCCATCCAGAAATGACACGATATTTCATGACTTTAGCGGAGGCATCTCAATTAATTCTTCAAGCGAGTTTAATCGGTCAAGGCAGCGAGATTTATGTGCTCAATATGGGAGAGCCGGTCAATATTGCCTACTTGGCACGCCAGATGATTCTGTTATCAGGTCGACTGCCTGAAAAGGAGGTTGACATTGTGTTTACCGGGCTTCGATCCGGTGAGAAGTTGAAAGAAGAGTTGTTTCATCCTGAGGAATTTTTGTCTGACACAGGCTATGACAAGATTCTTTTGGCTGCGACTCGGTCGGTGGATGCGCCGGTTGTCTTGCAGGATTGTCTGGCGCTGGAACAAGCCTGTTCTGATTACAACGAGCTACAGATAGAAGCCATAATCAACAGGTTGGTACCCGAATATCAGTGGGGCGAATGGAACAATACGGACGGTTTCGACGAGCCGGCCTGAGTCGACGCATTAATTGTCGATGGGCCAAACGGTAATGAAAAGTCCAAAGCGGGGGTGATCTAGGTAGTGTATTTCCTTAAATTTGACGCGTCGTTTCTGGTTAAGAAAGTGAGCTGACCTTTCAGCGCTGGCGTCAGACTGACGGCTTAGCTGATTGCTATGCGTAGTCGGAACGAGATCAAAGCGCATGATCGTATCCACAAACAGCAAATCGGTCGCGTAGAGTCGCACAATTCCGTGAATTCCGGTCCGGGTTGATGAAGCGGGTAGTGAAATGCCGACGCGGGGTGCGTGGGGGAGTTGGGCGGATTGCTGCAACCAGCGCACATGGTAGAGCACATTGTATGTTCGGGATGCGGTCAGGCGTGCATTGATGTCAGCCAGATGTCCAGCCAATGCGGGTTCCGGTTGGATGGTAGATACTCGTCGTTCGGCTTGTTCGAGGGCCAACCGAAAATCCACAGACCGACCAAACTGGGGAATCAGGGATTCGTCATCATCCTGGTAATGGTGTTCAAAGATCAGCAATTCAACTTCGTATGAACGAGCCGCCTTCGCTTCCGGCGCAAGAAGCCAAAGCCAAGACAGTAATACCACCGCATAGGTGGTTACCATGATGTGCCTGGTGGGTGAGGGTCGTTGATACGCTAACATGGGTAACTCACGTAATGACCGATCACAGGATATTCACCGAATGATGGGTTTGGGGATTTCATGATAAAGATGCCGATGTTTTTCCAGACAGCGCAGCGACGATTGCCTCAGCCCGGTCAAGGCGTAACTCTGACACTTCAAGCGGTGTGGTTAGATGGATCACGTTGCCAGGTCTGATGCGATAGTCTTTAGGAGTATCATGAATCATTTGTAGCAAGAACGCGGGATCTACCGAGGTCTTTTCACTTAAACGAATCTCTCCACCATGATGGCCGAGGTGTAGTTTTTCAATACCAATCAATCCGGCTGCGAGTTTAATTTGTGTCACTCGGAACAATGTGCGAGAGGCTTCTGGTAACAGACCGAAACGATCGATGGCTTCGAGTTGTAGTTCCTTTATTTCCTCCTGACAGGTTGTGTTCGCGAGGCGTTTATAGAAGACCAGCCGCTCGTGGACGTCAGGAAGGTAGTCTTCCGGGAGAAGGGCCGTGACGTTAAGGTTGATATCGACAGCGCAGGGTTCAACGTCTGTCCCCAGCGCACGATCACTGGTTGACAGTTCACGAATCGCCCGGTGCAGGTAATCGGAGTACAGAGAGAACCCGATCTCATCAATTGCGCCACTTTGTTTTTCGCCAAGTAGCTGTCCCGCGCCGCGAATTTCAAGATCATGGGAAGCCAGTGCAAAACCCGCCCCGAGCTCGGACAATGACGAGATGGCATTCAGGCGGCGTTCGGCGTTATTCGTCATATTTTCCGGTGGGGGTACAATGAGGTAGGCGTAGGCTTGATGATTTGATCGACCCACTCGGCCGCGCAATTGATGCAGTTGCGCCATTCCCATGCGGTCGGCCCGGTCAATGATGATGGTGTTGGCACTCGGTATATCTATCCCGCTTTCGATGATTGTGGTGCAGATCAACAGATTAAATCGCTGGTGATAAAAGTCCTGCATCACCCGTTCCAGTTCCCGTTCTGGTTGTTGGCCATGAGCAACCCCAATCGTAGCCTCCGGTATCAGTGCTCGTAGTCGTTCCGCTGTCCGGTCAATGGTTTGAACCGAGTTATGAAGAAAGTAAATTTGGCCGGCGCGGTGCAATTCCCGGAGACAGGCATCTCGAACCAGCGCGTCATTCCAACGTTGGACAAACGTTTTAACAGCCAGACGACCTTTGGGGGGTGTGCCAATCACAGAAATTTCACGCAGACCGGATAAACCAAGATTCAGGCTGCGGGGAATCGGTGTCGCGGTTAATGCGAGGATGTCTACCTCGCGGCGTAATTGTTTTAATCGTTCTTTTTGGCGCACTCCAAAACGGTGCTCTTCATCGATGATTAAGAGTCCCAAGTCCTTGAATGCGATGTCGCCCTGAAGCAATCGATGAGTGCCGATCACGATGTCCGGAGTGCCATCGCGCAGTGCCCTTAACAGTGCTTTGTTGTCCGCCGACCCGCGAAATCTGGATAGTAGGCCGATATTGATAGCAGTGCCCGAAAATCGTTCAATAAACGTATTGAAATGTTGTTGGGCGAGTAGGGTAGTCGGCACAAGTACCGCAACTTGTTTGTTGTTGTGTACTGCGATAAATGCCGCACGAAGAGCAATTTCGGTTTTCCCAAACCCGACATCACCGCAGATCATCCGATCCATTGGGTTACATGACTCCAGGTCAGTCAGTACTTCAGACATGGCGCTTAGCTGATCGGGCGTTTCCTCGTAGGGGAAACGACTGGAAAATGAGATGTATTCTCTGCCAGGGATGTCCATCGCCGAGCCGACGCGTCCTTGGCGAACAGCCTGAAGTTCCAGGAGTTCAACGGCGACGTCATAGGTCTTTTCCTGTGCGCGTTTTTTCGATCGACTCCAGTCTTCGGTGCCGAGTTTGTTGAGAGTGATTTCATCTGCTTGTCCACCAATGTAGCGATTAACGACATCGAGTGATAAGACAGGAACGTACAAACGATCCCCATCGCGGTACTCGATGGCCAGGAACTCAGTGTTCTGTTGCTCAATGCCCAGGGTCTCCAGGCCCAGATAACGGCCTACGCCGTGTTCATCATGAACAATCGGGTCACCGATATTCAATTCAGCAAGTGAGCGGATAATGCTGTGGGGATCACGTGCTGAGCGCTCGAATCGACGTTCTCGGTTGATCCGACGGCCATAAAGTTGCACGTTGGTAATGACCTCAACCTGTTCAGGCCCTAAGACCAATCCTCGCTCAAGCAGGCCAACGCAAAAATGGATCACAGTTGAGTCACGGCCGATGATGTCCTTCCAGTGAGAGTCGGTGGAGTTGAAGCCGTAGGATTCAATGATTTCTTTCAGGATTTCTTTGCGACCCAGTGAGTCAGCGACGATCAGAATCGTCCGATTGGTATTCCGCAGGTGCGATATCAAACTGTCGTAGGGTGAGTCATTGTCCGTCTTGACAGGATATTCGGCGGGCAGTTGGGTGTCATAACTCACGATGCTTCCGCAACCCTGGGTCAGGTGGATGACCTGTTGATCCGCCATTTGTTGCGTAAGTTCCTGAGTGGTTTGAAAAAGATAATGTGGCGGTAAGACGTGCCGCTGTGAATCCTGCGCAACCACCGCATGACGGTCACGGATGCCGGACCAGAACGTGTCGCTTGCCTCTGGCAACTCTCGGTCGATGACCCAACCAATAGCGTTTGGCAGATAGTCAAATAATGTCTCGGTGTTTTCAAAGAACAAGGGAAAATAGTAGTCAATTCCCTGGCTGGGATTGCCGCGACTGACGTCCCGGTAGACTTGTTGTTGCTGGGGGTCGCCCTCAAAAAGGCGTCGGAAGTTCTGACGGAACAGGTCAATGCTTTCGGAAGTGATGGGAAACTCTCGAGCAGGTAACAGGGAAATTGTCGTTGTGCTCTGATCAGAACGTTGGGTTTCAGGATCAAATAGGCGAATGCCTTCAATGATCTCCCCAAATAGATCGAGTCGAAAAGGCTGCTCAGCACCCATAGCGAAGATGTCGAACAAGCCGCCTCGCACAGCAAATTCCCCAGGCGCCATTACCTGTCCGACCAGTCGGTAACCGCTGTTGTTCAGTCGCTCACGCATGGCTTCCATATTCAGAGATTCGCCAACATCAAGTGAGAAGCTTTGTTCCAGAATGAAATGCTTGGGTGGCAGGCGTTGAATCAGTGTTTCCAGTGTCAATAGAAGGATGCCGCGTTTAATTTCAGGCAGTCGTGAAAGGGTGTGTAGTCGTTGGGATGTGATATCAGGATGTGGGGAAAAAAGATCGTACGGTAGACATTCCCAATCCAGAAGACGGTGCACGGGGATGGGTTGAGTCGCATCCTGGAAGAAATCAATTTCTGCTTCCAGCAGATGCAGGCGACGGACGTCTTGCACTACCACGACTAACAGACCTTCGAATTGGGTAGCTGAACGGCAAATCGCAAGTCCTTCAGCAGCACCATGTAACCCCTGCCAGCACAGCACGGGAGCGGCGCCCGTGGGGATTGCAGGAGAGAGGGGACTTGTCAACACAGGTGGGTGGGAGCTAGGCGGCAGACGTTATTCGAGGGGCGCGCATTCTATCGCATCTGACGCTGTTTCTTGCGCCTCAAGAGGGCAAGATCAGGGATAATCCCGAATATGGATCGCCCGCAGAAACGGAGCAAGTCACCGCGTTTTCGGTGTTGGGGACTGATCGTTGCCGCAGGGTCTGCGCAGCGGTATGGGCAGGAACCGCCAAAACAGTACCAATTGATTGGCGACGTTCCGTTGCTGCAGTTTAGTCTCAATTGTTTCAATGCGGTGCCCGATATTGCCGGGATGGTGGTTGGTGTTTCAGCGATAGATCAATGGTTTGATTCGTTGTGTCAAGCGCCGGCCAAGTTCCTTGGTGTTTTTGTTGGTGGCGCGAGTCGCAGCGAGACGGTGTTGCGTGGCCTGAAGGCGCTAACATCCCACGCCGAGGCCGACGACTGGGTATTGGTCCATGACGCGGCCCGGCCTTGTCTTCGAGTATCCGACCTGCAGTATTTAATTGATGAAGTGGTCGATGAAGAGGTAGGCGGAATCCTGGCTGCGCCCGTATGGGATACGCTAAAAGTTGCGGACCGGCATGGTAACGTTCACAAGACGTTGTGTCGCCAGAGGGTGTGGCGGGCCATGACGCCGCAAATGTTTCGGTTGGAAGCGCTTACGCAGGCACTGAACGCCTGCTTAGGGTCCCTCGAGGAATTGCCTGATGAAGCATCGGCCATCGAGAGATCAGGGAGGCCGGTCAAACTGGTGCGCGGACGAGACGATAACCTAAAGGTAACGGTTGAAGCGGATCTCGATAGGGTCGCCGCTATCCTCAAGAATGAGGGCCGATTTTGATCATTCGAGTTGGTCATGGTTTCGATGCCCATCGCCTTGAGTCAGATCGAGCTTTGATCATTGGTGGTGTCTCAATTCCTTACGAAAGAGGTCTTGCCGGGCACTCTGACGCGGATGTATTAATTCATGCGTTATGCGATGCCTTGCTCGGTGCAGCGGGTCTTGGTGATATCGGACAGCACTTTCCGAGTCACGATCAAGCGCACGCAGGGCGCGATAGTCGGGAATTTCTGCGAGTTGTGGTCGGGCTTTTGGATAAAGCGGGGTACCGGCCGGTCAATGTCGACTGCACAATCATTGCCGAAGTGCCTCGAATGGCTCCGTTTCTGCCTGAGATTCGATTGATTCTTGCTTCCGCGCTGCTGATTCCGCCGGGCGGCATTAATGTTAAGGCGACGACTACTGACGGTATGGGCTATGCCGGTCGTGGGGAAGGCATCGCTGCACATGCAGTGGTGTTGATTTCAGATGCGCACGTTGAGTAAGACATAGAACGCGCCCATACCGCCATCGTGAGGTTGAGCCGGGCAATAGGCGAGGACTTTGGGGTGTTGCTGAAGCCAGTGGCAGGTGTCTTTGCGTATGACCGACTCTCGACCGGGGGAACGTCGGCCTTTGCCGGTGATGACTCGAATGCATCGACAGCCGCTTAGAATGTTTTGGGCGACGAAATGAGAAAGTCTTTGCAACGCGGAGTGTCGATCATGGCCATGCAGGTCGATGACGTCGTCAATTCTCAGATTTCCTCGCTTTAAAGCCTGTAAGGTTTTGCGTTGAACGCCAGCGCGGTAGAAGCTGTCACCGTCAAGTCCGACTTTCCCAAGGGGCGGGTGCGTCGCTATCTCTGCGGATTGCCGCTTTTTTTGTTTGTGTAGAGTGGTCGTGTTGGGGGGTCTTGTGACGTTAATTGCTTTCGCTGCTGTTAGTTCTTTGTGCAGCGGCGTGGTTCCGCGCATAGCCTGTCGAAAGAGTACGCGCTCATCTGGCTCGATAGCGCGTGATTTCTTTGGTTTTGGCGTATGGGGCATAGAGTCAGTCCGCCAGATATTTTTCCGCGTCGAGGGCAGCCATACAGCCAGAGCTTGCTGAAGTGACCGCTTGGCGATACACATGATCCATCACATCGCCAGCGGCAAAGACGCCAGGTACGCTGGTCTCGGTAGCGTTACCGTTCAGTCCACCCCGTACTCGAATGTAGCCCCCTTCCATATCGAGCTGATTATTGAATATGGCTGTATTCGGGTCATGTCCGATCGCAATGAATACGCCGTGCACATCCAGTTGGCTTATTTCATTCCCTGTTGTGCTATTGAGAGTCACGCCAGTAACGCCGCTCTCATCACCCAGTACTTCGGCTAGAACCGAATCCCAACGCACGTTGACATTTCCTTCATCTCCGCAGCGGGCAAGGAGCGCGTCCTGGAGAATGGCAGCAGCCCGTAGTCGATCCCGTCGGTGGACTAGTGTTACCGAAGAACAGATGTTGGACAGGTAGAGGGCTTCCTCAACTGCCGTATTGCCACCGCCGATCACGGCAACCGCCTGATCGCGATAAAAGAATCCATCACAGGTTGCGCAAGCGGAAACGCCACGGCCCTTAAAAGCCTCTTCCGAGGGTAGGCCCAGGTATCGAGCCGATGCGCCGGTTGTGATGATCAATGCATCACAGGTGTAAGTGGCACGTTCACCCGTTAATTGAAAGGGACGTCTGCCAAGATCTGTCGACGCGATATGGTCGAGGATAATCTCGGTATCAAACCGCTCAGCGTGTTGTTGCATTCGGGCCATGAGATCGGGACCCTGCAGGCCGCTTACGTCGCCAGGCCAATTATCCACATCGGTGGTTGTCGTCAACTGTCCACCTTGTTCCATGCCGGTAATCAGGGCAGGCTTGAGGTTGGCCCGGGCAGCATAAACCGCCGCAGTGTAGCCCGCTGGGCCGGAGCCAAGAATGAGGAGACGTTGGTGCTGCGTATTTTCCATCGTTTAGAGTCCGTAGCGTGGTTTGACTCTAGAGAGTCAGGCAATTGACCAAAAGTAGTGTTGTGAGCTTGTTTTTGAGAATGGGTCGCTTGGCTAAAGCCGCGATGTTATGGGCTGGGCGACGGCGCGGCAAGTTGGTCGGTACAGGCTGTTGGGTTCCGATATAATTCGCTCTTCAGTAATCACCTCCCTTCACGCCGACCGCAACCCCCTTTCATTTGGCGCAAGCACGACGTAAATCTCCCGTTACTGGTTCCGAATCCGCAATACGGGGCGGGCAGGCTATTCTGGGCCGCGAAGTCCTATTCATCGCGTTACTGGCGGCGGCGGGGTACCTGCTGGTCTGTCTGATGAGTTATTCCCAAGACGATTGTAGTTTTACTTTTGCGGGATGTGATAGTGCGGTATGGAATCTCGGTGGTCGTTTTGGGGCCTATTTTTCCGAATCCGCAATACGGGGCGGGCAGGCTATTCTGGGCCGCGAAGTCCTATTCA
>JYMV01036107.1_pt1 | contig 16844 bp, 17 predicted proteins | sample 338911 | NCBI WGS metagenome assembly JYMV01 (sample SAMN03354496, study PRJNA234377) | hydrothermal vent metagenome | biome: Deep sea; feature: Hydrothermal plumes at the Eastern Lau Spreading Center, Western Pacific Ocean; material: Seawater | place: Tonga | collected 2009 | depth 2000 m m
GTCCCATTCCAAGTGGATCCATTTCATGAGTTCCAACAACCTCAGTTTCAGGTCCAATGAATTTTTCAATATGATCAGGATGGGCAACTACAACATCCTCACGCTTAAAACCATCACGAAGTAGTCCAGCCTCAACTTTGCGTAAACCATATGGGGCAAATTTTGCCACACCATTAGTATGTGGTCCATAATTACAGATAAAATCAAACAAAATTTTGGGCGTTACTTGGTTTCCTAAAATTTTGTACAAAAGACTGCCTTTATCACGTGTTGGATTAAGTGCAGGCGCACAGCCGAAAAATGTAGCCAATGAAAGTCCGCGATATTCAGACATCAAAGTTCGATCCGCTGTTAATACAATTTTTGGACTTGCCATTCCGCTAACGATGAGTTTGAGCTATTTATTTTAAACCTTTTCTGACAGATATCCTATACTTTTTCCAATACTCCAGATTTTGTCCTATAATAGTGCCCAAATTCATCATTTTTCATTAAATAACCCCCATCAAAAATGGTGCCATCTCTACACACTAAATCTTCATTAATACAACAACTTCCACAAATACCAATACCACATTTCATCATACGTTCAAGACTTGCTTGAACAAAGATCTGATTTGATGTTGCTAACTTTACTGTCTTATACATCATTAATTCTGGTCCGCAAGTGTAGACCGCATCAAAGCTGCTCTTTTCAAGTAATTCTTCCAAAATATCTGTAACAAATCCTTTTTTCCCATATGTACCATCTTCCGTAACTGGTATGACTTGATGTTCATTTTTTTCAAGTAGTTTGTTTGCCAAGTCCTCGAAGAATATTTCTTTCTTTGTCTGGGCACCCATTAACAATGTAATATCATGTGACGGTTTGCAAAAAGTTATCAAACGCAATAAAGGAACTAAACCTGTTCCTCCTCCAATTAACAATAGTTTTCCATCTTTAATATCAAAGCAGTTTCCATACGGACCACGTACACCAATGTAATCACCTACGGTAAGATTATACATTGCAGTTGACGGTTCACCACGTTTTCTAACTGTAAATGCAGCTTTATCTTTTTCTTGTGTAATCATTACACTCATAGGCAATTCGTTAACACCGGGAATCCATACCATTGCAAATTGGCCAGGAAGAACACTAGATAATACTTCATCAGAAAAGATCAATGTTCGAACAGTTGGTGTTTCATCAATTATTTTTTCAATTGTACACATATAGTGACTGTTAGGATTTCTTTGCTTGTCCAATCATTTCACCTATATTTGAAAACCCTTTCTGTTCCATGTAATTTTGAATCCCACTGTTTATCTCTGCAAAAACTTCTGTCCAATGTTCACCTAACACACTTCCAAACTGTACAGCAGATGCACCCGCAAGAATAAATTCTACAGCGTCTTGCCATGTAGAAATACCACCACAACCAATTATTGGAATATCAAACTTGGACGAAATTTCATAAACACATCTTACAGCAATTGGCTTAATCGGAGTTCCAGAGAGGCCTCCAATTTTGTTACTGAGAATTGGTCTCTTAGTTTCAACATCTATTGCCATTGCACGAATTGTATTAATTGCAGTGATTCCATCAGCGCCTGCTTCAGCAGCAGCACCAACAGTTTCCAGATAATTTGTAGACCCTAACCCTACTTTTGCTATAACAGGTACATTTGTGAGTGATTTGACTTTTTTTACAATTTTCTTTACTAGTTCAACATCGTCACCAACTTCCAGCCCAACTTTGGCAACATGTGGACATGATAGATTCAATTCATAGGCAGAAACTTTGCAGTTTTCAAACTGTCTAACCATAAAATCAAAATCGTCTTCTATTGAACCAACTAAACTGACGATTATTGGAACATCATTGTTTGAAGAAATCATTTTGGCAAAATTACTGGCGCCTGGATTTGCCAATCCTACAGCATTTAGCCATCCGCCTCCTTTTACACTAAAAATTGTAGGATTCGCATAACCATCCCAGGGCTCCTTGCTTAATGATTTAGTAACAACGGCGCCTGCCCCAGCACGATATAGACGTCCAAAAATATCAAGAGAAATTCCTAAAATGCCAGAAGCAAGTATGGTTGGTCTTTCCAAAGTCAGTGTTCCTATTGAAGTTGAGATGCTAGGTTTCACTTTGAATACTATGATTATATTCTCATATAACAGTTGATTATCAAACCTAATTGTTAACTTTTTAATGAGGAGTAGATGTCATATTTTGTTATGTATTCGGTTATACTCACAGAGTTGGGAATTGCAGTTTTTGATGAACAAAAATGTTTGAAGGCATTTCCTTTTGAAAATCCAGCAGAAGATTTTGTATTCGTTAAAAAAGGAAAGTCAAGACTTAGTGATCTTGGAAAATTTCTTACAAATTTTGAAACAATATATGTCAATGATCGTGCAATGCTAGATATTTTGAAAAAAAAATCAATAGAAGCACAATTAATGGATAGCCAAGAAACTGATAAGATACAATCAACAAAAACAAAAATTTTAGTAGATTCAGGATTTGCTGAAGATGAAAATGATGCAATGGAAAAATTACGCGAGTTTGCAATACAGCTTTCATCTTCTAAAGTTTCCGAAGTTTCAGAGAGTCCTGACTTACATATTATTCAAGCAATTAATACACTTGATGAAACTGACAAGATAATTAACGGTATTAGCTCAAGATTACGAGAATGGTATGGTTTACACTTTCCAGAGCTTGATAATCTAATTGATAGTATCAATGGATATTCACAAATAGTTCTATCAGGAAAACGAGAAAACATGTCAAAAAAAGATTTTGAAAAAGCAGGATTTCCTGAATCTAAAGTGGAAATGCTTTCGTTGGTTAAAGAAAAAAGTAGGGGAGGAAAAATTACGGATAAAAATCTTGCAATAGTGCAAACTTTGGCAAACCAAATTTTAGAACTTTTTGATCTTAGAAATTCTATTGAAGAGCATGTTAATGAGCAAATGAATGAACAAGCACCAAACATTTCTGCAATTCTTGGAACAGCAGTAGGAGCTAGAATTTTGGCACGTGCTGGAAGTTTAAAGAGACTGTCATGTATGCCAGCAAGTACAATTCAAGTTTTGGGAGCAGAAAAAGCATTGTTTCGTTCTCTAAAGACTGGATCAAATCCACCTAAACATGGAATTCTTTTCCAACATGCAACTGTACATGCTGCACCTAGATGGCAGAGAGGAAAAATGGCAAGAACAATTGCTGCAAAGGCGGCAATTGCCTCAAGGGTTGATATGTATAAAGGAGGATTAAATCAAACCCTTTTGGATAAACTGAATATTAGAGTAAAAGAGATTGGAGAGAAACACAAAGAACCTCCTGTAAAGAAAGAATTAAAATTTGAACCAATTGTAAAAAGAAAAAAATCTGGGCGATTTATGAAGAGAAAACGAAAGAATTTTGGAAGATAAACAAAATATTTTCTGGTTTCAGATAGATGGAGAGAAAAAATTAGCAACTGAAAACTTGGTTCCTAAAAATCAGGTTTATAATGAAAAGCTAGTCAAAATCAAAGGAACCGAATATAGAATTTGGAATCCATTTAGAAGTAAGCTAGCAGCTACCATAATGAATGGTTTGAGGGATTTTCCTTTCATGCAAAAATCCAGTGTGTTATATCTTGGAGTATCGACTGGCACAACAATCAGTCATATCTCAGACATTGTTGGACAAAATGGAATTATCTTTGGGATAGAACATACAAGTAGAGTTGCTAGAGATTTTTTAGATAGAGTAGCTTCGCACAGAAAAAACATAATACCAATCATTCAGGATGCAAGAAAACCACAAGAATATTTTTCAGTTTTTAAGAAAGTTGATGTTGTATATGTAGACATTGCTCAACCTGATCAAACTGACATAGCAATTAATAACTGTAAAATGTATCTGAAGTCTAATGGTTATTTATTCTTGGTAATAAAATCTAGAAGCATAGATGTTACAAAAGACCCAAAGAAAGTTATTTCAAATGAAATAAAAAAACTAGAGTCACTTTTTGAAATTAAACAGATAATTAATTTACAGCCATATGACAAGGATCATGCAATTGTAATAGCAGTGTTCCTAGGATAGATTTCTTTTTTTCATCAAAATTTGTACAGGCTTCCAGCTTTTTCGTAAATAAGGGGGAATTTTCTTTTGTTTTATTGATTTTTTTATAAAATATCTAGTTTTTGGATCTGATGGATAACCGCTACCTATGTCATCTTTTTTCTTCAATCTAGAAATTGACATGTCACGGGCAACTTTTGCAAGAATTGATGCAGCAGAAACCACTACAAATTTACTGTCTGCATGGTGATATGATCTTATTTTAGAATGTGAAACATCTTCTGAAATTTCTTTCCCAAATCGTTTATGATTTACATCACACGAGTCAACAAAAGCGATTGAAGGAGAAAGTTTTGATATTACTTTAGCCATATACTTTGCTTCTAGATGGTTAAGTGCATGATTGAAAACACTTTTGTCAATTGTTCTAGGAGGAATTTTTACAATGTAATAATCATCTACAATGCTAATGATTTTTTTATAAAGTAGTTTTCTGACTGGCGGTGTTAGTTTCTTAGAATCACGAACGCCTTGCTTTTTTAATAAATTAATTTTTGATTTATTTATTACAATTCCGGCAATAACTAAAGGACCTAAAACAGAACCCCTTCCTGCTTCATCTACTCCACAAACACGCATGAAACTTTTCATTTTTTTGAGTATTAACCATTATAGGTAAAAAGAATTCAAGGAATCTATTGCAAATGACAGAAGAAAAAATTATTGAGATTATGGAAGGTACTACGAAAATCCTTGTCACGGAAAAATCAATCAAAGAAAAGGTTCCCCCAAAAGAACCTGTATTTTTTAATCCTGTAGCTAAACTGAATAGAGATTTCTCAATTTTGGCATATTCAGCATTTTGGAAAAATTTTGATAAACCCAAGATATTCCTAGATGGATTAACAGGAGTTGGTGCAAGATCACTAAGGGTTGCAAACGAAATATCCAACGCTGAAAAAGTGATTGCTAACGACGTCAATTCAAAAGCACTAACCATTACTCAAAATTCTGCAAAATTGAATAAAATATCAAACTTGGAGGTTTCTGAAAATGAGGCATGTCGTTTTTTTAGCTTATTTTCAAAGAAGGGTGATAGGGGGTCGATTGTGGATATTGATCCATTTGGTTCTCCAACAAAATACTTTGATTGTGCAATAAGAGCTACGATGCATAGTGGGTTATTATCAATAACTGCAACAGATTTGCAGGTTTTACATGGATTGGCAAAAAAGGCTTGCCAAAGAAAATACTATGGAGTGCCCATTAAAACAGAATATTCTAACGAGATTGCAATTAGGCTGATTCTAGGTTGCCTTAACTTTGTAGCTGGAAGACTGGATATTCAGATTATCCCTAAATTTGTAGAAAATGATATGCACTACTATAGAGTGTATGCAAAAATATTAACAAAAAAAGACCAAGATGATAATTTGGGTTATATTTCACATTGTTTCCATTGTGGTAACAGAGTAGTTGGAAAAGAAATTACAGAAAATTGTATCATATGTGAAAATAAATTACATTCTGCAGGTCCATTATGGATAGGGCAACTGTTTGATAAAAAATTCATTATTAGTATGATGGAAGAGATTCCAAAATTTGTGGTGGATAGTAAGTGTGAGAAAATCTTAGAGAAATGTGAATTGGAGGCAGAAATGCCTGTAACATATTATACTCTTGATGATGTTGCTTCGAAAATGAAAAGATCTCCATTCAAAATAAAAAATGTAATAAAAAAGCTACAGGATGCAGGATTTATTGCAAGTCCAACTTCACTCAATCCAACAGGATTTAGAACTGATTGTAGTATTGATAATATGAAAAAAATATTTGAAAATTAGCCTATATATCCAAGACATATACAATACAATTCACTACTTGGTTTTCTACTTGCTTTTGGTTTTGTTAACTTCACCCTAAGGAATTTTTTTTTCATATAGTGATAAAATTCGTTTGAAAATTCACCGTCAAAAACTTTAAAAAGTGAATTGCCTTTTTTTTTAAGAACTTGTTCCGTAATTTTTACAGCTGAATAGTTTAATGAGATTTGACTAGCGTGATCGACAGACCAGTTTCCAGTAACCTGTGGCGAAAGATCACAGATTACTGTGTTTACTTTTTCTCCAAAATAATCAAAAATGTCTTTAACAATATTATCATCATCAATACTTGCCCTTAGAATAAAGGTGCGTGGGATTTCCTCTACATAAGAGCTATCAATTCCCATAACTTTTCCTTTATTACCTACAATTTTGGCTGCAACTTGCATCCATCCTCCAGGCGCGCAACCTAAATCTAAAACAAAATGACCAGCGCCAATTATCCGATATGATTTATTGAGTTCTTTTAGTTTGTAAGAAGCTCTACTTCTATAACCTTCTTCACGTGCAAGTTTTCTATAATGATCTTTTTTTGCATCAATCAGTTTCATGTCTTTTTTTAGTTTTTAATTCTATCAAAACCCAATCTTCAATGTACACACAAGTTTTTGGGCTTATTTCACCATCTGTTGAACATTTACCCTCTACTGGACAGACTAAACATGGAGCATTTTCAATAGATTTTGTGCTTATGGGTATTTTCTTAATTAAGAGTAGGTAAGTCCATCTCCCATTTTCTAAAATTTTTTCTCTTGTGATATTTCCCATTCTTTCTAATTTTAATGCCAAGCGAGAACCATCCCTACTTGAAAGTTTTAACTTTCTCCAAAGAATGTTTTGAAGTATTCCCTTAGTTGCATAGCTAGCAATCATTTCAGTAACCCTGTTGACCAATTTATCCATGTCAGTTTTGTCTATTTGAAAACCAATTATTTCCTCTTCAGTAAGTTGTTCTTCTAATTCTTCCTCAGGTGTTCTTTTAGCTTCTTCTTCTTTCTTTTTTGCCTCTTCTTCTTTCTTTTTTGCCTCTTCTTCTTTCTTTTTGGCTTCTACCTTCTTTTTGGCTTCTGCTTTCTTTTTGTCTACCTTCTTTTTGGCTTCTGCCTTCTTTTTGGCTACTGCTTTCTTTTTGTCTACCTTTCTACCTTCTTTTTGGCTTCTACCTTCTTTTTGTCTACCTTCTTTTTGGCTTCTGCCTTCTTTTTGTCTACCTTCTTTTTGGCTTCAGTTTTAACTGAAAGTTTTAACTTCTTATTTTGTGATACTAATTCTGCTTTTGCTTCTTCAATTTCCTTTTTGAGATTAGCAGCAGATACTATTTCTTTTTTTACCATAAAATCACTATTATTTTCCCAGCCTTTCAACCCTTATTATCTATTTTGAGAGTTGGTTGTTGAAGTTACTTTGACGAATAAGTTAAATCAAAGTCGAGCAAAGACGCACTAAGTTGCGCCTTAGAAAATTTAGAGTTAGAGCTTTTCGTTGTATTCATGATTCAGGAGATATTACAGTTGGAGATTTAGCTGCATTTGTTGGAAGAAATGAAAGCGGTAAAACCACAATTCTTCAAGCGTTAACATTATTGAATAAAGATGAAATAGCTTCGGACCTTGATTTGTGCGATGAAATGGTTGAAGAGCTCAAATCAGAAATCAAGCTTGCTGAAGGTGAATTTCAATTAAATAAAAACGAAATAAACATGATTAAAGAGAAATTTCCTAGCATAGAGCTCAGTAAAATAAAAATTTTTAGAACTAACAAGGAACAGGAAATACAATATGATTTGGGTGATGTTAAATTTGAACAAGACAAAAATACAGGTTTGAAATCTTGGAAAAATCTCTCTGTAGGTTTGTTAGATTTTGTTGATACAATTCCAAATCACATAAGACAAAAATTAGATACAAGGTTTTTTGAAGGTCGTGCACCAAATAATAAAGAAATTTTCAAAACAAACCTAATTGCGTTTAATAATAATATACTTGATGCAGCATCTCAAGAACATCAAGTAATTTCTGATTGGAAAGAGTTCTATGATAAAATAATGGGAGATTTTGATAATATTTTAATAAATAGTATAGAAAGGATCGAATTAGAAGAATTCCTTAAAGATATCTTACATCCACGTTTTGTTTATTTTTCCGATTATAAGAAAATTCTAGGTAACATAAATCTAAATGAATACCTTACGAGTCCTACAGGTTCTGAAGCAGGTGGTATTGAATATCTAGAAGAGTTTGACAGAACTGAAACCGTAAGAAATCTACTTTATCTATCTGAGTTAGAATTAAGAGAATTAGAAGAATGCCAAAACAGCCCATCAAAGTTAATTAAACTGCTAAACACAGCAAGTAGAAAACTTACTGATCGACTAAATCCTTCGTGGAAAGGTGAACCGATTCATGTAGAATTAAGATTTAATCCAGGAAATATTTTGAGTGTGGTAATTTCAGATGTTCACAAGGACGGTATGATAACTAATACAGGTTTGTTAAATAGAAGGGCAGAAGGCTTCAAATGGACGTTCTCATTCATAGTAAATTTTGCAGCTGAAACACAAAAAGCAGAATTAAAAGAGGCAATCTTGTTACTTGATGAGCCCGCTAGGAACTTACATCCAACACAGCAACTAGGAATAGCTGACTTGTTGAAGAATCTTGCAGGATCTAATCAAGTACTATATGCTACTCATTCACCGTTTATGATTTTTGATTATACTCCTGGTAATCTTCTTGTTGTAGAACTTGATAGGAAAAAACATCTAAGTAGGATTTTTTATGATTACTGGAAAGCAGATGATGCAACTCTCACACCAATTCTTTATGGATTGTCAAAGGGATTGGTTGACTCCATTATTAATAGAGAGATTGGTATTAACTCACGCCCAGTCATTATAGTAGAAACTATGTCTGATACAATGTATCTTAATGCATTTGACAAGTTCCTTCAGGATCCAAACATATCAATGAACCCTCTAAACGTTGTGCCTACACACAATAAAAATTCAGTGTTTCCATTATCACTCTTTTATCGAAATCATGATTATAATACATTCATTCTGCTTGATAATGATTACGAGTCCAAGCAAATTGCTGATGAATTAAAAGTCAATAAATTCTCTGACGCACAAATTATATTTTTTGAGATAGAGGGAAAACTTCTTCCATCCATTGAAGATTATATGATAACTGAAGATTATCTTTATGCTGTAAATCAAACTTATGAGATAAAATTGCGTAGACAGGGATTTAGTAATATAACTAAGGAACAGGTATTGTTTCAAGGAAAAAATGGAATAATTGAAAATTTGAAAGCAATTTGGGATGAACATAGCGAAGATGATTGGGGTAAATTTGAAAAGGAAGAAGTCTGTAGATATATTTGTGGAAAAATTGCCTTGGGGGAAGCAAGCTTTCTAACTACTAAAACAAAGGATCGTGTACGTGGATTGTACCGATTAATTGCTGAGCGTATACGACAATATCAGAATATTACATCAAATGAACGTAATCCAAACAAATGATGAGAAATAGATAATTGGTAGAAATTATTATGTTTCGAATTAAAACAAATTTTAATTAAAGTTTAATTGTAGATGAGGAATTTATGAATTATATGAAAGTTCGGTCAAAAGGTAGTTTTTTCATCGCAATGCTACTGATATTATCTTTTTTTACATCATTCGCAATTTTAGAGGGAAATGCGGTGGAGAATATTTCAGTTAACGCCAAGGGCTTTGAGAATACAATTATTATTGAATTTAAAAACGGAGAACAAAATACAGCGAAAATAAAGACAGTTAATATTTGGTTGGCATCTGATGACTCGTTTAAATCATTTAAGACAGAATCTGGATGGAATGGTAAAATATATGGTAGTGGACAGGGCTTGACATTTTCGACATCAGATCTACTAAATCCAGGTGAATCAGTGAAATTTGGTGCTATAACTGACAAAAAAATTGATGCAATAAACTGGAAATTAATTGATGAAAATGAAAATGAAATTGGTCCAGCGAAAACAGAGATTGTGGAAATTTCACAAACTTCAGTAATTATTGAGAGTGAAAATATAGAAGAAGAAAACGTTCAACAAACTGGAGATAGCCTTTATGGTACAAAAAAATTCATTCCAGAAAATCTTCGAACTGGTGCAAATATGAGATTGGTGGGCAGTGGATTCAGTTCAGAGCAAACACATCAATTTTATCTTAATGATGAATTTTTAAAATCTACTAAATCAGATCCGCAAGGAAATTTCATAACTACAATAAGGATTCCTGATACTATTGATATTGGATTAAATGAATTTAAAATAACCAATGAAATTGGTAATTCTCAAATTTCAAGTGTTATAATTAATGAACAAAAAAACAGATTGATTAAGGCAGGACAGGTTATACAGGAATTTAAAATAACTGATATGCCTCAAAGTGTAATTTTAGATGAGACATTGTCTATTTCAGGTGTAGGTCAGCCAAACAGTTCAGTTATGATAACTATGAAAAATGAGGATGTTATAGAAACGATCCAAGTAGTTAATGTTGGTGTAAATGGAGAATGGAATTTTCAAAGACTTGTAAGCGCTGATGACGATTTGGGGGATAGAACCATAATTATAAGAAGTGGTTTTAAGAACATATCAAATAACGTTAGCTTTGTAACAAGTGAATTATTTACTATATCTGTTTTTACAACTACAACTGATTCAGGGGATGTTTTCATATTGACCGGAATAGCACAGCCCAACAAAGATTTGACATTATCTATAAAAAATCCTAATGATGACTTTATACGATTTGATATATTAAAAATTGACGAGACTGGGGCAATAAAATATGAATTTCCTAGCAGTGAATCATCTACTGATGGAACTTATGTTCTAAGAGCTACTCAAGATGATATAACACAAGTATCATTATTTACTTTGGGTACAACTTCATATGATCGAGTTGTCGTGTATCTAGAAAAAATGAATTTTAAGACAAATTCTAAAGTCAAACTTAATATTTTAGGTCCGCCATCAACGGACTTAACACTTAATATTTTTGATCATGCTGATAGTAGGAAATTTACTGAATCAGTTAAAACAAATTCTATTGGCACTAAAACTTTTACAGTTGATTTAACGGGTTATTCATCAGGTGTATACAAAGCTGTTGTGTCAAACCCAACCTATCAGGACACAGCTAAATTTTCAGTTGGTCTGTCATCTGGAAGCGGCGCTATAACGTTTAGTAGTACACAGCTAACTTATTCTCCTGGAGAAAGCATTTTAATTCTTGGCAATACTGGTGCGAATTCAACACTAAACATCTCTCTTATTGACCCAAATGGAGAAACAGTTAACAAAATTGAAATTTTTGCAGATAAAGAGGGTGTGTTTACAACAGAAATGTTAGGAATTCCATCTAGTGCAACATCTGGTATATGGCAAATCAAAGCCCAGAGTGGCTTAGATCATAAAGAAGTGGAAATTAACGTGGCTACTAACGGCAGTTAGTGTACTTTCAGTTACTTGAAAATTCCTAGAAAAGTTTGTTTCTTCTCAAAACAATTATTATTCCTTATTTTTGCCATATAATATGAATTTAAGAGAGAGAATTAACGAATACAAGGACTTTCCAAAAAAGGGCATCCTGTTTAGAGATTTCAGTCCTATGCTTAAAGATCATTCTGCAATGTCAGTTGTTGTTGAAGAGTTTAAAAAAAATTATCATCCGAAAGATGTTGATGTGTTTGTGGGTATAGAATCACGTGGATTTATTCTGGCATCAATTCTTGCTCAAAAATACAATAAGGGAATGGTTTTACTAAGAAAAGCGGGGAAGCTTCCTGGTAAAACTGTAAAAACTTCCTATACTATAGAATATGGAAAAGCTGTTTTGGAGATCCAGAAAACAGCACTAAATGCGGGTGAACGTGTTGTTATTTGTGATGATTTATTGGCCACTGGTGGAACTGCAAAAGCTGCAGCAAAACTAGTAGAAAAAATGAAGGGGAAGGTAACTGGGTTTGCGTTTATTATTGAATTAACGGAATTAAATGGAATTGAAAAAATAGCCGGTTACAGAACAGTATCGTTGGTAAAATACTAATGACTGAAGAAAAAGCTGAAATCGGAATTTTTGGTGGGACTGGAATTTATGATTCAGGAATGTTACAGGATAATAAAGAAATAACAATGGATACTCCATATGGTAAAACTTCTGACTCGATAACAATAGGGAATTTTCATGGAACTGATATTGCATTTATGCCAAGACATGGAAGAAAACATACAATTCCTCCACATATGATAAACTATCGAGCAAATATGTGGGCTTTCAAAGAATTAGGAGTTAAAAGAATTATTGCACCGTCAGCTGTAGGAAGTCTTAAAGAGAATTTTCAGCCTGGTAATTTTGCGCTACCTACACAATTCTTGGATTTTACAAAATCTAGAGAAACCTCATTTTCTGAAAATGGAAGGGTTATTCACATTTCTGTTGCTGAACCATTCTGTCCCGAATTACAAAAAACGGTAATTGATTCTACAGAAGCCCAAAATATTGTGTTGCATAAAGATTGTACATATGTCTGCATTGAGGGTCCAAGATTTTCAACAAAAGCTGAATCTAAATTTTTCAAATCAACTGGAGCTGATATAATTGGAATGACGCTTGTTCCAGAATGTCAGCTTGCCAGAGAAGCACAGATATGCTATGTATCAATTGCTACAGTCACAGATTATGATGTTTGGGCAGAAAAACCTGTCACCGCAAAAGAGGTTTTAGAAACACTTTCCAAAAATGTAGAAAAGACAAAAGAACTTCTTACAGTTTTAATTGATAAAATACCAAAAACAAAAAGTTGTGATTGTGAAAAAGCGCTGTCTGAGGCAGAATTCTAATCATCAGCGAATGATTCACGTTTTAAGCCGTCAGGAATGCTGAGGTTTCCCGAAATAAGTTTTTTTTGTAATTCATCAATAACTTCTTCAACATTGTATTCTAATGCTTTCAGTTTATTTTCTGTTTCTTCAGATAGCTTGACACCAATATTTTGGCCGCCTATACGCCCAAAAGCTATTGCTAAAAATTCAAACGAATTAGCATCAATCACAAATGTTCCTTCAATTTTAGCTGCCATTTGTGTACCATCAACATTGTTTACATGCACTTTTAGGTTCAAGGCAGATCTAAATTTCTACTGCTCTGTTCAAGTGATCTTCAACAAGGAAACTGGTATGAAAATCATCAACTATTTTATAATCTTCAATTTTAAGTTCTAAAATTTTTTCATCAGCTGTTTCATACTTTATAATTCCATTTTGTTTTAACCTTACAAGTTTCCACTTATCTTTTCCTTTTTGGAGTTTACTGATAATGACAGCCCATTTTTCGTTATCTTCAATTCTTGGCATTCCTACAGTCTCAGTTATTGATTCTATTCCCAACTGTTTTTCTTCACAAAATTTTTTCTTACAAACTCCACATCGCCAAACATCTACACTGCCTACCGTCCTTTCATCAATGTTGATATTTACAACGGACATGTAGGTGATCTGAGGATTGTTACAACACTTGTAGATTTCACTCATGCAGTTTTTACCGCTTTTTGTTATATTTAGTCCTTACATTATCATATGGCTCTTCAAGTGCAATACCAATATTATCAACAATTGAATTTTTTTTAAAATCAATGTTTTCCCTTTCACACATTTTTCTATACATGTTTACAGCTGTAAAGCGTGGATGCATTGCTTCAAATTCTGTTTCAGGCATGTCAATAAAACCACCTAATTCAATAAGTTTTTGAGATGTTTCTAATGCATCATCGGCGGAAATCTCTAAAGACTTGGAAATTTGGCTGACAGACATTTTTCCGTTCAGTGTGACTAATAAAAATACTTCAGCCTGACTGTTGGTGAGCCGAACCTCTGATATTAGATCATTTTTAATCTTCTCATAATTCATCTAAAATTCTAGGAATTTATTCTAATTAAAGTACCACTCTAAAAATTTCAATGATACTTTATATTTGGCAAAAGAATTTCTTAGTAAATGTCAAAATTTACCAAAATCTCTTCATCTCCTAATGAACAATCATTAAATTTTATTATTCCTATAGTTGTGCTTCTTTTAATTGGAATGCTATATGTAATGACACAAAGGGCAGATACTCATTTTGCAAATTTTGTCTTGATTGGAGCAGGTGCTATTACAGCAATTTATTGGATAAGTGTTATTAAAAAAATGACAAAAGAAGTTGTGGTTCCAAAATTTACAGCAAGAGAAGCAGAAGCTAAGAATTGGGTCTATGACTTGATTAAAGGTGAAAATGAAATCGTTTTTGTTGCTGAGGTGCCAGGTCCGGATGATAAGATTATGGTAAGATTGATTGATGGAATTTTATATGTTAGAGGTTCCAGTCGTTTTTCAAAAGAAGTTGTAATTGAGAATTCAGATGAAATGCAGATATCTGATTTTAAGTACAGAAATGGTGTTCTTACACTAAAAATAAGTTAAAGACTTTTTGCCAATTCAAGTTTTTGTGGCAAGTACTTGTCAGTGATGTTTGTCAAACCATACTTTGAGAATGCCTCTAATTCAGCTTTCCTTTTAATTTTTAAGAAAACTTCAAGTTCTTTTTTCCATATTCCTTCTTGATATCTTGGATCTTTCTGAAGGTCATGGCATCTTTTTATGTCTGATTCTGTCATTGGTATGGTAGGAAGTTTATATTTCTCAATATCAGTAGCCCAAACACCAACCCATTTTGCATCAGGAACTGTAAGCTCTCTCAAATGTGCAGCGTTTGCAGAACCTGATTTAATTACCATTGCAATGTGTTCGCCATATACATCACCATCAGTTAAAATAACAACTGGAAGACTCAACTCGTCATGAAGTCTTTTGAGAAGAGTTCTGGTAGAGCGAGGTGCTTGACCGCCTGTATCGACAATAATTGCTTTAAATTTTTTATCTACTTGTTCTTCAACAAACCTTGTAAACAGACCACCTTTCTCAATTGCAATTATCACTTCTGCACTAGTTTCAATCAATTCAGCCGAAGTTAAACTTGGCCCAATTGCATAACCGTCAGGATGATCAGACAAATTCATTCTTTTTCCTTCATAACCTGGCACAGTATATTCTATAGTTAAATCTCCAAACACACTACTCCTTTCCTCAGGAAATACGTGAAAATCCTCTCTTGGTCTTGAAAGCACAGCTTCAAGATCAACTATTATGTTGTCAGATTCGCCCTGATCCTCAAAATCAATTGCAAATGCCTGGGATGAATAGTATACATCTCGTAGTGTTGAGGATTTTTTTTCATTAGTCAAACGGTTTGCAAAAAATGCCAGCCACATTAATTGCGTAAATGAACGAAGCTGAGATGAATTCCTCGAATTTCTAATAGCTGTATTTGCTCCTAGTATGTATTGCCGCAATTTTTTATCATATACAATATTACTTACCGAACGGCTTGGAATTGAAAATTTTGGAAATTTTCCATTATTAAGATCATCATAGATTTCTGCCCCATGTTTTTTTAAAAGATCGATTAGGATCTTCTGCTTATCCTCTGAAGTTTTTTTCTTAGACTTTTTCTTCAACTATAGGTTCCTCCACAATTAGTTTCTTGTAATCTGGCTCTTTCTTTTTGCCTGCAAGCTCTGTAGAAAACTGCGCTATTAATGGAATGTATTTTGAGTAAAGATTTTTCCTCTTTATGGCTGCCTCAGCCTGACCTCTTTTAGACATGAATGAAGATAATTTTCTAGAAAGAGAAAGTAGTGCCAGCTTTAATTCACGTTCAATTTCAGGTCTATCTGCTACATTTTCTTTTCCTACCGTTTTGTAGGGAACTCTTGTAGAACAAATATGAGATACTATTACTAATGGTGGGTCTCCCTTTATCTTATATCGTGACCAGTCAGTGTCATTTACAACCTTCAGAGCAACATCGCTTCCCTCGTCATAAAGAAGGGGGATTCTATTGGCAAAACGATAAACTTTGATTCCACGGCTAGAAATTTTTCCCCCATATGCTATTCCCATTTCTATGATAAATGGGAATCCTGAATATGCAGAAGCACCACGCTGTACAACCGTAAGGAAATCTGGTTCAAAAAATTGTGCCATACCCTTTTCTAACGGAGATGCACCAAGTGGAGCAAGACAACTTGGATCAGGTGCTAAAAAGTCATCAAACGCTTGTAATGCATCACTAAGTTTTACGAGTTCCTGGTTTGTCATATTGCCAATTCTTTGTTCAGGTTTAAACTTTGCAAATTCAGCAAACTTCAAAGCTGTGGTAGGTCCAACTCTTTGAAAACGTTTTGTCATAAATGAAGTTAATGTTTCACCCTGAACAGTGTTTGCTAACTGTTTATAGTAACGGCTTTCAGGATCCATGTCAAGGGCGATAGATTGTGATTCCCCAAAGTCCCAGTAAGTTAGTTTTTTGTTTCCAACATCAATTTCTTCAATAGTGATCTTGCTTATTTTTTCAAAATCCATTTTTAAAAAAGACATCATGGCTATAACAACACGAACTTGTCGCGACAAATTTTTCCATTTTTTTTGCGCCTTTTGCATTATTCCCGAGTAGTTGAGATTTTTTTTAGACAATCCAAGTTCTTTTCTAACTTTTAGGATCATCTTATCATCAACTGTTGGAATTTGGAAATGTGTGTCTAACAACATACGTCTAATTGTTTCAACGTCAATTCCATGCGGGTGTGGTCTGATAATTGTTGGTGCTTTAGGCATTGTCCTGACAACTTTCGTATACCTGAACTTCTCACCCTTTGGGTCATCAAATGTGATAGTTGCATATGGCGTAATCAGTGAGGTTTGATAAACATAATCACGAATTTTAGAACCTGCTTTTGCATAATC
>JYMV01049795.1_pt1 | contig 16837 bp, 15 predicted proteins | sample 338911 | NCBI WGS metagenome assembly JYMV01 (sample SAMN03354496, study PRJNA234377) | hydrothermal vent metagenome | biome: Deep sea; feature: Hydrothermal plumes at the Eastern Lau Spreading Center, Western Pacific Ocean; material: Seawater | place: Tonga | collected 2009 | depth 2000 m m
TTCAGCCTGACCGCATCGCAGGGCAAACGATACGAAAAGAGTGGGGGATCAGCGATCATGAGAAATTGATCGGCCTCGTGGCCAGACTTGATCCGATGAAGGATCACCTCACATTCATTCAAGCTGCTGCGGAGCTATCGAAGCTGAGAGATGATGTGCGATTTGTCTGCGTCGGAACGGGTCCCTCGCGGTATCAACAGAAACTGCAAGCAATGTCGAAACAATTGGATGTACATTCGCGTCTGATCTGGGATGGTCCGCGGTTGGACATGCCGGCCGTGTACAACGCGTTTGATCTGGCTTGTTCATCATCTTCATGGGGGGAAGGCTTTGCCAACGCAATTGGGGAAGCGATGGCCTCTGGGGTTCCCTGTGTGGCAACCGATGTAGGGGATTCGGCCGTGATTGTTGGTGACATAGGGGTTATTGTGCCTCCTCAGGATCCCAAGTCCCTCGCACTCGCCTGGAGTGACATGCTCTGCAAGGAAGATATGATAACCGGGACATACGCAACGCAAGCCCGCGCGCACATCGTCAGACAGTTTGGGCACGAGAGGCTATTCCAACGCACGGCCCAAGTTCTAGAACAGCTGCTCACATGAAAATCGCCCATATCATTACAGGGCTGCCTTCTGGTGGGGCAGAAGGTATGCTGTGCAAGCTATTGGCGTACAGTGATCGATCACGGTTTGAGTCTGTGGTTATCTCGCTCCAAGGTCAAGGTGTCCTGGGCCAGCGAATCCGAGAACTGGAAATTCCGCTATATTGTATGAATATGTGGGGCTGGGGCCAGCCAATCCATGCCTGGTTCCGTCTCGCCCATCTCCTCAAGCGCATTGGCCCGGATCTTGTTCAAGGCTGGATGTACTATGGCAATCTGGCAGCGCTCCTGGCGAGGTACATGGGTCCTGTGTCAATGCCAGTGGCATGGAATGTTCGGCAATCGCTGTATGACTTAAGCGCTGAACGTCGACAAACGGCGTTGATGATTCGTGTGGGTGCTCACGTATCCAAGCAGCCAGCAGCTATTGTCTACAATTCACACGTGGGTGCAGAGCAGCATGAATTACGTGGGTATTGCCGAGGAAATAGGCGGATTTTGCCAAACGGTTTTGATTGTGACGAGTTTGCACATCGCCCGGAAGCAAGGCCGTGGTTGCGTCACGAGCTTGGGTTTGGATCGAAAACGATCCTCATCGGTTTGGTTGCTAGGTTTCATCCGATGAAAGACCACAAGAATTTTCTCGAGGCTGCCGGAAAAGTTGCCCGGTGCCATTCTAATGTAGGTTTTGTATTGGTGGGGGAGGGCATAGAAGAACACAACAACGATCTCATGTCAGTAGTTGAGTCCGTTGGTATAAGAAAACGAGTGAGGGCGTTAGGGCAGCGTGCAGATGTATCGAGGATTATGGCAGGGCTAGACATTGTTGCGTCCGCATCGTGGACTGAAGGATTTCCGAATGTCGTTGGTGAGGCTATGGCATGTGAGGTCCCATGCGTAGTGACGGATGTTGGGGAATCATCGCATATCGTGGGTGAGACAGGTGTCGTGGTCCCTCCACGAGACTCCCATGCACTGGCGCAGGCCTGTGAAAAACTCATTGATGTTGGTAAAGAGGGCAGACGGTCACTTGGCCGTGCCGCGCGATCGCGCATCGTTGCGCGATTTTCTATTACACATGTCGCATACGCATATGAGCGTCTATATGAGACGATTGTCGCTGGTACTGCGAACCCGGATACACATCGAGTTCACGCCGCCTCTTCCCTCTCCAGCGGCTAGAAGGTAAACACAAAAGTTTCATGTGTGGGATCGCTGGACTTGTAAATTTCGACCGCGCTGGCACGTATGATGATCTGTGCGTGAATGCAACTAGTATGTCGAATGCGCTCCGTCACAGAGGACCCGACGATGGAGGTGTATGGGCAGACTCGAATGTCGGCATTGCACTTGGACATCGACGTCTCTCCGTCATCGATCCATCCGTGGGGGGCCATCAACCGATGGAATCATCCTGTCGACGGTTCATCATGGTGTACAACGGGGAGATCTACAATTTCAACGCCCTGCGAAAAGAACTCGAATGTTGCGGTCAACGCTTTCGTGGACATTCTGATACCGAAGTTCTGCTCGCGGCAATTTCCGAATGGGGAATATGGGAGGCTGTCGATCGTTGCCATGGGATGTGGGCCTTTGCCGTGTGGGATCGCCAACGCCGTACGCTGTTCCTTTCGCGAGATCGCCTTGGGAAAAAACCGTTATATTTTGGCTGGGCAGGGAGCACCATGCTCTTTGGTTCAGAACTAAAGGCGCTCAAAGCATATCCAGGTTTCCACGGTGAGATTGATCGCGGGGCGTTGGCACTGTTTCTACGTTATGGTTACGTCCCAACGCCCTATTCCATATTTCAACGTGTGTGGAAGCTTCAGCAAGGAACTGTCATCACCCTTCCCATTGATACCGTTAAAAATGGAGCGTCGTATGATGACCTTCGAACAAACATCCGTAGATACTGGTCTCCACGGGAAGTCGCAGAAAAAGGAATGGCGGAACCGTTTGCAGGCACTGATTCTGATGCCGTTACATCACTCGACAAACTTCTTCGCGACGCGGTGGCCTGTCGGATGGTGGCGGATGTGCCGCTGGGAGCATTTCTCTCAGGCGGGATCGACTCATCGACGGTGGCGGCGCTGATGCAGGCTCAACACCACCGACCTATCAAGACGTTCAGTATCGGATTTCACGAGTCGGCATACAACGAAGCGCACTATGCACGGGCCATCGCCGATCATCTTCAAACCGAGCATACCGAACTCTACGTGACGCCGGAAGAAGCGATGGCTATTATTCCAAAACTTCCAACGCTCTACGATGAGCCGTTTGCTGACTCGTCACAAATCCCAACATTTCTGGTTTCGCAGCTGGCGCGTCGTGATGTGACCGTAAGCCTTTCCGGCGACGGCGGAGATGAACTTTTCGGCGGATACACTCGGTATGTATGGGGAAAACAGATCTGGAGGGGTGTTGGCACGATTCCCGTCGGTTGGCGACAGTGCATTGCTGGTGGCATGAGGGCGTTTGCCCCGAGACAGTGGGACGCGATCTTTGGCCTCCTCGGACTCTTGTTGCCTACTCAATACAGGCGATATATCACAGGTGATAAGCTACACAAACTTGCTCGGGTTATCGCAGTAGGGACCCCTGAAGTACTGTACCAGACACTGGTTTCTTTGTGGGACGATCCAGTTTCATTGGTTGGATGTTCGGAGTGGCCAACAGTCCTCCCGGATCATCGTCAATGGCCGCATCTTCAAGAGTTAACACAGCGGATGATGTTTTTTGATCTGATTACCTATCTTCCTGACGATGTCTTGGCCAAGGTAGATCGCGCAAGTATGGGAGTGGGCCTGGAAGTACGTGCTCCTTTGCTTGATACGACAGTTGTAGAATTTGCAGGCCGCATTCCTCTTTCCATGAAAGTAAGACACGGAAAAGGGAAATGGCTGCTACGTCAAGTGTTGAAACAATACATGCCGATATGCTTGTTTGACCGCCCGAAAACAGGGTTTGGTATTCCAATCGAAGACTGGTTGCGGGGACCGCTGCGTGATTGGGCAGAGGAGCTTCTTGATGAAAAGCGTCTTCGGGAGGATGGGGTATTTTCGCCAGCACCGATACGAGAAAAATGGGAAGAGCATCTTTCTGGACGACGAAATTGGCAGTACCCACTATGGGCCATTCTCATGTTTCAGGCATGGGATATGGCCAACACATAAACTAACCTATCCTACCCCAACACGTATTCATTGTACGGTATTGATAGGTGTCACGTATCTACAACTTGAGAGGATTTCAGGTGACGCATGGGTGAGATGACGGAGCATTGGGGCATGTGGCTGTACCTGGTCACCTTCGGCTTGGCCCTTCTGGTATCGTTCTATATGGTGTCGATTGTTCGACAAATCGCGTTGAAGACTGGGCTTCTTGACAGACCAGATGGTTGGCTAAAGACACAGAAGCAGCCTGTTCCGTATCTAGGAGGAATTGCCATCTATCTTGGGTTTCTTGTGAGTCTCAGCCTAACCGTTGATTTTCAGCAGGAAGTCCTCGCGATGCTGCTGCCAGCGACCCTGGTGCTTTTGCTTGGCCTCATTGATGATATTGGTGGCATCGCACCTGGACCAAAGCTAATTGGACAGTTTATCGCGGTGTGTGTGTTGATCAAAAGTGGAATATGGGTGCAAATCTCAGCGCTTCCTGTGTGGGCGGACATCCTGTTGACCGTCATTGTGATCATTGCCATGAGCAACGCAATGAACGTCATCGATGTTACAGACGGGCTTGCAGGCGGCATTGCGGTGATCGCCGCAATGATGTTCTTCGTCGTTGCACTTCACAATGATAATCATGTAATGGCCATGATGGCTGTTGCTGTTGCGGGGAGTGTTGTTGGGTTCCTTCGCCACAATTTCCCTCCTGCATCGATTTACATGGGAGATGCAGGTTCCCTCTTTCTTGGTTTTATGCTTGGAGCGCTAGCTATCAATGGTCAGTACACTGGTATTCATAGTATGGGACTTGTGACTCCAATTCTGATCCTTGGCATTCCAGTTTTTGACACGGTATTGGTCATGGTCATCAGGGCATTGAATGGTCATCCAGTGTATTTCGGTAGCCCAGATCATTTTGCGGTGAGATTGCGTCAATTGGCATGGTCGGTAAGGCGTGTTGTCGTTTCGAGTTATGCTGTCGCTATCGTATTGGGAGGTATTGCCTTGGCAATCATGTATGCACCCTTGCGTGTCGCGGTTACTTTGACAGTGGTGGCGACGATTTTCTTGGTGGTAGTCGGGGTATGGCTCTCACGGGTTCCAATGCAGCGGGGCGTACAGGCGAAGGTGGGTGTTGTCTCGCCATCATCGCCCGCAAAGGAAATGCCAATACGGTAAGTCATCTGAGATTGTGATCCTTCGAAAATACCGTTCCAAACGTTGAATGTCGTCACGAGAAACGCGTTGTTCAATACTGGTAAAAAAACGATCATAGACATCCTGCTGAATGCGGGTACGAGTCCTGTCACGATAGAAGTCGAACAGTGGGACGTAACTGCCCAGGTTAACAACGTTCACAAGGTGTCCGAAAGAGATCAAAGGAATATAGAGCGCGTATGTCCCGAGGACAGCAATCCATTTCCGCATCGTCGGATGGCGAATTCTTGTGAGAAATACTCGAAACAATGTCATGATGTGTAAGAGTATTCGAAAATATATTGGGCGATTGTCGAGCGCGTAATAGAGAAATATAAGCAATTGTGGTGCGAAGCGCCTGAGTTTTATGACCTCGTCAATACAGGGTGTTGGTAAATGGTGCAAGACACCCAAGCAGAACAACAAATCAGCGGCATTATCTGTAAATGGGAGCGCCTGAAGATCTCCCATGAAAAAAAGGCAAGTATCACTGTCGCGAAGATTGTGTCTGGCTGCAAAGATAGCATCAGAAAAATCGACGAGAAGCAGCGATTTACACCGATGTCTTAGGAAATAACTCCACCGTCCATTCCCACATCCTAAGTCCAAGACCAGTTTGTTTTGGAGTGTGGAAAGATCAACCAAATCAAAGTAGCGGTGAAACTCAACCTCGTGCTCAGGAAGGATGTCCGAATACGTACTCCATTCTTCGCCAAATGAGCATTGAATATCGAACGCCAATTGCGGATTATCGCTGCCTTTATTAGGAATGGGCAGGTCTAACTCGCTGCGGACAAAGGCCGTATAGTCTTGACTCGCTAGCAGGATGATGACATCCCGTACGATTGGATATTCCACATCCCGAATTCGTAACGAATCAGGGTGCAACGTGATGTCAGTGGTGCCAAATATGGATTCCAAGATGTGGAGCTTGTTCTGGTAATACGTATTCATCCTCCGAGCCGTCAGATGCACAAGTCAGTACCACTTTAGGTGAGATGTTTCACAGGACACCACAACGATTGAAGGAGCTTTTGCCTCCCACACCTCAACATGCAACCCATGCTTTTTAGCTCGTTTCTTGAGTGAGGCACTTGGAAACCCATCCCATTGCTTCCATTTTGCTCAACGCGCCGTATTCCCAGGTGGTTAGGCTCCTTGTCGCTGCTTCGACTGGAGGGTTAAAGAGTCTCACGTCCGGCTCTCAAACTAAGACCTGAGATGACGACTGACACCCGATGAGCCACAGAGAGCCAGCTAGCAGGAACGACGCAAGATATCTGTTGATCATCGTTATACTCCGCTCCTCTCCGCGACTATTTCTTCGCTTCGTCCTTATAGGGATTCGGAGGCATCAATAACAGTGGAATGGGTCCCCGTCTCCCACGCGCTTGTGGCGCGTAGTTTGATGAAAGATATTGCAAGATTTGATCGGCATCGAAGTCCCACAGCCCCTGGGTTGCCTGCATCCATCGAATGATATCCGTCCAGGTCTTGCGATCCCCGCGTTGCGCCGTCACCAGCTTTGCGGAGTGGCACTCGGTGCAGTTGTTCCGAACCGTTTCCCAATGCTCAGCAATAAGTAAGCCTGTATCCTTATCCACTTCAGCGCCATAGACGATTCCCGTAAAGAGAATCACCATGCAACTCACCATGATTGAAATGATGTGTTCCATCTTAAATCACCTGCACCGCGATGCGATGGCTGGCATTATTGAGATATCCCTTGGGATTCCAGCCTGGGACAACCGTCGGCTGAGAGCGGCCGTTGCGGTCAACGGCCCGCGCCCACACTTCATAGTAGCCATCCTGTTGGAATGTCACGGTCGCTTCCCATTTTTGCCAGGCAAGTCTGTTGACCGGTGGATGCAGCGTCGCTTTCTGCCAGGTGCCCCCAAAGTCCGTGGATACAAAGACATCCTTCACCTCGAGGTCTCCTGCCCACGCCTTTCCGCGCAACGTCAGCGGCCGCGCGAGCGAATGTGTGATTCCTGATTTCGGAAATGTGGTGAGCGATTTTACCGGCATGGACTCGATGATACACATGTCCTCGCTTGGCACGTTCGTTCCTGGAGCCACAGGATTGCATGGTACGCGATAGGCATACCCGGTCATTTTCATCCCATCATGTACCCTATTCCGGATCACGATCTTCTTGAGCCACTTTCCAGATGTCGACGCCGGCCATCCGGAAGTAACCACCCTGAGCGGATATCCATTCAACAGCGGAATGTCTTTACCATTCATCGCCCACGCGATCAATGATTCATTCTCCAACGCTTTCGACATGGGCACGCCGCGGGAAATCGCTACCTTGCCGGCAATGCCGCTTAAGTGTGTATCGCCTCCGTAATACCCGGTGTAGACGGCATCCTCCTTGATCCCGCATGATTCCAGCACATCTCGCAACCGTACCCCGGTCCATGTCGCGCAGCCGATTGCTCCGAGGGACCACTGATTGCCCTTTGCAGGCGGGTTGAATTCGCTCCGGCCGTTTCCGCCACATTCGAGTTGCAATTGATAGGTGTAGTGGCGGAAGTTTTTCTTGAGGTCGGCAATAGTGAAAGTTTGCGGATGCAGGCAAGATTCGCCGGCAATCTCCAAGGTCCATGTGGTGAAATCGATGGTTCGGCGTTCCGGTGGAATTCCGTTGTTGCGGACAAACAATCGATGTGCAGGGGTAACATCGTCGTCGAGCAAGTGCGGAGGCGTCTCCGCGTTGATTGGCCGGTCATTCAACACTGTCAATGCTTCCTTTCCTGGAATGACGAACATCTCATCGGATGCGGCCAGCGCGGCTGGGATCAGTCCACTTGGCATATTCTTCGCGAAAGGAATGTGGGCACCGAGCATGGACGTCATGGCGAGCAATCCGCTGCGGGTCAAGAAGCCTCGACGTGTCAAAGGATCGGCTTTCCTGCCCCATAAGAGCCAATCGGCACGCTTTGGGTCTTCAGCGTACAGCTCATGAATTCCTCGCTCTGATCGTCCCTGCTTCATGATGGATTACCTCCCGTTCAAAACGATTTCGTTGTTGGGAACATCCTGTTCAGCCAGTCTTATCGTAGGCCTATAATTGAATCGTGCGTTAACTGAAACGTGTTGAGCAAACGCATTCCACCTCGTTGGGGAATGTCTTTTTCGATCTGTCCGACGTTCTGAAATCCAAGCTTCTCTAACACCCGAGCAGACGCGGTATTCTCAACAAACACCTCGCTCTGAACCTCGGTGATCCCTAGCGTTCTCGCGTTCCTCACCACCGACCAGGCTGCCTCGGTGGCATAGCCATTGTTCCAATATGGGCGACCAATCCAATACCCAAGGTTGACCACAGCCCCGTCCTGTTTGATGCCGACACATCCCATGAAATCACCTGTCTCATAACGTTGAATGGCGAAGACATTCTCGCCGGGCTTGAGTCGAAGCCGAACCCATTCGTTAGCGGTTTCCAAGGTACAGGGATCGGGAAGATCTTCCGTCATCTGTATCGTCTCACGATCGTCGGTGAGAAGCTCTGCAATGTGTGCCGCGTCAGAATGTACAATCCGTTTTAGCTGCAATCGTTCTGTCACGATCAACCCAAACATACACAAATCTCCTAATTGCCAGGCCACTGTCTCTCTTCCAGGGCATGCCGGATCCATGGAAGCAGTGCAAAGGCCGGAAGGGCGATGAAAAAGGTTAGCGCAAAATATGTCGAGTAGCCAAGGCTCTCGGCGCCCCAACCAGAAAACATTCCCGAGATCGAGCGGCTGAACCCGAATAGTGCGCTGAGCAAAGCGAATTGTGTCGCAGCATGGGACTTGTCACATAGGCGCATGAGCAATGCCATGAAAGGCGTCGTTCCTAACCCTGCGGTGAACGATTCAACGACCGATGCCACGTACATCAACGATACGCTCGCAGGCATGGCCGCAACGCCTGCGTACACCAAATTCGATACCGCTTGCAGTAGTCCAAACACCCACAAGGCAGTAAAAATTCCCCAACGACTGGTATAGACGCCTCCAATCATCGCCCCGACGATGGTGCAGACGACACCAATGGTTCCTGGAACCAAACCAATCTGAATCGGTGTAAATTCGCGATCGACCCAGAACGGCTTGACCATCGGCCCCATCGCCATGTCTCCTAGCTTGAATGCCAAGATAAACAGCACCACGAAGACAAACCCGGGCATGGTCGAAAGCTGTCGAAAGGGTGCAACGACGGCGTCTGTGACCGTATTGACTTGCCGTCGCGTGAATTGCGGTGTGGGCGCTCGGCTACAGACCACCGCATACACTCCGATCATGGCAGCCGCACCAAGAAACGCCCAGTTCCATCCGGTTAGCCCGGCAACGACAATAAACAACCCACCGGAGCCAATCAGCGCAACGCGATATGCTGCAACACGTATACCATTGGCAATGCCCAGCTGCTTTTCGTCAAGAAGCTCAATGGTATAGGCGTCGATCGCGATGTCTTGTGTTGCTGACAGCACCGCGAGTACAACCAACAGAGCCCAGATCGCAGGCATTGAAGACTCGGGATGAACAGCGATGAAGGCTGCAGTACATAACGCCAGCAAACACTGGCATGAGACGATCCACGAGCGGCGCTGACCAATCGCGTCCACGGCTGGGGCCCAGAATACTTTGAACGTCCAGGCTAGACCTGCTGCACTCATCAGACCGATTTCATGCAGGCTCACGCCATGAAGCCGGAAATATACCGGCATGGCGTCGAAGAACAGGCCAAAGGGAAACCCTTCAGCAAAATACAGAATTCCAACCCAGAGAAACGCAGTTTGTGTGACGCGAGACGGAAACAGTTTAGGAATGAGGGGTGTCACTCGAAGGTTGCAGGGTGCGCCTTGAAGTCCGCCTTCAAGTATTGGTACGCCGCAATCAGCTTTCGAAGTAACGGTTCCGCGCTTCGATCGCCGCCTCGAGCGTCGGGGTGCAGATCCATAATCTTGGTCCTGAAGGTGGTGGTAATTTCGCGTTGACTGGTTCCCGGCGCAAGGCCAAGGGTTTCATAAGCTTCAGAGAGGGAGTTGATTTCACCGCGCGCTTCATTCGGATCGCCGCCGCTCCCGCCTGCTGCCTTCTTAAAAAAGTCAAACAGCGAGGGTTTTCGCCTGCGCCTACGGCGACGTCCGCGTATTTCAGTATCGAGATCGTCAAACTGATCCTCAATGTAATCCAAGCGGCTTTCAAGGCGCCTCAATCCTGCCAAATCATTTGCAGCGTCGAGTTCTTCAACAATCACGCCGACAACACGCAGGATATCCTCGACCTTAGATTCGAAGCGGAGATACTCATCCAGCCTATCTTCGAAGAGATGATCGAGTCCATAATTCAAGCTTTGTTCGATATAGCCGTAGAAGATTTTGACGCGACGACTGAGTCGCTTACGAATATCTGAGAGGGGAAGATGTCCGTCGTACTTGGGCATTCACACAACCACTTCGAGAATCGGAGATGGCGACGAACCTTTATTTGGCTTGGACAATGAGTTCAAGTTCTATGGGGGCATTGAGTGGCAACTCGGCGGCCCCCAACGCAAGACGGGCATGGCGTCCGACTTCTCCAAAGACTTCGACAAGAAAATCGGAGGCTCCGTTGACAACCTGAGGCTGCTGAGTAAATCCGGGTGCCGAAGCGACGTGCCCACACATCCTCACGACTCTTACCACCTGATCCAAGCTGCCCAATTGTTTTTTAATCGAGGCCAGTGCCGAAATTGCCGTAAGCTTGGCGGCTTCATATCCTTCTTCAACTGAAACGTCGGCTCCAAGCTTGCCTTCATAGGCAAGTTTCCCCTCACGCAGTGGAAGAATGCCGCTCAGGAACAAAAGATCGCCGGCTCGCACGGCAGGAACATAGGTCGCGAGTGGAGCGGGAGGGTCGGGGAGCACAATCCCCATGCCTTGCAGAACCTCCTCAGGGGCCATGCAGAGGCACTCCTCGCTTACACAAGGGACTCCCTCTGATGCGATGAGTGTCGGCGTCGTCCCAACGATCGACTTCGACCACAAGCTCGAGCGAAATCGGTGCGTTCATAGGAAGTTCTGAAACCCCGATAGCCAAACGCGCGTGACGGCCAACGTCCCCGAACACTTGCGTAAAGAACTCTGATGCACCATTCAGTACTGAGGGTTGCGGATTAAATCCTGGTGCAGACGCAATATGGCCGACCACCTTTACAAACTGAGCCACACGACGCAGGTTTTCGAGTTCATTCTGCATAATTGCAAGGGCCATTATTCCTGTAAAACGAGCCGCCTCGTAACCCTGGTCAACGGTTAGCTCGCTTCCAACCTTCCTTTGTAAAGTAGCCGGCCTGCACGAATCGGGAGGATTCCGCTGAGAAACATGGTTTTACCGACGACTACCGCTGGAAGAATAGGAGGAGGCCCCCAGTGGCCTTGGTATCGGCGGGAGTGTAATTTCCATCTTTTCCAGCCGTTCATTTTGATCTACGATCATACGTTAACCTTTCATTCGGATGTACTATACACCGACGGCTCACGATGTGCGCCGACGATCTCGTTTCTGATACCGGTACACTGCCCGTGAGTGTTCAGCTAAGGTAGTTGAGAAATGGTGAGTGCCATTATTCTTCGAGACAAAATAGAGGTACGGGACCGGGGCCGGATGCAGCGCGGCCATAATGGAATCCAATCCAGGGTTGGCAATGGGGCCTGGCGGCAGCCCCCTCACCAGATATGTATTATAGGGAGAAGCATACCGCAGATCCGGTTTCCGAAGGTTCCCATCAAAGGCGGGCAATGCGTAAATGACCGTGGGATCGCTTTGCAGGAGCATTCCGCGTTTTAGCCGATTATGAAACACCGCTGAGATCAGTGCCCGTTCCTCACCCGCGCCGGTCTCTTTTTCAATGATGGACGCGAGGGTGAGCACCTCAAGCGTGCTCAGCCCACGTTCACGAGCCTGTTCTTGCACTTCTGGCGTGTACAACCGCTGAAATTGTCCAACCATGACTGCGATGGTGTCGTGTGGAGATGTGCCATGGTGAAAGCGATAGGTATCTGGAAAGAGGAAGCCCTCGAGCGTATCCGCTTCTACACCCAGCTCACGTATAAACGCTGTATCTTGTGCCGCCTGCACGAACAGTTCGGCCGTTGTGACGCCGACCTCTTCGAGGACTTCACCAATCTGCCGCATCGAATACCCTTCCGGGATAGTGACCCAGTAGGGAATTGTCTGTCCGGTTGCGAGAACATTGAGGATTGTGGAGGGTGCCATTAGGCTGTTCAGGTCGTATCTCCCAGGACGAATCTGCTCCTCTATTCCCATGAGCTTTCCGATCACCACGAAGGCGGTATGATTGGAGATAAAGCCTGTCGCCGTGATCTGGCTCGCGACCTGACGGAAACTTGCGCCTTCCTGTACCGTGATGATTGTATGCACAGCATCTCCCTCGCCCCCCTGCGCCGGAATGAGCATGATGCGTGCTCCATACAGCGCGAAGGATGACCAGGCAATCACAAGGAGGATTACACTCCATCTACCCATCATCCACCTCGTTGCGATTGGGCTCACGGATACTGTCAAGGTAACTCTGAAGAATGAGCACGGATGCCACCTGATCGACAACTTTCGTACGTTTTTTGCGGCTACGTGTCGTCTCTTGGAGAATGCGTGTTGCCATCACGGTCGTTAAGCGTTCATCCCAGGCAACAATCGTGACATCAAGCTTTGCTGCCAATGCGTCAATAAATCTGGTCACTCGTTTCGCGGATGTTCCAAGATCCCCGTTCATATGCTTTGGGAGTCCGATCGCAATGGTCCCGATATCATAAGTATGAACCAAGCTTTTGACATATTCTACATCGTCCGCACGTGAGCGTCGGTGATATGTATCAACGGGGTGAGCCAGCAATCCAAGTTCATCGCTCACGGACACGCCAATCCGTTTCTCACCGTGATCGAGTCCCAACGCCCGCTTCATGACGATGCCGTTGATGTCCGCGCTCCGACAGCGTCTCGAATTAAACGATCTAACTCTTCGTCCAGAACCCAGTCCAACTTATCGGCATTTTTCCCACCTGCTTGCCCCATTTCGGGTTTTCCTCCGCCACGGCCATCAATAGCCGGGGCCAATGCTTTGACCAGATTGCCTGCATGGAAATTTGGAACGAGATCTTTCGATACTCGCACCAGGAGTGCAACGTTTCCATCATCGGTCGACGCGAGAGCGATGATCCCGGATTTCATTCGTGCGAGATGTGAATCTGACAGGGTTCTCAGATCTTCCGGGGTGGCTTTTCCCACACTCTGAGAACATACCTGAACCGTGCCGATCGTTCGGACACGCGCAGAATCAGATTGTGTCTGGGATGAGGATAGCCGCTGCCTGAGGGTTTCGACAAGTTCTTCCTTCTCTTTGACTAGACCTATCGTCTTTTTGGCTTTAGAGAGAAGATCTGCTGGTGTGGTTTTCAGAATTGATGCGAGTTCACGCAGTTCGTTATCACGTGCTTTGGCATAATCGTCAGCCCCCTGCCCAGTGACCGCTTCGATTCGACGAACCCCAGCGGCAATGCCGGTTTCATTGATGAGCCTGAAGGCGCCGATGTCGCCAGTACGGTGGCAATGTGTTCCGCCACACAGTTCTTTGCTGGCGTCGCCGATTTCAACCATTCTGACTTTTTCGCCGTATTTATCTCCGAAAAAGGCCAAAGCGCCATGAGCCAACGCTTCATCTTTGCTCATTTCTTGTGGGTGAACGGCAATGTTTTCACGGATCCATTCATTGACCAGACGTTCGACATCATCGCGCTCGCTGTTCGTCAGTGGTGCCATATGGGAGAAATCGAAACGCAGTCGATCTGGGGCAACCAATGAACCAAGTTGTTTGGCATGCGTCCCAAGGATCTCGCGCAACGCGGCATGGAGAAGGTGGGTTGCGGTATGGTTTCGCATCGTATCGAAGCGGGCTGTCCGGTCGACGATGGCTTGTACGATATCTCCTCCCCGCACCCTACCTTCAAGCACATGGCCTTGGTGGGAGGCCAACTCATGAATTGGCTGCAACGTTTTTGTGATCTCTACGATTCCTTCCGGACCACGAATAACTCCGCGGTCCCCGACTTGGCCACCTCCTTCAGCATAGAAGGGTGTCGGGTTGAGCATGATTTCTATAGATTCACCCGCCTTACCCTCACTAACCTTGACCTCATCTCTAATTATGGCAATTATTTCTGCTTCTTTCTCCAGAGTATCGTAATCGGTCGGTTTCAGCGGACCAAATAGAATGCCCTCTACGCGCAAGCTCTTTTCCACTTCCTTATACACCGGTTTGACCGCGGTTTTTCCAAAGCCACCCGCGTCTCGTGCGCGTTGTCGTTGCGTATCGAGATGAGCGTGAAATCCTACCTCGTCGACGGTGAGGTTGTTATCGGTGGCAACATCCGCAATAAGATCGAGGGGAAAACCATAGGTGTCGTAGAGCTTGAATATTGTCTCGCCGGGAATCACCGTGTCTCCCGTGGTCGTGACGGACGCAATGATCTGATCCAACATCCGCAAGCCTTCTGCGAGCGTCGTAATAAAACGTTCTTCTTCCACTTGTGTGGTTTTCACAATGATGGCACTGGACGAATGAAGCTCCGGGTATGGCTCACCCATCGATTGAACAACCGTCGGAATGATGGCATGGAGAAACGGTTCCTGAATCCCTAGCAGCTTTCCATGTCGTGCAGCACGTCTCAGGATACGTCGGAGTACGTATCCTCGTCCTTCATTGGACGGCAATATTCCATCGGTGATGAGGAATGCGATAGCCCTGAGATGGTCGGCGATGACCTGCATGGATCGGTCCGTCTGGAGATTGTTGCCAAAGGTCACAGACGCACGTTCTCCGATGGCCGCCAGCACATCGCGAAACACATCTGTCGTGTAATTGTTGCTGGTGCCTTGCGACACTGCCGCGAGACGCTCTAACCCCATTCCGGTATCGATGCTGGGCGCTGGAAGCGGGTGCAGCGCGCCGGTTGCGTCGCGATTATATTGCATGAAGACCAGGTTCCAGATCTCAAGAAAGCGGTCGCAGGAACACCCAACGGCACACGTTGGTTTCCCACAGCTCACTGTTGGTCCCTGGTCGAGATAGATCTCTGAACAGGGCCCACACGGACCGGTATCGGCCATTTTCCAGAAATTATCCTTCTCATCTAATCGAGAGATTCGGGATGGATCGAGGCCAATTTTCCGGTGCCAGATGTCATATGCGTCGTCATCGTCGCGAAAGACCGTGACCAGAAGTTTGTCTTTCGGGAGACCCACCTGTTGGGTCAAAAACTCCCATCCATATGCGATGGCATCCGACTTGAAATAGTCTCCAAAGGAGAAATTCCCGAGCATTTCGAAGAAGGTATGGTGTCGCCCGGTCAACCCAACCTGTTCAAGGTCATTGTGCTTTCCACCCGCACGAATACAGCGCTGCGACGATACCGCACGCGAATACCCACGCGTCTCCTCTCCAAGAAACACGCTCTTGAATGGCACCATGCCTGCATTGATAAACAGCAACGAAGGATCTGCTTGAGGGATCAGGGAGGCGCTGGGCACGATGGTGTGATTTCGCTCAGAAAAATAACTGAGGAATTGAGCGCGAAGTTCAGCGGAGGTCATGGCGGTTAGCGATGAGCGGTCAGCTATCCGGAGCCGCCGCCTCGCGGATGCTGTTTTCGATCTCTGTGGAAATATCCGGATGGGTCTTGAGGAATGCTCGTGCCGCGTCTCTGCCTTGTCCGATACGTTCGCCTTTGTAGGAGTACCAGGCTCCACTGCGGTCAACAATTCGTTTTTCTACGCCCAAATCGATCAACTCTCCAACTTTTGAAATGCCCTGGTTAAACAAGACATCAAACTCAGCCTGCCTGAACGGAGGCGCGACTTTATTCTTGACGACCTTGACCCGCACCCGGTTTCCCATCACGGTTTGTCCATCTTTGATCGTTTCTATGCGGCGAATATCCAAGCGAACCGAGGTGTAGAACTTCAATGCGTTTCCTCCCGTCGTGGTTTCAGGACTTCCAAACATCACGCCGATTTTCATGCGAATCTGGTTGATGAAAATGACCATGGTATTTGACTTCGCGATGGCTGCGGTGAGCTTTCTGAGCGCTTGTGACATCAGGCGAGCTTGCGCCCCCATTTGAGGATCGCCCATTTCACCTTCGATCTCTGAGCGTGGCACGAGCGCAGCGACAGAATCAATCACCACAATATCCACCGCTCCACTTCTGACCAACATTTCCGTAATATCGAGCGCTTGCTCGCCGGCATCAGGCTGCGAGAGGAGCAGATCATCCGTTTTTACGCCCAGTACTCGCGCATATTTGAGATCCAGGGCATGCTCTGCATCAATAAACGCGGCGGTTCCTCCGGCTTTTTGAGCCTCAGCGACGGTATGGAGCGTCAATGTCGTTTTGCCGGAGGACTCTGGACCAAATATTTCTACCACCCGACCGCGAGGAAGTCCGCCAATTCCCAGCGCAAGATCGAGACCGAGTGAGCCGGTCGAAATGGCTGAAACTGTATTGAGCTTCTCTATGCTGCCGAGCCGCATAATTGACCCTTTGCCATATTGCTTCTCGATTTGGGACATTGCAACAGCCAATGCCTCGGCTTTCGGGTTTTTCTGAGAACCTTGCGCAGATACTGCTTTTCGCTCTTTCACCTTTTCGGCCACCGTCTGCTCCTTTTTATATGTCTCGAGAAGTTTTCACCGCAGGACTCAGAGAAAAGTCCCCTTTGCTGGGGCGACTCCGAATTATGTCAGAAAAAGAATTGCAATCCAAGCCGGAGGGACAACGATAAGCGATCGCTGAAGCGGAACGGTTCGGATATCCTCA
>JYMV01019526.1_pt1 | contig 16827 bp, 14 predicted proteins | sample 338911 | NCBI WGS metagenome assembly JYMV01 (sample SAMN03354496, study PRJNA234377) | hydrothermal vent metagenome | biome: Deep sea; feature: Hydrothermal plumes at the Eastern Lau Spreading Center, Western Pacific Ocean; material: Seawater | place: Tonga | collected 2009 | depth 2000 m m
CCACCTACAAATATTGGAGCTTTTCTGCTTGAGTGTCTTGCATTACCAGTACCTTTTTGCGCATAAATTTTAGCTGTAGAACCTTTTATTTCATTTCTTTGTTTTGTTTTGGCTTTTCTACCTTTGTAGTTAGAGTTAGTTTTGTATAAAACATTACTAACAAGCTGCTTATTTATTTTTGCTGAAAAAATTTTATCCAAAACTTCAATTGAGTTTTTCTTTCCGTCAATACTTAATTTATCAATTTTCATTATTATTTCTTTTTATCTAGAGTTTTCTTTTGTTTTTCAATTTTTTCTATTTTTTCAGGAATAGTTAATTTTTTTATATTTTTAACTGCTTTTTTAACTAAAACTTCAGAATTTTTAGATCCTGGAATTGATCCTTTTAAATATAATAAATCATTTTCTGGGTCAGATTTAATTATTTCTATATTCTGTATAGTTCTTAATTTGTCGCCCATATGACCTGGCATTTTTTTATTTTTAAAAACTTTGCCAGGATCTTGGTTTTGACCGGTAGAACCACCTGATCTATGTGAGATAGATACTCCGTGTGAAGCTCCTAATCCACTAAAATTATGTCTTTTTATAACGCCGGCAAAACCTTTACCAATTGTTCTTGATTTAATATCAACAAATTTTATATCTTTAAAAATTTCAATTCCAAACTCATTGCCTTCTTTGAAGTTTTCAAGGCTCGCAACTCTAAATTCTTTAAGGATTTTTTTTGGCTCTGTATTTTTTTTAGCAAAGTATCCTTTCATTGATTTAGTTATTTTGGAGTTTTTAATTTTTCCAAAACCAATTTGTACAGCTTTATAACCTCTTTTTTCTTCATTAATTACTTGAATAACTCTGCCTTTTTCCATTTTAACAACAGTTACAGGTACAGATTGTCCTGTTTTATAAAATTCTCTAGACATACCCAATTTTTTTCCTATTAAAGCAATTTCGTTCATAAACTATATTTTTATCTCTACATCAACTCCTGAGGCCAAATCTAACTTCATTAAAGCTTCTACAGTTGCTGGCGTTGGTTCAATTATATCAATTAATCTTTTATGAGTTCTTGTCTCAAATTGTTCTCTACTTTTTTTATTAATATGAGGTGATCTTAAAACTGTATATTTTTCAATTTTTGTTGGTAATGGAATAGGTCCTTTTATATTAGCACCTGTTCTTTTAACAGTATTAACTATTTCCTCCGTTGATTGATCTAGGATTTTATTATCGTAAGCTCTTAACTTGATTCTTATATTTTGTTTTTCCATTTTAACCTGTTTTCTTTGTTAATTCGTCTTGAACATTTTGCGGAACTTTATCATAGTGATCAAAAAACATTGAATACTGTGCTCTTCCTTGTGACATTGATCTTAAAGTATTAATATAACCAAACATATTTGCTAAAGGTACCATTGCAGTTATAACTGTTGCATTTCCCCTTGGTTCCTGAGTATTAATTTGACCTCTTCTGCTATTTAAGTCACCAATAACATCTCCCATATAATCTTCGGGAGTAACAACCTCAACTCTCATAATTGGTTCCAATAGTTTTAAAGTTGCTTTTGTACAAACATCTTTAAAACATTGTCTTGATGCCAATTCAAAAGCCAAAACGCTAGAGTCTACATCATGATGTAAACCGTCAACGATTGTTACTTTGTAATCAATTATCGGAAAACCTGCCAATATCCCTGTGTCAGAAACTGTTTCAATTCCTTTTTCTACGCCTGGAATAAATTCTTTTGGTATTGATCCACCTTTAATTTTATTTTCAACTTCTCTTCCTTTGCCTGGATCAAGTGGTTCTATTTGAAGTTTGACTCTTGCAAATTGACCGGCTCCACCACTTTGTTTTTTATGTATATAATCAGATTCTGCAGATTCAAGTATTGTTTCTCTATACGCAACTTGCGGAGCTCCAATATTTGCTTCAACTTTGAATTCTCTTTTCATTCTCTCAACAATAATATCTAAATGAAGTTCACCCATACCTTTAATAATTGTTTGGCCAGACTCTTCATCAGAGGTAACTCTAAAGGAAGGATCTTCTCTAGCTAAACGTCCTAATGCTTCACCCATTTTTTCTTGATCCGCTTTTGTTTTAGGTTCAACAGCAATTTCAATAACTGGATCTGGAAAATCCATCGGTTCAAGAACAATAGGTTTATCTTCTTCGGATAGCGTATGTCCTGTTATTGTATATTTAAGACCTGCTAAAGCTACTATATCTCCTGTGCTTGCCTCTTTAACATCTTCTCTAGAATTGGCATGCATTAGTAACATTCTGCCAACTCTTTCTTCTTTGTCTCTAGTAGTATTATATATGCCAGTAGCTGCTTTTAAGGTTCCTGAATATATTCTTATAAAAGTTAAAGTTCCTACAAATGGATCTGTAGCTACTTTAAATGCAAGAGCTGAAAAAGGTTCTTTATCGTCAAATTTTCTTTCTATTTCATCCGTAGAGTTAGGTTTGGTTCCTTTGATTGAACCAATATCTATAGGACTTGGTAAATAGTCTACAACAGCATCAAGAAGTGGTTGTACACCTTTATTTTTAAAAGCAGATCCGGTTAAAACTGGAACAAAATCAAATTTTAAACATCCTTTTCTGATACATTTTATTATGTCTTTTTCAGAAATCTCTTTGCCATTTAAATAATTTTCCATTAGTTTTTCATCTTGTTCAACTGCTAATTCTACTAATTCTTGACGATATTTATTCGCACTTTCTTTTAAATCTTCTGGAATATCTTTAGTTTCAAACTCTGCACCTAAAGTTTCATCTTTCCATATAATTGCTTTCATTTTTATTAAATCAACAACTCCTTTAAATGAAGCTTCAATACCTACTGGAATTTGTGTTACTAAAGGCTTGGAACCTAATCTATCTTTGATCATATCTACACACATTAAGAAATTAGCACCTGTTCTATCTAACTTGTTCACAAAACAAATTCTTGGAACTTTGTATTTATCAGCTTGTCTCCAAACTGTTTCTGATTGTGGCTCAACTCCAGCTACTCCATCAAAAATAGCTACAGCTCCATCAAGAACTTTTAAAGATCTTTCAACCTCAATTGTAAAATCTACGTGGCCTGGTGTATCTATGATGTTAATTCGATGATCCCTCCAAAAACAAGTGGTTGCTGCAGAAGTTATTGTTATGCCCCTTTCTTGTTCTTGCTCCATCCAATCCATTGTTGCGGCACCATCATGAACTTCACCAATTTTATGACTCTTACCAGTGTAATACAAAATTCTTTCTGTTGTTGTGGTCTTGCCAGCATCAATATGCGCCATGATACCAATGTTTCTATATTTATCTAATTGATGTGTTCTTGGCATAAATATTACCACCTAAAATGTGCAAAAGCTTTATTAGACTCTGCCATTTTGTGAGTATCTTCTTTTTTTTTAACTGCTGATCCTCTATGTTGATAAGCATCATAAATTTCATTAAAAATTTTATCCGACATTTTTTTGTCTTTTCTTTTTCTTGAAGCATCAATTAACCATCTTAAAGCAAGCGCTTGTGATCTTTTTGATTTTACTTCTACTGGCACTTGATAAGTCGCTCCACCTACTCGTCTAGATCTTACTTCTACAGTTGGTCTTATATTATTTATTGCTTCATTAAAAATAGTTAACGGTTCTTCTTTGGCTTTAGATTTAATTTTTTCAATTGCATCATATACAATTTTCTCAGCAATTGTTTTTTTACCATCAAACATGATTGAATTAATTAATTTCGTAATTATTGTTGATTTATATTTTAGGTCAACTAGAGGAATTTTTTTTGGAGCTCTTCTTTTTCTGGACATGCTTATTTACCTTTTTTTGCCCCATATTTTGAACGCCGTTGTTTACGCGCTGTAACAGCTTGAGCATCAAGATTCCCTCTTAAAATATGATATCTTACACCAGGAAGATCTTTTACTCTTCCTCCTCGAATTAATACTACAGAGTGTTCTTGTAAGTTATGTCCCTCACCTGGAATATATGAAGTAACTTCGTGACCATTTGACAATCTTACCCTTGCAACTTTTCTTAGCGCTGAGTTTGGTTTTTTTGGTGTAGTTGTATAAACTTTAATACAAACCCCTCTTTTTTGAGGAGATTTTTCAAGAGCAGGTACTTTGTCTCTTGATTTGGGTCTAATTCTCTTTTTTTTTACTAACTGGTTAATTGTTGGCATAATTTTATTTAATTAATTTTATTTTTGATGAAAATAACTGACAGTAATGACGTGTGGCAGCGTTTAGTACTCAAGTACTACATTCCAACCAAAAACATCGCCAAAATACTATAGAAATCTATTTTGTCAAATTAAAAGACCTTAAAAAAAAGCTTTTTTTTATTGATTTACTTGAGTTTCCGGAGACTCTAATTTTTCCTGCTCAGTTATAAATTTATTGTCATCTTCTAAGGCTTTTTTATTCCAATTGTTCTTAACTGCACCTGTGCCAGCAGGAACTAATCTTCCCACTATAACGTTCTCTTTTAAACCTACTAATTTATCTACTTTACCTTTTATTGCAGCATCCGTTAACACTCTTGTAGTTTCTTGGAAAGAAGCAGCAGATATAAAGGACTCTGTTTGTAAAGAAGCTTTTGTTATACCCATTAAAACTCTCTCGCCTTTTGCTGGTTTTTTACTTTCAGATTTTAATTTTTCATTTATATTTTCAAATTTTATTCTATCTATAATTTCTCCTGGCAACAAACTTGAGTCTCCCGATTCTTTAACTTCAATTTTTTTCAACATTTGTCTTAAAATTACCTCAATATGCTTATCATTAATAATTACTCCTTGTAATCTATAAACTTCTTGCACTTGATTAACAAAATAATCTGTTAATTCTTTGATACCTAAAATTCTTAAAATATCATGAGGTAAAGGTTGACCATCTAATAGATATTCACCTTTTTTAATTTTTTCACCTTGATTAAAATTAATATGTTTGCCTTTAGGTATTAAATAATTTGATGACACGTCATTCTCAGAAACAATTGAAATTCTTTGTTTGCCTCTTACTTCTTTACCGAAAACTACTTTTCCATCATTTTCGGCGATGATAGCGCTATCTTTTGCTTTTCTAGCTTCAAATAATTCAGCAACTCTTGGTAGCCCTCCAGTAATATCTTTTGTTTTAGAAGTTTCTTTAGGTAATCTTGCTATAACATCGCCAGCAAATATTTTTTGTCCATCTTGAACAGATAAAATAGAATCAGGAACTAAATAATATCTAGCTTCGTTATCATCAGCTTTTTTAATTACATTACCTTTTTCATCACGTAATGTTATTCTTGGTTTTAGATCTGTATTTTTAGATTGTATTTTCCAATCAACAACTGCTTTTGTTGATATTCCTGTAGCATCATCTAAAGTTTCAGCTAAAGAAACACCATTGATTAAATCAACATAATTTACAATCCCACTTTTTTCTGCAATCACAGGTGTTGTATAAGGATCCCATTCACAAATTTTAGTATTCTTTTTAATTTTGTCTCCATTTTGGAAAATTAATTTTGAACCATATGGAATTTTATACACTGCTATTTGTAAACCATTATCATCTTCTATTGATAGCTGTGTATTCCTTCCCATAACAACCAAATTTTTCTTAGAGTCTTCTAATAAATTTGTATTAATAATTTTTAAAGTTCCCTCAGATTTTGTAACAATTTGAGATTCTTGTTTAATTGAGGCAGTTCCTCCAATGTGGAATGTTCTCATTGTTAACTGTGTTCCAGGTTCACCTATAGACTGCGCTGAAATCATTCCTATTGCTTCCCCAACATGTACCATATTACCTCTTGATAAATCTCTACCATAACATGTCGCGCACACTCCTTCTTTCAAGCTACATGTAATTACTGAATACACATTTATTAATTTAACTCCTGCAGCATCAATTTTTTCACATACTGCTTCGTCTATGATTTCATCTTTATTTAGAATTGATTCGCCTGTTATAGGATTTTTAATATCTGTAGCTGTAACTCTGCCTAATACTCTTTCTGATAGACTGACAATAACATTCCCTCCTTCAATAATTTCCGATAGTTTGATGTTACCTGGTTTGTCACATTTTTGCTTAGCAATTGTTAAATCTTGAGCAACATCACAAAGTCGTCTTGTTAAATATCCTGAATTAGCTGTTTTTAAAGCAGTATCAGCCAAACCTTTTCTTGCTCCATGTGTTGAATTAAAATATTCCAAGGCTGTTAGACCTTCTTTGAAATTTGATGTGATTGGTGACTCTATAATTTCACCAGAAGGTTTAGCTATTAAACCTCTCATTCCTGCTAATTGTTTCATTTGGGCAGCAGATCCTCTTGCGCCACTATCAGCCATCATAAATACAGAGTTAATTTTTAACCCATCTTTAGTAACTTCAGTTGCAGAAATTCCTTTCATCATTTCTGTAGCTACTCGATCAGTACATTTTGACCATGCGTCTACAACTTTATTATATTTTTCACCTCTTGTAATAAGACCTTCTGCATATTGATCTTCATAGCCAGATATCAATTTTTTAGTTTCATCAATTAGTTGTTGTTTGTTTTCAGGAATAACTAGATCATCTTTACCAAAAGAAATTCCAGCTTTAAAAGCATGTTTAAATCCTAGATCTTTCAATTTATCGCAAAAAATAACAGTAGCTTTTTGTCCGCTAAATCTAAACACATGGTCAATAATCTCTGAAACTATTTTTTTTGGTAAAAGTCTATCAACTAAAAAAAATTTGTTGTTAACATTTTTTGGCAAAAGATTTGCTAACATAAATCTTCCTGCTGTACTTGTATATTTTTCAAATTTAATATTTCCTTTTTCATCTACTGTTTCAAATCTTGAAACAATTCTCGAATGAACTTTAATTTGATCAATTTCAAGAGCGAATTCAATTTCAGAATTATTTACAAAGAATCCTTCTACTTTATCTGTTTGGTAAGGTGCTTGAGAGAGATAATAAATGCCAAGAATCATATCCTGACTTGGAACTATTATTGGTTTTCCATTTGATGGACTTAAAATATTATTTGTTGACATCATTAAAACTCTAGCTTCTAATTGAGCTTCTAAACTTAATGGAATATGTACTGCCATTTGATCTCCATCAAAATCTGCATTAAATGCAGCACACGTTAAAGGATGAAGTTCAATTGCATCTCCTTCAATTAATTTTGGTTCAAATGCTTGGACACCTAATCTATGTAGTGTTGGAGCTCTATTTAATAGTACTGGATGTTCCCTAACAATTAATTCTAAAGCTTCCCAAACCTCATCTCTTTCCATTTCAACTAATTTTTTTGCTTGCTTAATTGTAGTCGCTAATCCTAATTTATTTAATCTTGCATATAAAAATGGTTTAAATAATTCTAAGGCCATCTTTTTTGGTAAACCACACTCATGTAACTTTAGATCAGGCCCCACAACTATTACAGATCTTCCAGAATAATCGACACGTTTTCCTAATAAGTTTTGTCTAAATCTTCCTTGTTTACCTTTAAGCATTTCAGCTAAAGATTTTAGTGGTCTTTTCCCTGTTCCAGTAATTACTCTTCCTCTTCGTCCGTTATCAAATAGTGCATCAACGGACTCCTGTAACATTCTTTTTTCATTACGAACAATAATATCCGGAGCTTTTAAATCAATTAATCTTCTTAATCGGTTATTTCTATTAATCACTCTTCGATATAAATCATTAAGATCTGATGTTGCAAATCTTCCTCCATCAAGTGGTACTAAAGGTCTTAGTTCGGGTGGAATAACTGGTATAACTGTCAAAATCATCCATTCAGGTTTATTTCCACTTTCAATAAATGACTCTATTAACTTTAATCTTTTAATAGCTCTTTCTTCAGCAACTTTAGACTTAGTTTCATTTATTGTTCTAATTAAAATTGCTCTTTCTTCTTCTAAATTCATTGATTTTAAAATTTCTAGAACTGCCTCAGCACCTATGCCAACAGTAAATGCTTCTTCGCCGAATTCGTCTTGATATTTAATTAATTCTTCTTCCGTTAATGTTTGATTTTTCTTAAGTCCAGTTAAACCAGGTTCTATAACTATAAAACTTTCAAAATATAAGATTCTTTCTACCTCCTTTAATTTCATATCTATTGCTAAAGAAATTCTGCTTGGTAAAGATTTTAAAAACCAAATATGAGCAACTGGTGTAGCTAGGTTAATATGTCCCATTCTTTCTCTACGAACATTTGATTTTGTAATTTCAACACCACATTTTTCACAAATAATTCCTCTAAATTTCATTCGTTTATATTTCCCGCATAAACATTCATAATCTTTAATTGGGCCAAAAATTCTAGCGCAAAATAAACCGTCTTTTTCTGGTCTAAAAGTTCTGTAATTAATTGTTTCTGGTTTTTTTATCTCTCCATAGGTCCAAGATTTAATTTTTTCAGGACTAGCCAATGTTATTTTAATACTATCAAAATTTTGAGCTTCTGAAATTTCAGAACTTTTAAACAAATCTGTTAATTCTTTTTTCATATTTAATTTAGCTCTATATTCAGTGCTAATGATTTAATTTCTTTAACTAATACGTTGAATGACTCTGGTATTCCAGACTCAAAATTTTCTTCACCTTTAACAATAGTTTCATAAACTTTAACTCTACCCGCTACATCATCAGATTTTACAGTAAGTATTTCTTGAAGAGTGTATGATGCTCCATAAGCTTCAAGAGCCCAAACTTCCATTTCGCCAAATCTTTGACCACCTAATTGAGCTTTTCCACCAAGAGGCTGCTGAGTAACCAAACTGTAAGGACCAGTAGATCTAGCATGAATTTTGTCTTCTACTAAGTGATGTAATTTCAACATATAAATAGTTCCTATTGTAACAGGTCTGTCAAATTTTTTACCTGATGTTCCATCCCATAAAAAGGTTTGCCCAGAATTTGGTAAGTTTGCTAGGTCTAACATTTTAGTTACATTCTGCTCTTTCGCCCCATCAAAAACAGGAGTGGCAATTGGAATTCCATTTTTAATATTTTCACATAAATCTACAAATTCTGATGAAGAAAGTTTTTCTATTTTTTCCTCAAATACTTCTTTTCCGTATACTGATTTTAAAAACGAAGAAATTTTTTCTGTTTTCTTTATTATTTTTTGATTTTCATTAATTAATTTCTTCAATGTTTCACCTAACTCAGTACATGACCATCCTAAATGAGTTTCTAAAATTTGACCTACATTCATACGACTTGGCACTCCTAAAGGATTTAATACAATATCAACCGGCTTGCCATTTTCTTGATAAGGCATATCTTCAACGGGTACAATTTTACTCACAACCCCCTTATTTCCATGTCTGCCTGACATTTTATCTCCAGGTCTTAGTCTTCTCTTAATAGCAACAAAGACTTTTACCATTTTCATTACACTTGGTAATAAATCGTCACCTTGTCTAATTTTTAATACTTTATCCTCAAATCTTTCTTGGATATCTTTTTTGGCTGAATTATATTGATCTTTTAATTGTGAAAGCGCTTCTAGTTTTTTGTTATCGTTTACTGATATTTTAAATAAATCAGATATAATTAATTTACTTATTTTTTCTTCTTCTAATTTTTCACCTATATTTAAATCTTTTAATTTATTATTTATAGAACTTCCTTTGAGTATTAATGATGCTCTTTGTTTTATATTTCTTTCTAGTATTTCTTCTTCAACATTTTTGTCTTCTTGTACACTTTCTATTTCAGATCTTTCAATAGTGATTGATCTTTCGTCTTTTTCAATTCCGTGTCTATTAAATACTCTTACATCAACAACTATACCTCTACTACCACTTGGCATTTTTAAAGATGTATCAGTTACATCAATAGCTTTTTCTCCAAAAATTGATCTTAATAATTTTTCCTCTGGTCCTGAAGCTGAGTCGCCTTTTGGTGTTACTTTTCCAACTAAAATATCTCCTGGTTTAACTTCTGCCCCTATATAAACAACGCCTGACTCATCTAAATTTCTTAAAGCTTCTTCATTAACATTGGGTATATCTCTAGTTATATCTTCTTCACCAAGTTTGGTATCTCTTGCCATTACCTCATATTCCACTATATGAATAGAAGTAAAAACATCATCTGTAACACATCTTTCAGATATCAATATTGAATCTTCAAAATTATAACCTTGCCAGGGCATAAACGCTACAGTTACATTCTTGCCTAAAGCCAATTCTCCAATTTTCGTAGCAGGTCCATCAGCTATAATATCTCCAGTTTTAACATTATCACCTACTCTAACTAGTGGCTTTTGATTAATGCAAGTATTTTGATTTGATCTTTTAAATTTTTGTAAATTGTAAATATCTACACCTGATCTTGTAAAATCTTTTTCATCTGTTGCTTTTATAACAATTCTTTTTCCATCAATTTTATCTACAATACCAGCTCTTTTCGCAACGATAGTAACTCCGGAATCTAAAGCAACATCGCTTTCAATTCCAGTTCCAACTAATGGCGCTTCAGGTTTTAATAGTGGAACTGCTTGTCTCATCATATTTGAACCCATTAAAGCTCTATTGGCATCATCGTTTTCTAAGAATGGAATTAATGAAGCAGCAACCGATACCAATTGTTTTGGTGAAACGTCTATATAATCAATATTTTCAGGTTTAGATAAAATAAAGTTTAAATTTTGTCTACAAGAAACTAGTTCTTCTTCAAATTTCCCATTTTTATCTATAACAGAGTTAGCTTGTGCAATTGTATATTTTGTTTCTTCCATTGCTGACAAATATTCAATTATATCTTGGACAACAGCATCTTTAACTTTCTTATATGGACTCTCGATAAATCCATATTTATTAATTTTTGAATATGTTGCTAAACTATTTATTAACCCAATGTTTGGTCCTTCAGGAGTTTCTATTGGACAAATTCTTCCATAATGAGTTGGATGAACGTCTCTAACCTCAAATCCAGCTCTTTCTCTTGTTAAACCACCAGGGCCTAATGCTGAAACTCTTCTTTTGTGTGTAATTTCTGACAATGGATTTGTTTGATCCATAAATTGAGATAATTGAGAAGTGGCGAAAAAATCTTTCAAAGAAACAGTTAAAGGTTTAGCATTAATTAAATCTTGTGGCATTGCTGATTCAACATCTAATGTGGTCATTTTTTCTTTGATCGCTCTTTCCATTCTATAAACGCCAATACGAGCTTGATTTTCAACCAATTCTCCAACAGATCTAACTCTTCTATTTCCTAAATGATCAATGTCATCAACTTCATCTTTTCCATCTCTTAATTCCAACATTTTCTTAACAATAGCTATAATATCATCATTTCTAAGAATAGTAATTTTGTCAGAGCAGTTTAAATTTAGTCTTGAATTCATTTTTACTCTCCCAACATCTGAAAGATCGTATCTATCTGAGCTAAAAAATAAGTTATTGAAAATTAGAGAAGCAATTTCTATTGTTGGTGGTTCGCCTGGTCTTAATACTTTATATATTTCGGTAATCGCATCACTTTTATTTTCATTCCTATCATTTAATAAAGTTTGAAGAAGATATGGCCCTTTACTGATTGAATTTGTAATTGAAATTTCTAATGTTAAGATATTTGATTCTATAAATTTCTGTAAGATGGATTCATTTAGCTCAGTACCAATTTTAAATTTTTCTTCTCCAATTACAATGTCTTTGTGTAAATACATGCCATAAATTGATTCATTTGAAACATATATTTCTTTTAAACCTTCATTAGCTAATTTTTTTGCAGTTAAAAAATTTATTTTTTCGCCAATTTTAACTACAACTTTATTATTTTTTGCGTTAATAATTTCTTCAGAAAAATTTTTTGCTTTATAATTTTCTGGATCAAATTTAGTTTTCCATTTTTGTATTTTAGTATCGTAAACATAATTTTCTTTTTTATAAAATTCATTTACAATATCATTTTTAGAATAACCTAAAGCTTGCAGCAATGTAGTAACTAATATTTTCTTTTTTCTATCTATTTTAAAATATAAAAAATCTTTTACATCAAATTCAAAATCTAACCAGGAACCTCTGTTTGGAATTACTCTACAATTAAAAAGTAATTTACCACTAGCATGAGATTTTCCTTTATCATGATCAAAGAACACGCCTGGGCTCCTATGCATTTGATTAACAACGACTCTTTGGACACCATTTGTAATAAATGTAGCACTATTAGTCATCATAGGAACTTCTCCCATGTAAACTTCTTGTTCTTTTGCAGATAAAATATCTTTAGTGTTATTCTCTTGATCTATTTCATAAACTACCAGTCTTAAAATACATTTTAAAGCTGCTGAATAAGTTAAACCTCTAGAGATACATTCTTCTACATCAAACTTTGGTTTCTCTAGTCTATAAGAAATATATTCTAGAGTGGCTTTGTCATTTAAATCTTCGATTGGAAAAATACTTTTAAATACTCTGTTAAATCCTTTTATAAGATGTTGTTCCGCATCTGGTTTATACTCTGTAAGTTCTTTATATGAATTTTTTTGAACCTCAATAAGATTTGGTATTGATAAACTTTCTTTAAGTTTACCAAAATTTTTTCTTATATTTTTCTTTTCAGTAAAAGATAATTGCATTCGTAACACTGATTTTTATTAATCAGTAGTTAATTCAGTTAATTGTTATTTAAGTTCTACTTTTGCGCCAGCTGCTTCTAGCTTTTGCTTAATTTCTTCAGCCTCTTTTTTGTTTACACCTGATTTAATTTCTTTAGGAGCTTCTTCAACTAAGTCTTTTGCTTCTTTTAAACCTAAAGAAGTAAGGGCTCTTACTTCTTTAATTACATTAATTTTTTTGTCACCCGATGCAACTAACACAACGGTGAATTCATCTTTTTCTTCAGCTGGTGTTGCAACTGCTGGTGCTGCTGCAACAGCTGCTGTTGTAACGCCCCATTTTTCCTCAAGTTGTTTTGAAAGTTCTGCTGCTTCTACAACAGTTAAACTTGACAAGTCATCTATAATTTTATTTAGATCAGCCATAAATTTTAGTCCCTAGGTTATTTTTTTGATTTTTTGAGCGCTAAAATAGCGATTTTTGAGGCTGGTGCAAGTAAAATACTTGCAATTTTTTGCGCTGGTGATCTCAAAATACCTACAATTTTAGCCCTTGCTTCCTCTAAAGATGGTAAGGTAGCAAAATTTTTCACTCCGGCAACGTCCAAAATGTCGTTCCCCATGATTCCACCTAAGATTTTTAAGTTTTTATTATCTTTAGAAAAATTCGTTAATATTTTAGCTGAAGCGATTACATCATTTGAAAGTGCTACAGCGGTTGGTCCACTAAATAAATCAGATAATTTCTTACATTTTGTTTTCTCCAAAGCAAGTTTAGTAATTCTGTTTTTAGTGATCTTAAATATAATTCCATGTTTTCTCATTATTTTTCTTAATTCATCAAGTTGTTTTACTGTTAATCCTTGATAATGAGTTACAATAACTGCTTCAGATTTATCAAACTGAGTTGTCATTGTTTTAATATAATTCATTTTTTTTTCTTTATTCATCATAACTAAATATTTTTAGGTAATTTTATTTTGTAAGCAGCTCCCATTGTAGAAGTAATATAAATATTTTTAATTAAATTACCTTTTAAAATGTTTTTAGATTTTTCTTTTTCAAGCACATCTAAAACTGCATTAAAGTTTTGAATTAATTTATTATCAGAAAACGATTTTTTTCCTAAGCTTAAACCTATATTTCCATCTTTATCATTCTTAATTTCTACTTGTCCCAATTTAGCATCTGCTACGGCTTTTTTTAACTCATCTGTTACTGTGCCAAGTTTTGGATTTGGCATTAAACCCTTGGGTCCCAGTACTTTTCCTAATTTAGAAAGTTTAACCATCATTGATGAAGTACAAATTAATTTTTCAAAATTTAAATCTCCACCTCTAATTTTTTCAATAAGATCATCGCCACCAACTATGTCGGCACCCGCATCTTTGGCTATTTGAGATTTTGTTTCCTCACAAACTACTGCTATTTTTATTTTTTTTCCCGTTCCTGATGGCATATTAACAACGGTTCTTAAATTAACTTCGTTTTTCTTTTGTTTGTTGTAAATTTGTAGACTTAAGTCAATTGACTCATCAAACTTTGTAGTACAATTTTTTTTAATTTCTGGAATTAATTTTTCAACTAAGTTAGGAGCCAGTTCATTTGTTTTTTTAGGTAATTTTTTATATCTCTTTGAAGCCATTATTCTTTTACCTCAATTCCCATCGATCTTGCAGAGCCAGCTATAATTTTTGAAGCCTCTTCTAGATCATTAGCATTTAAATCATCCATTTTTTTCTTCGCAATTTCTTCTAATTGCTTCTTAGTTATTGATGCAATTATATTTCTTCCTGGTTCTTTTGAGCCTCTTTTTAATTTAATTGCCTCTTTTATAAAATGTGAAGCTGGAGGAGATTTTATAATAAAATCAAATTTTTTATCCTTATAAACTGTAATAACTACTGGCACAGGTTTTCCCATAAAGTTTTTTGTTTTTTCATTAAATGCTTTACAAAATTCCATTATATTAATTCCTCTTTGTCCAAGAGCAGGACCAACAGGAGGAGCTGGGTTTGCTTGACCACCTTTAATTTGTAATTTTACGTATCCACTAATTTCTTTTTTTGCCATTAGCTACTTTTCTCCACTTGATTATATTCTAAATCCACAGGCGTAGGTCTGCCGAATATAGAAACAGCAACTTTAAGTCTACCTTTATCTTCATCTACATCCTCTACAAGTCCGTTAAAAGATGCAAATGGTCCATCTATAACCTGAACTTTTTCTCCAATAGAATACTCTACACTAGATGCTGGTTGAGCTATGCCATCTTTTATTTGACCTAAAATTTTTTCTATTTCTTTATCAGATACAGGCACCGGTGTTCCTTTGGAGCCTAAAAATCCACTTACTTTTTTTATATTCTTGATCATGTGATAAATATTATTATCCATCTCACTTTTAATTAAAACATATCCAGGAAAGTATTTTTTTTTTCTTTGCACTCTTTTTCCTCTTTTAACTTCAGTAATATCATGAGTTGGAACAATTATTTCTTCAATTTTGTCGGATATTTTTGCCTTTTCAGATTCCTCTTTAATTAACTTTGCAACTTTATTTTCAAAACTTGAATGAGATTGGATAATATACCAATTTTTCATGATTACATGCCCACTTTAAGAATTAACTCTAAAAAAAATTTCAAAACTTGATCCAAAAGTAAAAAGAATATTGAAGCTAAGATCGCCATTGACACAACCATTAAAGTTCCTTGTAAAGTTTCTTTTCCAGTTGGCCAAGATACTTTAAAAGCTTCCTGCTTTACTTCTTGAATAAATTTCAAAGGGTTTTTCATTTTTTTCTCTCTTTTAATTGGCAGGAGCGGAGGGAATCGAACCCCCAACCTCCGGTTTTGGAGACCGGCGCTCTACCAATTGAGCTACACTCCTAAAGGGAGTTTACTCTAGAATTTTAGTTACTACACCAGCTCCTACAGTTTTTCCACCTTCACGAATTGCGAAATTCAATTTTTCATTCATAGCTATTGGTGTGATTAATTTAACAGTAAATTTTGCATCATCACCTGGCATTACCATTTCTGTACCTGATGGTAATTCAACTTCACCTGTTACATCAGTTGTTCTAAAATAGAATTGTGGTCTATATTTAGTAAAGAAAGGAGTATGTCTTCCTCCCTCTTCTTTTTTAAGTACATAAGCTTGAGCCTCAAATTTTGTATGCGGTGTTACCGATCCAGGTTTACAAAGAACTTGACCTCTTTCAACGTCAGTTCTTTCTATACCTCTTAAAAGAACTCCAATATTGTCTCCAGCCTCACCTGTATCCAAAATTTTTCTAAACATTTCAACACCAGTACAAACAGATTTTTTTGTTTCTCTTATTCCAACTATTTCAACTTCTTCACCAGTTTTAACAACACCTTGTTCAACACGTCCAGTTACAACAGTTCCACGGCCAGATATTGTAAATACATCTTCAACAGGCATTAAGAATGGTTTATCTTTTGGTCTTGTTGGTTGAGGTATATGATCATCAATAGCTTTCAGTAATTCTAAAATAGAATTTTTACCAGTAGCATCGTCCTTGCCTTCAAGGAAATTTATAAGATGTTAAAAGTTCGCGTATTTCCTCAACTACTAAATCTACAAGTTCTTTATCTTTAACTTGATCAATTTTGTTTAAATAAACAACAAGAGCAGGAACTCCAACTTGTTTAGCTAAAAGTATATGCTCCCTTGTTTGAGGCATAGGTCCGTCAGCTGCATTAACTACAAGAATAGCTCCATCCATTTGAGCTGCCCCTGTAATCATATTTTTTACATAGTCAGCGTGGCCTGGGCAGTCTACGTGAGCATAATGTCTTTTATCAGTTTCATATTCAACGTGAGCTGTTGCAATAGTTATGCCTCGCTCTTTTTCTTCTGGAGCTTTATCAATTTGATCATAAGGAACAAAATCTGCTCCACCCTTTTCAGATAGAACTTTTGTTATAGCTACTGTTAATGTTGTTTTTCCATGGTCCACGTGACCAATTGTGCCTACGTTAGCATGCGGTTTTGTTCTCTCAAATTTTTTTTTCTCAGCCATTTCTTTTTACCTTTATATAATTTCTTTTTATTTTAATCATTGGAGCGGGTAAAGGGAATCGAACCCTTACATCCAGCTTGGAAGGCTAGCGTTCTACCGTTGAACTACACCCGCAACACCCAAGTATAACACTCCAATATTGAATAAAATTTTATGAATGGTGGAGGGGGAAGGATTCGAACCTTCGAAG
>JYMV01023128.1_pt1 | contig 16813 bp, 15 predicted proteins | sample 338911 | NCBI WGS metagenome assembly JYMV01 (sample SAMN03354496, study PRJNA234377) | hydrothermal vent metagenome | biome: Deep sea; feature: Hydrothermal plumes at the Eastern Lau Spreading Center, Western Pacific Ocean; material: Seawater | place: Tonga | collected 2009 | depth 2000 m m
CGGATTCAGAAGAGTTCATTAGTTTATTGAAGACAAGAAAATATAGAAAGTAGTGAGTAATTTTGAAGAGAACATACTGAAGTTTTTCGAGACGATACATCCGCTGGATCAGGTGAAGCGTGCGGGGTATATTTTGCGCGGCGTGCCTGAGCCTGAGTCCGTGGCGGCGCATAGTCATTTTCTTGCGGTGCTGACACTGCTGATGTGTGATGAGTATCCGGAGGACTTCAATAAGGAGAAAGGGCTGGCGATTGCATTGACGCATGATTTATGCGAGGCGCAACTGATGGATATTCCGATGCCGGTTGCGGACGCGCATTTGAAAGACGCGAAGGACGAAGCGGAGCAGGCGATTACAGAGAAATTGTTTGAGGGTTTCGACGCGAAGTATGGTCTGTATCAAGCGGAATTTTTGGAGGCGTCCACGCCGGAGGCGAAGCTGGTGCGCGGGCTGGACAAGGCCCAGATGATGCTTAAAATCAGCATGTATCAGCAGGAAGGCAAGGGCCGATTGAAGGAATTCTGGCTGAATCCGAAGAATTTCAATGACTTTGGATTGGAGCAGGTGTCGAAATTGTTTGACGCGATTTGCGTGGCTGCGGGGAAGCCGCGGCCGCGTTGACCTGACTCCTGACTACTGCTTGATACGAAGTTTCTGCCCGATTTGGATGACGGGATCTCTTGACCATCCATTCCACGCGTAGAGGTCTAGCAGGCTCACTTTGTATTTCCTGGCGATTACGCTGGGACTTTCGCCGCGCTTTACGACGTGAATGATCTCTTTTGGAGCCGTGACGGGCGATGCTGTTTTCTTCTCTTCGACCACTGTAGCTGGGTTTTGGACGTAGAGTACGTCGCCGATGTGGACGATGGAAGACTTAGTCAGTCCATTCCAGCCCCGTAAATCGGCAACGGCAACGCGATAGCGGCTGGCGATGAGTGCGGGATTCTCACCCTGTTTTACGGTGTGCGTGCCTGTGCTTCCGAATGCGATCTTCGGAGCTGCAGCAGGTGTCACTACGGAAGATGCGCCATATATTTTTAGTTTGTCGCCTGCACGGATTGTTGAGCGCAGGGTCAGGTCGTTCCAAACGAGGAGATTGTCGAGCGCGACGCTGCGACTCCGGGCAATCTTTTCGAGGTAGTCTCCGACTTTGACGACGTAAACGGTAAGGACGCCGGTGGGAGTGGAAACTTTTGGAGGCACGGGAATCGGCGTTTCGGGCAGTGACGCGGTGGTGGTCGCGGGTTTCGACACGTAGAGCCTGTCGCCGATATGAATTCGGGTCTGCCCGCCCATCGTATTCCAGGTTTGCAGCTGCTTGACGGTCGCGCCGTTTCGGGATGCGATTCTGGATAGGCTGTCGCCTTGGCGCACGGTGTATATTTTACGACCGCCGGAGGTTGACGCGCTGGCGACGTTTGATACACCCATACGCCCGGGGATGACGAGTCGCTGATTGATTTGGAGACGGCGCGGCGAGCTGATTCTGTTGGTGCGCATCAGTTCGTCTGAGGAAACCTGATAAAGCGAAGCGATTTCGGACAGCGTTTCGCCGCGACGGACAACATGGGTATCGGGGCGAAGCTTGGGCATGGTTGCCAGAGCAGCCTGCACGCGCGCAAGGGCATCGACGGGTACATAGATATCAGTCGTTCGGTTCGGAGGGGTGTATCCGTATAGAAACTGCGCGTTGAGATCCTGGAGCGTCCCGACGGGCAGCCCCCCGGCTTTTTCGAGGTCGCCGATCATGTATGCACCGGTAATCTGAACTGTTTTGCTATTCTCCGCGGGAGCCGGGTTGTAGGTGAAGCCGTAGCGTCCGGGATTGTTCGCAATGATCGCCGAAGCGAGTAGTTTTGCGTAGAATTTTTTAGTCTCTATGGGAATTTTACGGGAAGCCGGGGGGGTTTCGAGGAGCTGCCACAAATCGCGCTGACCGCCGTTCATCGCAATTGCGCGTTCGATTCCGTTTTCACCCCGGTTGTAGGCCGAGACAGCGAGCGGCCAGTTTTCGTCGAAGAGTTCGTAGAGCTTGGACAGGTATTGAATGGCTGCATGCGTTGATTTTTTCCAGTCGTAGCGTTGGTCCATGTAGCTGTCGTGTTCGAGGCCGAATCGCTCTCCTGTGCTGGGCATAAACTGCCACATGCCGCCGGCCCCTACGCGGGAGTTGATGCGGGGGGTGAATTGACTTTCGACCATGGCGAGCCAAACAAGATCCTGGGGGAGTCCCGCTTTACGAAATTCCTCCCTTATATAAGGTAAGTACTTTGCGCTACGATTCAGGCCTGCCTGGAAACTTTTGGGGTAGGTGGCTTGAATGTGCCTAATTTCGGTAAGGACGCGATCATTGATGGGGTCGGGATATTCCAGCTCAGAGCGCAGCGCCAGTTTCCCGATTTCCTCAATCGGAATGTTCTTTGGGGAGGTTTCGTAGAGACGCGCGATCTTTGTCGTTTCGTTCAGGATTTTGCTGAATTCATTGCGCAGCTGATAGAAGACTGAGGGATCGAGATCTGATTCCAGCAGCAGCTCCATCATGGTGTTGTACTGCGCGTAGGCCGTTTCTTTGTCGCCATCAGCTTGCGCCTTGTTTGCAATTTCGAAAGCGTTCATTGCTTCTTCGAGTAACTGGGCGGCGTTTGCAGGGGTTGTGGGTTCGAGATCGCGCGTACCAATTTCTGGAATGGGGACGGGCTCGAACTGGTAGACCTGCTGGCCGTCCGCCATGCGATTCTCGCTGCCGGAGGTGGCACACCCGCTCAGGACTGCGAATGTGGCAAGCATAGCTGTATAGCAAAGAAAATAACGAAACCGCACGTGATGACTCCCCCTGAACGAAACGGGCTTCCTGAAATTCAGGCAACTATACCATACCAGAGTGCGGAACGAAAAACGGCTCCATGTGGATTTTGCCGTCGGACACTGTGCGTATTGGGGCGATTCTTGCCCGCATATGCCTGCAAACGCTACAATAGCCCTTTTCTACAGAGGGATCTGCACAGGTATGGCTTCGAATGCTGGATATGTGAATTATTTTGAGACGCTGGGATTGGCGGATGGCGCGAATCCGGGCGAGGCGCGCAAGGTGTATAAGCGCATGATGAAGAAGCTCGTGCAGGATATCGCTCGTACTGAGATTACACCTGACAAACGCTCGGCATTTATTCTGGACGTGGCGCGATTGAACGCGGCGTGTTTCGTACTCAAGGACAAGGATCGGCGGGAGATTTACTGGGCGGAACGGGAAGCGCTGATTGCGATGGAGGCGGAATGGTGCGCGCTGGATGAATCGGATACTGAGGCTCATGAGAAGATTCGGGGTAATTTTGATTCGCGGGTTCGATCATTTCTGTCCAAGTATGTTGAGGAAATGACGCTGACGGCGGGTCAGGACAGGGAAATTCTTGAGGCGAGCCACTGGGACGAGGCGCATGCGCGATACGCAACGTCATTGCTTCGATACTACCGTCAACATTTGTACAACGATATTCTCGAACGACTTCCGTATCACGAAGTTACGAAGCCGAAGATTGATTGGGTTGAACGGCAGTCTACAGTTGTGGAATTGCTCGGAGGTTTGTGCTGATTATGGCTCGTGCAGCGGCTAAAGAGGAAAAAAATGTCGATATGGATCTTACCGCAAAGGCCATTGCCAAGGCGGTTGCAGACGGTGACATTGTCAATTTCAAGGCTTTATTTGGTGCGATTTCGCCTATTCGACAATGGACGACGGAGATGCTGGAATCCGAGAAGTACTCCTATTTTCGGCCCGACGCTGAACAGGAAGGTAATCAGATTTTTAAGGATGCGCATCGCCTGGTAAAGGAAATGTTCACCTGGAAATTTATTACGCAGGAACTTGAGGCACATCGCCCGGCACAACTGCCTTCGGAATTGCTGCTTCCGCTTGCGGACAATGCAATTCGGGAATCGCGATTTACTTCGGCAGCGCAGGCATATGAACTTTTGCGTATTCGGCGGAAGATGCAGACGGCTTTTTTTGAGGAGGCGGACAAGGCGCTTGCCGCGGACGACATACCGCGCGCGGTGCAGGGGTACCGGGTTGCGATTGGTCTGGCATATGACTACGCGGCATTTCCTGAGCCTTTGCCGAAAGTAGCGAACTATCAGACCGGCGCGCTGCTCGTGCATGGTCGTTACCCGCGCTCTCCAGAAGACTGCATCGCGGTTCAGCCGGAGGAGGCGCACACGAATATTGCTCTCGGCTTTTTGCTGGGCGACGATGAAGCAACCGCGCGTTTGACAGAGCCTCCGCTGGACAAGCGTCTTACCTTCCTAAAGGAACTGGTGTTGCGAATCGATCCGCAATGGGACACTTTCGTAGAGCGGTACAAAAAAGCGTGCAGCCTGGTGACTGAGTTTGCAGAACGCATGAGCCACCAGAGTGCGACGCTCGCCGATGAGATTGAGGAGCAGCAGGGGCACAATCCAGAGGAGATTATGGAGACGCTGCTGGGTCGAAAGATCGAGAACGGCGTCTGGTGGCAGTACCTGAAGGATCTGGCATACGAGCATCCAGCAGGCGTATTGTTTATTGCCCGCCAACGCTTCGGCGAGCATGAGGTCCTGATGCCGCGGCTTTTGGAGGGCTCGTCCGTACCCGCAAAGCTGGGTCTGACTCAGGACTCCCCCACTCCGGCGTAACACACAGCAGCGAAAAAAGCGCCCGTCAATCAGACAGGATTCTCATGGCATTACGTTTTGACATTCATTTGCATACGTCGCGGTATTCGGGGGACAGTGAGATTGATCCTTTCAAGCTGGTGGGACAGGCGGCAGATCGCGGGCTGCACGGGGTCGTAATTACGGAACATCATCATGCCTGGCCGCAGGAAGAACTTGATGAACTGCTCGCGGCGGCGGATGTGCCGGGCTTCGTACTGTTGGCGGGCTTTGAGTATACGTCTTCGCATGGGGATGTCCTGATTTATGGATTGAATCAGGAGCAGTGCGAGGCGTTCGTGCCGCGAAAGATGTCCCCGGGAGAAGCAATCTCGCTGGCAAAGGAGTGGGACGCGGTATGTGTTGCGGCACATCCGACGCGCGATGGTCTGGGATACGATGACCGTATAATCGATCTTCCGCTGGCGGCGATGGAAGTACAAAGCTGCAACCTGAACATCAACGAACAGCGGCTTGGAATCAAGCTGGCGAGTCAATTGGAAATGCCGTGCACGGCGAGTAGCGACGCGCATCGGCTGGAGGATGTCGGGAAATACTGGACCGAGTTCACGGTGCCTGTACAGACGACGAAAGATTTCAAAAGCGCGTTAAAATGGGGCTCATTTCGTCCAAAGACATCGTCAGCGTCGTGAAGAAATGCAGCGATTCGTAAATCGATTCTGAAAACATGCTATAGTAGTCTGTAGTTCATAACTGTTTTCTTGAAAGGATCTTTCGCAGTGGAAGAGGAAACGCCATCACCGCAGGAAGCCATCGAGGCTGAACGCGAGGAAGAAGCGCAGAATCTGAAGCGTGAGATCTTTGACTTTGCGAAACTGGTCGTATGGTTTCTGATCATTTTTCTGGGTTTGAAATATTTCGTGGTGGAGGGGTATGAGGTGCAGGGCGAGTCGATGGAGCCGAATCTTTCGACGAACGACCGCATCCTGGTTTTCAAGTTGCCTCATCATCTCAGCAGCATTGGTTTGTTCTCTTCCCATACCGCCTTTGACGAAGGCGACATCATCGTATTCAAAAGTCCAGACACGCAGGACAAACGATACGTCAAGCGCATCATCGGTATGGGGCCGAAGACGGAATCGGGAACGGTGGACGCAAATACGCGCGCAACGGATACGGTTTGGGTGGAGTTCGACGAGGGAAAAGTCTACGTGAACAATCACATTGTTGATGAAGCGTATCTGTCAGATCGCGATCGGGAATCGCACGACCATCATGAACTCGAACTGGGCCCGGGCGAATATTATGTTCTGGGGGACAACCGCTCCGTGAGCAAGGACAGTCGCTCATTTGATGCGATCGAGGATGAGGCTATAATAGGACGAGCGGTGATACGATTCTGGCCGCCGAGCAAGTTTTCGCTGATTCGATGAAGACGCTCATTCTGGCGGATGTCCACCTGAAAGTCAGTGATGAGGGCGAGCAGACACGCGTGGAATTCGTCCGCTTTTTGCGGGGAATCGACTGCGGAGAATTCGAGCGCATCGTCATCCTGGGTGACCTCTTTGATTTCTGGTTTGAGTACAAGCAGGTAATATTTTCAGGGCATTTCGAAGTATTGTGCGCCTTGCACGAGCTTGACCGGGCTGGTGTAAAACTTGATCTGATTTGCGGGAACCATGATTTCTGGGCTGGTCGCTTTTTGAGAGAGCATCTCAATATAACGATTCATAGCGACGAGTTTCGCTTAACGCTCGGAGATCAAAAAATCCTGTTTGTACACGGAGACGGGATCAATTCGCGAGACTGGCCGTATCGGGTGTACAAGAAATTTGCGCGTTCTTCGCTGGTGGTGGGTGCTTTCCGGTTGATACATCCTGATTGGGCCATGAGAATTGCGCAGGGGATTTCCCATGGTAGCCGCACCCTGTTTGTACCAGACGATCCGAGCGACAGCGACGAAATTCAGGCGATACGCGACTTCGCAGAAGCAGAGCTGATGCAGGAAGATGTGGATGTTGTCATTTGCGGACATTCCCATTACCTGGAAGAAGTTGAATTCGGTTCGGGACTATACATCAATACCGGCGACTGGATGGAGAAGCGGACGTATCTGGTCTGGAATAATGGAACATTTGCGCGCGAGTATTATGAGGATAACGTTTAACGGCAGGAGATGCCCGCGCACTACTGCATATCTCTGAAGAAATATCCGCCTGCGAAGCCGAGAACCGCTACGGCAAATGTTACGAGCAGCCATAGCAGTTTCAAGCCTTGTTTTCTTCGGAATACGCGCCAGCGCTGGAGGACCAGCGTGACTGGACTCGGACTGATATTGGCGGCGATGGCGGTGATATTGTCTTTTCCGCCGTTCTCGTTGGCCATTTCAATGAGATGGTGGACGATGGAGGCGGCCGTTCCGCCGCGGGCAAACTCAGTAACGATATCGTCATCCTTGACCATATTGATAAGCCCGTCCGAACACACAAGAATCCAGTCTCCAGGCACGACATGCCAGACGTAACCGTCAACTTCAACGTCTTCGCAGGTACCAACGCTCCGTGTGACAACATTGCGGCGGGCATCGACTTCGGCTTCGGATTTGGACATCAGCCCCATCTTGACCTGCTCATCTACCCAGGAGTGATCTTCGGTGCGTGTCAAAATGTCGGAATCACGTATGTGGTAGACCCGGGAGTCTCCGACATTGGAGATATGGATCTTGCGAGGCGAAACGAGCGCGGTTACAAGTGTTGTCCCCATGGGCTTACCGCCAGTGTTCATGTCTTTGTTCGTTTGAAAGACGCTTGCGTTCGCCATTTTTACGTAGCGCTCGAGAAGTTCGAGAAGCGAACCATCGGAATCGCCTTCGGCGTCTGGCTGCGGAACTGTTTCTTTTGTGACATCCTTTACGATTGACACTGCCAGCTTGCTCGCGATTTCGCCGCCCATGTGTCCGCCAAGCCCGTCTGCAACAACAAGAAGTGCGCCGTCGTCGAAGAGCTGGTTTTCAGGAGAATCCTTGAGAAAAATGCCGAAGGAGTCTTCGTTTTCCTTTTTGCGTCGTCCGATATCGGACGCGGCGGCAATATCTAAGCGCATAATCCCCTCACCCATTTGAGTCAAAAATATCAGATCGCATGATCAAAAGCAACCAAAATGCTCTATATTAGAGCTTGATTAGTTGTTGGATTCCCTATAAGATCGGTTAGTCTTGCATGGACCTTGATGGGGAGTGCCGTCTAGCCACGGGGCTTGAATTCCGGCGTGATGCAGATTGGCAATGTGTCGTCTTCGTCGCGCAATCTGAAATAAGGGCGGCAAACGAGAATGATGGATCGATACAGTTTCGGCACATATCTGTTGGATGAACACAATCAAGAAGCGTTCACGATGTGTCATGATATTGCTAATTTGCAGTTTGAGTGCGATCAGCCGATACTGTTAATCGGGGACACCGGAACAGGGAAAACGCACCTGCTGTACTCGATTATTGGTCGATTGCGGACCTCTTCCGCGCGGGCAGGAATCGCTTATGTTACGGCGACGAAATTTCCTGACGAAGTGAGTGATCTTGTGGCTCATCCTGAACCTGTGATCGGAGCGCCCAAGGCGGTGCTCTTGGTTGATCAGCTTGAATCTTTCGACACGAATCTTGAGATACTGGAAAGCGTTGTTCATCTGTTTCTGGACAACGGGCATTCGGTAGTGTGCGCCACGAATGTACATCCTGCCCGATTGCAGCATCTGCCTGACGGGTTATCGCAAATTCTGGACAATGGGCATCAGGTGTCGATACTGCCGCAGGATTCGCCGACGCGTTTAGAATTGCTCAAGAGTACGATTCGCGAAGAGCATGAACAAGTCATCGCACGTCTCGAGGAAGACGTGTCTGAATTAAGGAATTTCCTGACGACGACATCCGAGTCGCTCGGTTCCGAAGAAGGGGGCGACGACGATTCGCTGTTATTGAGTATGCGCAAGGAACTAGAGGTCACTCGGGCCGAGCTTGAACTGGCCGAGGCAAGTGTTCATGCGCCTAGTCCGAATTCGTTTCAGCCGGAAACACCATCGCTTTCGGCGCAGTATACGGATAGTTTAAACGAACTTCAGGAGGAACTTGAGCGACTCCGTGCGGAAAACGCACTGAGTGCGGTAGCGGTGAAGGAATCCTGGAAGCTGCGAGAGCGTATCGAAAGGCTTGAAACCGAACGAGATGGATTACAAGAGAAGCTGGAGCAGGGTCATACAGAACGTCTGCAGAACACGGAAGATCCTCTGACGGGCGTCGAGGCGCAGGAGGAAGCGCGTTTGCTGCTGGGGCGCGCAGAGGCACTGATCGAAGTGATGCGCCGCAATCGGGACGAATTCGCGGAGTCCCAAACGCTGCACGCGAAGCAGATGGAAGAGATTCAGGAACTTGAGGTAATTTTCGGTGAATATGAAAAGCCTGAGAATAATGTGCAGGGAGATCAGGCGTCTCGAGGTGAGCTGGAGGAGCAGTGGAACTCGAGGCTTGCGAGTGCAGAGGCGGAACGCGATGATCTGGCAGAGCGCCTTTTGAGCCGTCAGGAAACGCTGGATTCGATGCAGAAGGAGTTCGTCGATCTAAAGAAAGTTGTTGAAGAGGCCGAAGGGCAGCTGGCGGGGAAAACGGAGGCGCTTGTAGCGTTGGATTTGGCGCTTGAAGAAAAGGAAAAAGAGTCAACCGACGCATTGATCGCGTTGAATCGCCAGATCGCACAGTACGACACGCGGATTGCGAACCTGGAGTCATCAGCAAAAGCGCGTCGGCAAAATGAAGCATTCCTCGAAGGTGAACTACTCAAATTGCAGACGACAATCCGTGAGGCTGGCGGCTTCGTTGGGGGTCTTCTCGAAGTTTGTGCGAATAACGACGAGGATGAAAACACTTTGCTTGCTGATTCCGGTGTGGATTCGTCGCTACTCGATACGCTGGAAGGCGCGCAGATGCTGGAGCGGATGGATTTGGAGGAGATTGAACCTGTTCCGACATCGAACCTTACGGTAGAAGTTTCGCGTGATACGACCGCGGTATCACGTCACGTTGAGGGGTTGAAGGACAATCTGGACGCGCTGGCTGAGGGCCGATCAGAATCCGGGCCTGACGATACGCCGGAATCGAATACCGGGTAGTTCCCCGAATACGACTTATTCCGCTTCTTTTGCCATGCCGAGGGTATTGTCCAGTTCGCGCAGAAAAGCAAACACTCTTTCGAGATTTATCTCGTCAATCTGCGAGAACTGAACCCCAATTGTGTAACCCTTTGCAGATTCCTTCTGCTTTACCCAGCGAACCTCGCCTTCACCTTCAATGTGGGTGCCGTCGAACAAGTTAATCCTGAAAGGAAATAACTGACTCGCGGTTGCGGGAGGCTTGATGAAGAATGCGGCACCTTCCTCGCTGAGATCAAGTACGCGCCCCTGAATCTGCTTGCTGCTGACGACCCAATCGTCGCTTCCTTCAGCCTTTTCCCTGAATTCTAACGTAAGGACTACTTTGCAGGAGTGACGAATCGCCCGCCTGGCCTTCCGTTTCTGCTGTTTAGGTTCGAGCGATTTCCCATGCAGTTTCAGGAGATCGCGATCCGTCTGCCGGCGCGAATTGTGTCTTCTTTCTTCCACGTATATTCCTCTCGAATTCTGGTCGGCGGTGCAAGCAGGATACTGTCAGCCCACTCATTGTACTACCCTTGAGGCGCTCGTACAATATAGGGGATATCGTTTTACGGGAATGTCTCGCTCGCATGGGAAATGAGCGGACTTGTGCATTCTTGGAGTAATTCCTCATAATGGTCGGTGTAGCAGTCTGTGTAACCTAGGAGATGTTGTGGCGGGTCAAACGATATTGATTACGGGGGGAGCGGGTTTCGTCGGTTCCAATATTGCACTGGGCCTTAAGCAGCACTATGCCTCGGCGCACGTGGTCGCGCTGGACAACCTGAAGCGACGGGGTTCGGAACTCAATCTTGAACGCCTGAAATCTGGTGGAGTCGAGTTTGTTCACGGCGACATCCGTCAGTCAGCGGATCTCGAAGAGGTGGGTGGGATCGATTTGCTGATCGAATGCAGCGCGGAACCCTCGGTGCTGGCGGGCTACGATTCTTCGCCCCGATACGTCATCGACACGAATCTCGGTGGGACGATCAACTGCCTGGAACTGGCTCGGAAACACAGCGCCGGCGTCATCTTCCTTTCATCGAGCCGGGTCTATCCAATCAAAACGCTGAACACGCTGGAGTTGGTTGAAAACGAGACGCGCCTGGAACTTGCGCCGAAACAAAGCATCGCTGGGGTAAGCGCACAGGGGATTTCGGAACAGTGTTCCCTCACAGGGGCGCGCTCAATGTATGGTGCGTCGAAACTGTGTTCCGAACTGATTCTTCAGGAATACGTGGAGATGTATGACATGCCCGGCCTCATCAATCGCTGCGGGGTATTGACGGGACCATGGCAGATGGGTAAAGTTGATCAAGGGGTCGTCGTGCTGTGGGCGGCGCGCCATCTTTACGGAGGTGCGCTGTCTTATATTGGATACGGCGGAGAAGGGAAACAGGTTCGCGATATTCTTCATGTGAACGATCTGCTGAATCTCCTGATCTATCAGATTGATAATCTGGATTCGGTGAGTGGAGAACTGTTTAACGTCGGCGGCGGTCGCGATATAAGTATCTCCTTGCAGGAACTAACCACGCTGTGTGAGAAACATACGGGGAATTCGATTGAAATCGATTCCGTTGGCGAGACACGTGACGCGGATATCCCGCTGTATATTACGGACAATGCGTACGCGACCGAATCGACGGGTTGGCGACCACAGATCTCACCGGATAAAATTGTTGAGGAAATCGTGGAGTGGCTGCGCGAGCACGAATTCGTGCTTCGGCCTATATTAGGGTAACTGGATTCAGACGATGAACAAAGCGTCCGCGATTCTTGCGATACTGCTCGTGATAGCGATTATGGGCGTTCCGACAGCTTACCTCTCGGGCAGAAACACTTCTTCGACTGAGCTCGAAACGAAATATGACAGCGTGTTGGAAGAGATGCGCCTGGAACATGCAACCGCCTCAGCAGAACTCGAAGCGTCTCTCGCACGAGTACAGATGGACTGGGAGCTAAAGCACGCGCGACTTCAATCAAGCTTGCGCGAAGCTCTGCTGAATACGGGTGTCACTTTGGAAACACTGAACACGGAGCACCAACCAGATGAAGTGGTGGAAACGGTCGATACCTTTATCTCGCAGGAGACCTACGGGTTTTTGAAAGTGGGGATGAGATATGAGGATGTGGTCGCGATTCTGGGGCGCGAAGGCGAGAACAGGCTGAACATGATGGACGCGGACGGCAGTGGCATAAGTTCGTATGTATGGCACTGGATCAATGATGAGGATATCGAAGTGCGCCTGACGGTAACTTTCGAAGATCTGAAATTGTCTAAAAAACATTATCCGGCGTTTAAGCTCCAGCGCGCGACGCGCGACATGACTATGGAAATGCCACGAATAATCCGGTAATCTGTGGATCTATGGTCAGTATCGCAATATTCGTTCAGGACACTATCCAACGGCTTACGTTGAAAACCCTTCTGGAAGCAGAGGGATACCGGATCACCGAGGCCCCCGAAGATGCCCAGGTAATGTTCACCGACGCGGAAACCTGGCGCGACCTCAATCTGTCTGATGCTCCGACCATTCTGATTGCGTCGGTTTCTGAAATCCCCACAGCGATCGAGGCGATGGTGGCGGGAGCTTGGGGCTATATCTTTGTTCCGTTTATTTCGCGTGAAGCTGCTCTAGCAGTCTCTCGCGCTCTTGGAGGGAATGCTCCGAGTGACTTGCAGCCAGTGCAGGCGGATCTGCGTACGATGGAATCGGTGGAGTTCGAGCATATCGCGCTGGCGTTGCGGTTATGCCATGGAAACCAGGCGAAAGCTGCGCGGGCACTCAACATTGGGCGAAATACACTCTGGCGAAAGCTGAAGAAAATGGAGCAGAGCAACCCGAATGAGTAATTTGGGATGGCATAGCCTGGGTACATCGTTCGATTGTAAGTGCGGACATTCCCACTCTCTTCCAATCAAGGAGGTGTATCAGGGAGCAGACGCTGCGCAAAGGCTCGCAGATTTCGCGAAGGAACAATGCGGGAAAACGTGCCTGCTGGTCAGTGATGAAAATACACACGCGGCAGGTGGTGAGGATGTCGATCGAGCCCTGACGGATATCGGGAAGGAGGTGCGTCATCAACTGTATGGCAGCGCCATTTTTGAGGCTACCGAATCACTCGGTGATGACGTAGTCGTTTCTTCCGCCGTTTGCGACTTCATCGTCGCGGTCGGTGCTGGAACGATTTGTGACCTGGCGAAATATGCTGGCGATAAATTGGACATCCCGGTATTGCTGTATGGCACTGCCGCCTCGATGAATGGATATACTTCGGCAATAACTGCGCTGAAAGTGCGGGGCCTGAAACGAACGCTGCCGTGCAAGCCTGCGACAGCAGTATTGTGCAACCCGGAACACGCCGCGACGGCCCCGACGCGCATGACTGCGGCGGGCGTGGCGGATTTTCTATCGAAGTGTTCGTCCTCGACGGACTGGCGGGCAGCCCATTTGCTGCAGGGAGTGTACTTTTGTGATCGACCGCGTGAGTTTTTCGAGGGTACGCAGGACCTGATTCTGGAATCGGCGCCGAAAGTACCCTCAGGCGATCCGGTGGCTATCGGGAATGTGATGGAAGCCTTGTTACTGTCAGGATGCTCGATGGTGATCGCTGGATCATCTTCTCCCGCCTCCGGGGGCGAACATCTGCTGTCGCATTATCTGGATATGAAATCGTCACTGTACGATTTACCGAATGACTTTCACGGGACGCAAGTGGGCGTGGGTACAGTGCATTGTTTGGGGCTGTGGGAAAAAATACTCGCGCTGGAGCCAGGCGAAATCGATATTGATACGCTGAGTGACCGTCAGATAGATGACGCTAAAGTTCAAAAATACATCGATGACGACTGGGGGCCTGTTGCGCAGGAAGTGCAGGTGCAGTGGGATGCAAAAAAGATGAGCCCGGAGGAGTTGCGTAGATTCCTGGAGAAATTTAGAGACATGCTTCCTCTGCTCAAACGGGAGTTGCCTGTCGATTTACTACCGGCGTCTGTCGTCGCCAAAGCGATTCAAGATTCCGGCGGCCCGGTCACGCCTGAAGGTCTTACAATGCCCGCGGAAGAGTACGAGAATGCGTTGAAGCGGGCGCGATATATTCGGAATCGATTCACGGTGCTGGACTTGGCTGCGGACCTGGGGCTGTAATACAGAGGAATCGTGAATAAATCCACAAGGGATAGGGACACATGATAGTATCCTTGTTCGCATCTGAATACGAGACTCACTCTATGAATTTTCTGCGCACCATACGACGATTTCCGTTGCTTACGATAATATTTTGCGCATTCCCCGTGATAGCGCAGGATACGGCGGACACGGTCGAGATTGTTTCGGAATCAGCTGTCATCACGTTCTCGCTGAACGGCGCTTATCCCATCGGCTGGGATATCGTTGACCCGGAATTCGTCCAGGAAGGCGAGTCGGTCCCTCTAATCTACAAAGATGGCGGCCCTGATTTTCCTTATCCGTTTCGGTTGATTCTGGATGGTCCGGATGGGGAGCTTACGGGTTTCGCGAACACCACCAAATATTCATACGAACTAGTAGATACGGAAGGATCGGGTGTTCGACATATTTTCACGTCGCCCATTCATTCGTCGGGATTGCTGATTACAAAAAAATTCGAGCTAACCAGCCGTTTCCACGCAACACTCGAAATAGACTTGACCAACACCATGTCCACCTCGACACTCGGTATCGAAGAACCTGCAATCACGCTGGGAGCTGGACTGGGAAGCATACCAAAATCCATTGGTGGTCTGGGCGACAGTATGTATTCCTATGTTGAGGCAGTCGGGTATGGAAACGGCAACCTCACTCCATTTGAGCTTTCGAAGGAAGAAACTGAAATTCAGTACCCGGAAGACGAGTCTACCTTCGATTGGATTGGTGTTCACAATCGATACTATCTGATGGCGGTCGCTACAAATGCTATCGAATTCACATCCGCCCGCATCTCTGTTCCCGACGAAATCTTAGGTCAACTCGAATTCCCCGATGAGGCAATCCAGTATTTTCCGGAAATCGAATTGGGTATGAACTTGGCTGGCATCGTGGAAGCGACTATATCACTCTTGGCAAGCCTCGAAATCTATGCGGGGCCAAAGGACCGGGCATCCCTCAGGAAATCGTTTAACGAAGTTGACTACGACCTAGACTCCGTCATGTATTCCAGTCTGCCGAACTGGATGCGCTGGATTACTTTCAAGCTTGGTGCGCTTCTGAACGCTATCAACGGCATCGTTCATGTGTGGTGGGTGACGCTGCTGGTGCTGGTGGTAATTGTTCGACTCTTGCTGTTCCCCGTCGCGCAGAAAGCGATCAAGATGAACGAGCAGATGCTTGCGGACCAGGCGAAGTTGAAACCGCACATCGACGCTCTCAAGGAGAAGCACAACGACCCGAACGTGCAGTATCAGAAGACGATGGCGCTCTATAAAGAACACGGAATCAATCCGATGGCGCCAATGCTCGGCTGTTTGCCGGTGCTTCTTCAGCTTCCAATTCTTATCGCCATCTTTAACCTGCTCGGACAGGAAGTGAAGATGCAGGGTGCGACGTTTCTGTGGGTCAAGGATCTCTCTATTCCGGATCAGTTGTTCGAGCTGCCGTTTGTGCTCCCCTATTTCGGTGGCTATTTCAATCTTCTTCCGCTGCTGATGTCGGTCACGATGGTACTGACGACCAACATGGGAACGACCGCAGAGGGCGACCAGAAAAAGACCCAAATGCGTTCGATGACGATTCTTGCCTTCGTCTTTTTCGCACTGTTCTATTCGTTTCCTGCTGGACTTGTCCTCTACTGGATGATGTCCAACATCGGTCAGTACATCCAGCAGGAAGTCATGGCGCGACGGATGAGATAACGACGGCTACTCCTTCACGCGTTTGTCCGAGTCCCGCTTCGCTTCGCTAAAAACACCGCGCGACATCGTCGACGTCTCGTGTTTCAAACGCTGTTCGTATACTTTCGAGCGTACGCTATGCGCCTCTGAGGAATCCGGAACCGCCACGATGGCCCAGTCCGCCCAATGACATGCCATGCGGAAGTTCCCTGCATCGCAAAGTACTTCCGCGCGCATCAGCACAGACTCGATTCCGCCCGCCAATTCGACAATTTCACGCCCCTGCTCGGCGTGCGAGGCGGGTTTCAGTTCACTCGGAATGCCGGAATACCAACCCGCCAGACATCGATGCACGGTACGCACGATAAATTCTGGTTCGTCGTAAATCGGCTGCAAATACGGCAATGCGCTGAGCGTATCCGGCGGTTTTACCGCGTGTATGATTTCGTTGATTGGAGCACCTTCGTTCAGAAGCGCGAGCGTCTGCACGTATAGACTTTCCAGATACGCAGCGCAGTTGGTCAGTACTTCGCGTACGCGATCCGCGCCGTAGACCGGAACTCCATGCCCCGGACACAGCACCTCGGCGTTGAGCGTTTCCATCTGTCGCAAAGCGGTGGCCCACTCCTTCACATAGCGCTGCACCTTCTGCGGATTGCCTGCGTTCGGCGCTGCCCAGATAAACAAGTCGCCGGTACACAGTACTTTCTCCGACGGAATGAACACCCACGTGTGATCGTCCGTTTCACCTTTTGCGTGATTAAGTTGAAACTCTATTCCCTCTACCGAAACCGTTTTGGATGTCGAGTAAGTTTCCGTGGGATAAATAGGATCGACGGGCCATTCAATCGGCTGGCCAAATTGACGTTCGTTGATGACGCTGTTGTACCCGGCCGTTTCGATATACCGATCCATGCGAAAGCACACCGATTCATGTCCGATGATCGCTGGCGCATTCCATCCCTTTGTGTCGGCCTCTTCGAGGAAGGGAGGTAACCCATACGCGTGGTCCACATGTCCGTGTGTATAGATTGCCGTGTGGATACGGCTCTGTGTTTCAGTGCGGATCTTTTCGAAGCTGCGCGCATTCGCCACCGGGTGAAACGAACCCGTGTCGATCAGTACGGCGCAAG
>JYMV01025981.1_pt1 | contig 16811 bp, 17 predicted proteins | sample 338911 | NCBI WGS metagenome assembly JYMV01 (sample SAMN03354496, study PRJNA234377) | hydrothermal vent metagenome | biome: Deep sea; feature: Hydrothermal plumes at the Eastern Lau Spreading Center, Western Pacific Ocean; material: Seawater | place: Tonga | collected 2009 | depth 2000 m m
CTGTCACTCTGCTCAGGGTGCTTAAAAGGCTTGGTCTGGCAGAACGGCCCGCACTGGCCGCTCCTACGGGAAGAGCGGCAAAACGTATGTCAGAATCGGTTGTCAATAGTTTAGGCTCGCTTGAGAACGTGAAGCAGTTACCACTCGAAAAGGAATTGCTGGAGGTCGCAGCGGAAGCAAAAACTCTTCACCGTCTTTTGGGTTATCGTTCTGATACGCATAGTTTTAAACATCACGAATATGACCCTTTGGAACACGACTTGCTGATAATAGATGAAGGGTCGATGATAGATCAGGAGTTGATGACTACATTGTTGCGCGCGGCTAATTCCGAGCTTCCGCATCAGCCTTCAGTTTCACGCATTATTCTTCTGGGCGATGCACAGCAATTGCCGCCTGTCGGTAATGGTGCAGTGCTGCTGGAATTGACTACAGATCCGAGTTCACCGCAACAGGAAGAGGTGGCGGAAAATCCGGTACCGCTTGTCAGACTGATTCAAAGTTATAGACAGGAGATCGGGGATTCCGCGGGACGAAATATTCTTGGTGTGGCGGACACGGTCAAAGCAATGGAGCATGATCCTCGTCCGGAATTGCTATTTGATGCAAAAGAGCCAAATCATGAAATTATACAGAAACTAAACAATCTTGAAGAAGTTGAGCAGGAAAAGGTTCTTTTCCTGGAACAGGCAAATACACCGAAACAACTCAATGATTTTGCAAGCTGGTGGGTTGAGAATTATTTGAGTGATGAAAAATTTAGGTTTGAGACTCAACAGGAGTTTCCTTCTGATGCCCCGGAAACCTTTACTGTTCAACTGGATTATTTGTTTAATTATTTAAAGCAATTCCGTGTTTTAACGGCAACTCAAGTTTTGCCAACAGGCGCAGTCGCCATCAATCAAAAAATACGGGAATGCTGGCTCGCGGGAAATGGAACTAAACATTTGGTTTCGGAACACTATCCCGGTGAACCTGTGATGGTGACGGAAAATAATTATCTGCTGCAGCTTTTCAACGGAGACCAGGGAATATTTTTGAAGTTTCTCAATCCGGATTCCGGGAATGTGGAATTGAAAGCAGTTTTTTCGGTTGACGGAACGTTCAAATCATTTTATGAGTATGCACTGCATCATCTGCAGTCTGCTTATGCGATTACGGTTCACAAAAGCCAGGGGTCAGAATATGATCATCTGGCGTTGATTTTGCCTGCTTCAAGTAAAGAACAGGGGGAAGCTGAGCCTGAATCACGAAGCTTACGTGAATTGATGAGCCGCGAAATGCTCTATACTGCACTGACAAGAGCAAAAAAATCTGTTCTAATACTTGGTGAGCAAAATGTTTTGGAATCTGCGGCTTTGCACAAAGTTTCGCGTTATTCCGGACTTGGTGCTGCTTTACGTAGAAAAAAAAATTTATCATGAAATATGGTTTAACCGCAAACAAAAATTAAAAAACAAAAAATATAAAAACCAAGTACCAAAATGCGTTTTCTCATTCATCTGTATCTATTAATTTTTTTGGCGTGCACAGTGGTGTTTGCCGGAGATGAAGTGGATTTGTTTCGAGTTGCCAGAGAAGGTAATGCTGCACAAATGAGAGGGCTGATCACGTCCGGAGCAGACTTGTCAGGAAAAGATGTTTCCGGAAGAAATGCGCTGATGCAAGCGGTAATTTTCGGTAATCGGGCAACCGCGCTGGTCTTGCTGGAAAACGCTCCTGATCTTGAAGACAAGGATGGGTTGGGACTGAATCCATTGAGCTTGTCCGTGCGTTACGGTGATACGGAAATGACCAGGATATTGCTGGAACACGGTGCGAATGTGAAGAGCACGATGGAAGATGGTTCTACCCCGCTTATTTTTGCAGCACTTGAAGGGCAAATATCTGCTGTACGCCTCCTGCTTGAGTATAATTCGGATGTAAGTATTAGAACAAATTATGGCGAAACTGCCCTGATTGTTGCGGCATTTGAAGGATATTTGGGAATCGTGCGCTTGCTTCTCGACGCAGGTGCGGACATAAATGCGGTCAATGAAGAAGGTTTTACTGCGCTTTTAGCAGCTGCCAGTAACGGTTATTTGGAAGTCGTTAATTATCTCACTTCCCGTGGTGCAGAGTCAGAAACCGTTCAGATTCAAAACAATTTGCTGACACCGGAAAACTTGTTTGGCAGTAGCCGTGAGGAAGTTGATTTTCAGGATGATTCTACAGAAATGCAAGTTTCAGAACCGTTCTATGAATTGATAAGCGCAGCTATTGAAGGTCGCTTGAGTGTCGTAAATCAAATGCTGGCTGATGGCTCCCAAGTCAATAAAACCGACTATGTGGGACGTACCGCCCTGATGGAAGCCAGTTCTTTTGGACGTTACGGTGTGGTAAAACGTCTGTTGGAAGCAGGTGCAAAAGTTAACATTGCGGACAATCAAAAAATGACTGCTCTGATGCTCGCGACACTTGAGGGACGGGAACGTGTGGTTAGTTTATTGGTAGCATCGAAAGCCGATGTGAATGCTGCTGATGCGGAAGGCGTCAGTTCTTTGATGCTTGCGGGAAATGAAGGCAGGACGGAAATTGCGCGCTTGTTGATTGAAAACGGAGCCAATATCAACTGGCAAAGTAAGAGCGGAAGTACTGCACTGATGGAATCCGCGTTGGAAGGCCGTACCGATACTGTCAAAATGCTGATTGACGCAAACGCTGATCTTTTATTGCTGGATTTGTTGGATAGAACTGCCCTGATAATCGCAGAACAGCAAGGCCATCTGGACATTGCCGCATTGTTAAAGTAATAGGTTTTAATTCCCATTTTTTTTGTTGGATACATAACCTCTCAAACTGTTTAAATCCAATCTGCAAAAGTTCGAAACTCCCCAAAGTGAAACAATCCGAGTGGAAAACGCACGTTGAGTCTATTGAAGCAGAAATGCTCAGGCGGGGGAAGGAGCCAGGTTCTTCAGCAATTATGCGGCAATTTGGTGCAAGACTCTCCAACACTATTCATCATTTTTTTGCGGAAACGAATTCATTTGTTCCAGACGCTCATCTAACAGTTGAACAACAGGCCTTCATGCATTCCCTTCAACTTTATGACTTGCGTTCCGTAATGCGTTTGGTTGTCAACTATGATGCCAGCAAAGGCTTGAAAGTTGTTCTGCCTGGAATTGAAAAAAGTTACCGCTCGTTAATGGTCATTCAGCAGTTGGAAAAATTTACCTTTAACTCATGGGAATCAAACGCTTTGGCATCCTATAAATCCCGTTTGGAGGAAGCACTGAGCCGCGTTCTAAAATGCAGTCGTGATGACCTGTATGAAGAAGATGTTCTGGCAGAAAAAATGGTTGTGGTTTCCGGAGCTCCGGAAGCTCTACGCAATAAATTTTTTACTGAACGCCTGCGAACGTTATTTTCTTCAAATTACCGGGCATATCTTATGCTTAAAAACCGCTATTTTTTGAATCGGCTAAAACGCTTTAGAAAAAATCCGAATAATTACAAAACTCAGCAATTTCGTTTGGCAGAACTGGCGTCTCAGTTTGAAAACAGTGAGATGCTTTCTCCCGGAAAATTGGCGGAAAAGCTGGATTTCCGTGTCATTGAACAATTGATTAAGGAGCAAATTTCTTTAAGTGCAGAGCAGGAAACGGTACCGGAGGATTCAAGCGAATCAAATGCTGCTGAAATTTTTCAGTCAAACGGCGGATCAAAAATCCATCCTGTAAAACTGACTAATTCAGCGCCGCAGAAACTTTCAGTTGAGGAAAACCAAACTGAACCGGAAATCGTACTTGAATTAGTCAGTCAAGACAATACGGAAGAAAGCATCTCAGCCTATGAACGACTTTGTACTAATTACGCGGAACCACTGAAAAAGCTTTCCGCCAGTTTTTGCCCTGTTCCGGAATGTTCATCACCGTATTTTCGTTCAAGAGTTGAAGATTATCGTGATACATTTGCAAATTATTTCCGGCAGCTGCATGGTGGAAATTTGCAGGTAATTGCGGCAAGTCACAATTTTACACTGGAATTACTGATTCAGCGTGGAAAGGAGTACAAAGCCGCTGAGCGCTGGGGAGTTGTTTCAAAAAATAAACAGGACGAGGAATCAATATATTTTCGTTCAGCTGAAGATGTACCGGCTGTTTTGGATCGTAAAGCAGAATGGAGTATGCTGATACAGGCACGACTGCCATTTGAGATTTTACTACCATCCGAAAAGTCAAAGACCATCGAAATTGAAAAAGATAAGTTATGTGTTTTTCAAATTGGTACGGCATTTTTTGACCAGAACCATCAAATCAAGCTGGATGAATATCCGGATGTGTTTTTCAAATTAATGTTTGGCGGTCATCTGCTGACTGGAAAAAATGCTGTTATTTATGTTGAAGAAGATCCATATTTCACTACGACACTTGAACAGATGTGGCATTGCCGTGGACTTGTTTACCTTTTTTTGATGGCAATTTCCCACCGCTTTGCACTTGAGATGTCGTCTTCGCTGCAGGATTTCTTAGTTGAGGTTGTACCTGTAACCCTCAATGTCAGTGGGATCTTTCCGGTTAATGCTCCGTTATCGGTTTTGCTTGATTTTTCTGAAGTAAAATAATCTGCCTCATAATTTATCTGTTTCCGGTAATTTTTTGTACTGGAACTATTGTGTTCCTTTATGTGATGCGGTAAAACAGATGATATGTTAAACTTATCTAATTCTACAAAATTACATTTTATGCTGAAAAGCAGTTGTAATACTTTCCGAAAATAAACCAGAAATGGAACCACATGAATGATAAAACCAAATCCGGAGAAAGTGGACACCGCCGCTACTCAAAACTTGTTACTGAGACCAATGCACGTGCAGCCAGCAGGGGGATGCTTTACGGTGTCGGCTTCAAAAAAGGTGATTTCCAGAAATCGCAGATAGGAATCGCGTCCACTTGGGCGACAGTCACTCCATGCAATATGCACATAAACGAATTAGCAGAACATGCCGCTAGAGGTGTACGTAAAGCTAAAGGAATGCCTTTGATTTTCGGCACTATTACAGTTTCAGACGGTATATCAATGGGAACCGAGGGTATGAAATATTCTCTGGTTTCACGTGAAGTGATTGCCGATTCTATTGAAACCGTGGTCGGTTGTCAAAGTTACGATGGTCTGGTCGCGATTGGCGGTTGTGACAAAAATATGCCCGGCTGTTTAATTGCAATTGCACGGCTGAATCGTCCGGCAGTTTTTGTGTACGGCGGCACTATTCTACCGGGAAAACATAAAGGTCAGGACGTGGATATTATTTCAATTTTTGAAGCCGTTGGAAAAGAAGCTGCGGGATCGATTACACAAAGCGAACTGGAAGAAGTCGAATCCTGTGCCATTCCGGGTGCAGGATCATGCGGTGGAATGTACACCGCAAACACAATGGCTTCCGCCATTGAAGCACTTGGTATGAGTTTGCCGAACAGTTCCGCGCAAGAGGCGGTTTCCCAAGACAAAGTAAAGGATTGCGTGGAAGCAGGAGAAGCGGTTTTGCGTTTGATTGAAGCCAACCTTTGTCCACAAGACATCCTGACCCGCGAAGCCTTTGAAAACGCGATCACGGTGGTCATGGCTCTTGGCGGATCAACAAACGCGGTTTTACATTTGCTGGCTATGGCACATGCTGCAAACGTCAAACTGGAACTCGACGATTTTTTGAGAGTAGGCGAAAAATCTCCGGTGCTGGCGGATTTGAAACCAAGCGGAAAATATATGATGAGTAATTTTGTCAAAATTGGCGGATTACCGCCGTTGATGAAAATGCTGCTCGATGCAGGCTTGCTTCATGGGGACTGTCTGACTGTTACCGGAAAAACCTTAGCTGAAAATTTGGAAAGGGTTGCCCCTTATCTGAATGATCCCATAAAAAAAACCGGACACCTTGTTATTCTCCGTGGCAATCTCGCATCCGAAGGCGCGGTTGCAAAAATTTCCGGAAAAGAAGGTGAATTTTTCAAAGGAACGGCACGTGTTTATAATTCTGAAGAAGAAGCACTGGACCGCATTTTGGATGGAACGGTAGTTAAAGGCGATGTGATTGTAATTCGCTACGAAGGTCCCAAAGGCGGTCCGGGAATGCGTGAAATGCTTTCACCAACCTCCGCCATCATGGGTCGCGGTCTGGGACAGGATGTTGCCTTAATCACCGATGGACGTTTTTCCGGAGGCTCACATGGTTTCGTGATTGGTCACATCACTCCGGAAGCGCACGAGGGCGGTTTGCTGGCAATTGTTGAAAATGGCGACTCCATTACCATCGATATTCTGAATCAAAAAATTGATTTGGATGTTCCTGAAAATGAAGTTATAAAACGTCAAGCAAACTGGATACGTCCGGAACCACGTTACACCCGCGGAGTGCTGGCAAAATATGCAAAAACTGTCAGCTCTGCCTCGCTGGGGGCAGTGACGGATTTGCTGGCAAATTAGGAATCATAGCGGGGTGGCGCTGAAAGCCATTTCCTTAATTAGGTGTGTCAATGTCCAGAACCACTTTGAACATAACTGAATCTGTCTATGATTATTTGCTCTCGGTATCTTTGCGGGAAGCCGGGGTTTTGCGGGAATTACGGGAAGAAACCGCATCACATCCGCACGCGAACATGCAAATTGCTCCGGAACAAGGGCAGTTTATGCAGATGCTTGCCCGCTTGATTGGCGCGAAAACTGTAGTCGAGGTCGGCGTGTTTACCGGTTATAGTTCGTTAGCGGTGGCTCTGGCTTTACCCGAAACCGGACGCATCGTGGCTTGTGACGTCAGCGAAGAATACACCGCCATTGCCCGGCGTTATTGGAAAAAAGCGGGGGTCGCTCATAAAGTCGATTTGCGGTTAGCACCTGCGTTGGAAACACTGGATCATTTGTTGGAGCAAGAACATGCTGCCGAAACATTTGACATGGCATTTATTGACGCGGACAAAGAGAGTTATTTACTGTACTACGAGCGCATTCTGCAATTGCTGCGGCCTGGAGGTTTACTGCTTGTGGACAATGTGCTTTGGAGTGGCTTGCCTGCTGATCCCGAACATCATGATGCCGCCACCGACGCGCTCAGGGCGTTCAACACATTTTTGTACCAGGACGAACGTATTGACCTCAGTTTGCTGCCCCTCGCGGATGGTTTGACTTTGGCAAGAAAACGTTGATAATTTCGTTTACCGTGAACATCTTTAAAATCACCATAGAGTTTATTTTTTAGGTAAGCCGCTTTTGATTGATGAGTTGAAATGGGAAACATAGATTATACTGAATTATATCGGCTTCAAGAAGCTGTGTTGAAAAAATAATTGCGGGAATGTTAAATGAATAAAAAGCAACTTTCCCCTGAATCTTTTCAGCGTGACACTTTTTCTGCACTGAATGACCCACAGTTGCGCCGTAATTTTAAACGGGCAATGAACGGTTTAATGGAAAAGCGGCAAGCAGTTTTTGCGGATGTCGATGAATGGCAGCAGCTCAGGGAATTGGGCCGTTCGGTGCGCGCAAATACTTTGCGGAAGCTTCCGGAATTACTTGAGCAGTTGGAAGTAAACTGCACTAAAAACGGAATTCAGGTTCATTGGGCGGAAAGCATAGATGAGGCAAATGCTTTAGTGCTGGAAATTGCGCAACGGCATGGTGTTAAAGGCGTGGTAAAGGGCAAGTCAATGGTTTCCGAGGAAATGGAGTTGAACCATTTTCTGGAACAACATGGCATTGAGGCGTTGGAAGCAGACTTGGGTGAATACATTATTCAGGTAGATCATGAGCTGCCTTCGCATATCATAATGCCTGCAATTCATAAAAATAAGAAACAAATTTCTCAGATGTTTCACGAAAAAGTGGATTCGGGAACACTTGCTGAGAGTGCAGAGGAAATGACCGCCATTGCCCGGAAAGTCCTGCGGCAGAAATTTTATGATGCGGATATGGGTGTTTCCGGAGTCAACTTTGCCGTGGCGGAAACAGGAACCCTTTGTCTGGTGGAAAATGAGGGCAACGGAAGGTTTTGCACTACTTTGCCGCCCGTTCATGTGGCAGTGATGGGTATAGAAAAAGTTATTGAGCGACTTGAAGATGTGCCTCCGTTGCTGAGTTTATTGACACGCTCGGCGACCGGACAAGCCATCACAACATATTTCAACATGATCACTTCCCCACGCAGATCAGGTGAAAAAGACGGGCCGCAAGAAGTGCATTTGATTTTACTGGATAACGGACGTTCCCGGATGCATTCCGACGAATTGTTGCAGGAAACCTTACTTTGCATCCGCTGCGGAGCCTGCATGAATCACTGTCCGGTTTATTCACGCATCGGTGGTCATGCATACAACACCACCTATCCCGGTCCCATCGGAAAAATTCTCACGCCGCAAATGAAAGGCCTGCACGAAGCTGGACATTTGGCGGATGCGTCAAGTTTGTGCGGAGCTTGTGTAGAGGTTTGTCCTGTGAAAATTCCGATCACAGATATTTTGCTGCGATTGCGTCACGATAAAGTGGAAAGCAAACGAAAAATTTCACTAGCTGAATCCGGCGGAATAAAAGCAAAAACAGAAAGGTTGGTTTGGAAAGGTTGGGCCATGGTTTTTGCCAATCCGGAAATCTATCGCTTAAAAAGTTATGGTATTGCTAAAATGGGAAATTTCACTCCGGGCTGGCTTCCGATTCTCAGGAAATGGACTTCTGTGCGCTCAAAGCCGCGTTTTGCCAAAAAAAATTTACATCAACTTGTACGGGAAGAGGGATTGAGGGATGAATAATTCTGCAGCTGCACGAGAAAAAATTCTGTCAAGTTTACGTAGATTTCCCGGCGTTCCGGAAAAATATCCACGGAATGTTTCTGTGATGGAACGTAAAAGCTGGACACAGGCAGAAAAAGTGGTACAGCTAAAAAGCATGATGGAGGCAGTTCACACAGAAGTAAGAATTTGTACTGAAAATACCTGGGGCAGTTCGCTTTGTTCAGTTGTTCAAGAAAAGGAAATTGGCCAGCTCCTTTACGGAAGCAAAACCGAATTGGGCCAACATCTCCGGGAAATGTGTCAACGCACGCCTGATACAATGCCAGAACTGGTGGATTATGAACAACCGATTGAGGAAACAAAAGATTTACTGTTTGGAATTGACGCGGCTATCACGACAACACGCGGCGGCATTGCGGAAACCGGCTCGCTGATCCTTTGGCCGACTCCGGATGAACCCCGGTTGATGTCCCTGATTCCGCCGATTCATATTGCCTTGCTTCATGCTGACACGATTCACAACACTTTCTGGGAAGCCATGACGACAGAGAAATGGAATTCCGGAATGCCCCCAAACGCGCTACTTATTTCCGGACCTTCCAAAACAGCTGATATTGAGCAAACTCTCGTTTATGGAGTTCACGGCTGCAAAGAGTTGGTTGTGCTTTTGATACAATGAGGTAAAGAACCAAACAATAATGCAGCAAACCGACATTATAATAATCGGAGGTGGAATTGTAGGACTTGCCACTGCATACCAATTCACCATGGATTATCCCCGCCTGAAAATAACCCTGCTGGAAAAAGAACCCCACCTGGCAATTCACCAAACCGGACACAACTCGGGAGTTTTGCACACCGGAATTTACTACAAACCGGGCTCCCTCAAGGCACTAAACTGTCGTGAAGGAAAATCCAGAATGGAAGCGTTTTGCAGGGAAGAGGGAATCGATTTTGAGATTTGCGGAAAAGTAATAGTTGCGGTTTCCGAAGATGAGTTGCCGGCACTTGAAACTATTTATCAACGGGGGCGAATGAACGGTGTGCGCTGCAAAATGATAGACGCAGAAAAGCTGCACGAACTCGAGCCGCATGTCGCGGGAATACAAGCAGTGCACGTTCCGGAAGCGGGAATTGTGAATTTCGGAAAAGTTTGTGAACGATTTGCGGCACATATACGTGAGCAGAACGGAAACGAGATTGTTTGTTCAGCAAAGGTGACTGCAATTCGTCAGACGGCTCAACGCATGCTTGTGGAAACTGAACGTGGTGAATTTGAGGGTAAGTATGTGATAAATTGCGCCGGTCTGTATTCCGATAAAATCACTGCCATGACTCAAAATCCGGATTCCAAAATTATTCCGTTCCGGGGTGAATACTATGAGGTGCGTCCGGAAAAACATCATTTGTGCCGGAATTTGATTTATCCGGTTCCGGATCCTGATTTCCCTTTTTTAGGTGTTCATTTTACGCGTATGATTGACGGTTCCCTGGAATGCGGTCCAAACGCGGTTTTGGCTTTTGCACGAGAGGGTTACACCCGCAGTACCATCAATATTCCGGAGCTTGCAGAAGTTTTGTGCTATTCCGGATTTATGAAATTAGCTCTAAAATACTGGCGCGCCGGTGCAGGAGAGATGTGGCGTTCGTTCAGCAAAGCCGCTTTCGTCCGTGCATTGCAAAGGCTGATTCCGGAAATCACCGCCGATGATTTGGAAGCCGCTCCAGCCGGAATTCGGGCACAAGCGGTGCTGCCAAACGGCAAGCTGGTAGATGATTTTCTAATTCAGGAAAATAAAAACATGATCAATGTGGGCAATGCTCCCTCTCCCGCGGCTACTTCATCGCTCAATATCGGTACGCACATTGTAAACATCGTTGCAAAACGGTTTTAGTGCAGATTTGTGAATTGAACTGCTAATTTTATTTTACTTGCAAGTAGCTCATTTAAATCTCATTCTGCCAACGCAACAGCACTTCTTCCAGTGAATCCAGAGGCAGAAAAAAATTTCCACTTTTAGGAGGAACCAAAAACTCACAGTTTGGCCAACCCAGAGAAAATAAATTTTCAAAACAAAATTGACCACTTGACAAAAGCGGTCGAATCTCAAGGATTTTAATCTCAGCAGGTGCAAACAGAACATTTGTTAAACCGGCGCCATGTGCTGCGATAACATGAGAAGCCGTTCGGAAAAGCTGTACTTGATCCAGGATGTTCAACTCTTCCAGATAAAATTTACGGAAATTGTGTTTTTTCAGTAACGGCAAAAACTCTTCCTCATTTGATAAGTGACGTTTAACCGCCAATTTTCGTGAAACATAAATCCGCAATTTAGCTTTTGAACTGTGGGAATTTGGAGACGTTTTCTGAGTAATAAATTTTTCAAAAAAGGTTTGGATTTTTTTTACTTTTTCCGAATTCCAGTCAGGGGATGTCATTTCCGGAATAATAAGTTTTTCTACATGAAAAATTTCGGGTGCCAAAACCTGTACCTCAAACCCTGCCTCAGTTAGAAAATCTAAAAACGAAATCGGCATAAATTCAGGTACCAATACTGGAAATCGCGGTGCATCGATCAGATGGGCTAACAAATCGGAAAGTAGATGGTAATAGCTGTAAATGTGAGGTGAAATGCCTAAGTGGTAAGTCCCTTTTAAGACTCGTGCATTTTCGGGATCGGCTAAACCCTGATGCAGACGTGCCTCGATGTAGCGGCGGTGCTCTCCATCACCAGGATTTTGTTCCGGACATGAAAGATGCCAGGGGTATTTCTGAAAATGAAACCAGATTCGATTTCCGGATTGAACTAAGCCATCAGCGGCAGAAAGCAAAGCATTTTCAAGAATCAGGGACATGATCTAAACAGTTTTCAACCGACACACAACAGCTAAGAGAATATGGAAAACAGTCAACGGCGAATTATATGCGTTCAACCGTATTGGAGTTCATAGTAGTCTTTATACGTGCCGGAAGTAATGTTGCTGACCCAGTCCTGGTGGTCAAGATACCAGCGGATAGTTTTGGAAAGTCCTTCTTCAAAAGAGTGACGCGGGGTCCATTTTAATGCGGTTTTAATTTTTGTTGCATCAATTGCATAACGCCGGTCATGCCCTGGGCGGTCCTTAACAAAAGTTATCAGATTTTCACAGGAATCATCTTCACTTCTACCCAGTTCTTTGTCCAGTTCTCTGCAGACGAAACGGACAATGTCGATATTGCTCCATTCATTGGATCCGCCAATGTTGAATACTTCTCCGGAAGCGCCTTCATGGAAAACAAGATCCAGAGCTTCACAGTGGTCTTCTACAAACAGCCAATCGCGGATATTTTTTCCGTCTCCATAAACTGGAATGGGAAGTTTCTGTGTGCAGTTATGGATCAGTAAGGGCAGCAGTTTTTCGGGAAATTGAAAAGGTCCGTAATTATTTGAACAATTGGTAGTGACAACATTCATTTTGTATGTGTGCCGCCATGCACGCACCAAGTGATCGCTGCCTGCTTTTGAGGCAGAATATGGAGAGTTTGGAGCATAAGCAGTTGTTTCCAAAAATTTCCCTTTTGAACCAAGTGAACCGTAAACTTCATCTGTACTCACATGTAGAAATCGATGTGTGCTCAGATCATCACTCCAGTATTTTCGTGAAGTTTCCAAGAGGTTGAAGGTACCGGTTATATTTGTTTCAACAAAATCAGCAGGACCGTGAATACTTCGATCTACGTGGGATTCTGCGGCAAGATGAATTACTGCGTCAATCGCATGTTTTGAAAAAGCTTTTGAAATATCAAGGGAGTTTCGCAAATCACCAAGAACAAAGCGGTAATTTGGGTGGTTTTTAATTTCTTGCAGATTTTCCAGATTGCCTGCATAAGTCAGGGCATCAAAATTGACGACCAAATCATCAGGGTGGTGGCAAAGCCAGTGCAAAACCAAATTTGCTCCGATGAAGCCTGCACCACCTGTGATCATCAAATTCATGTCTGTTTCAGAAAGAAGCAGTCAACAAATCGAGGCGCCATTGAGGGGAATCCGTATTTAAATCAATTTCAGGCTGAGGTAATAGTTTTGCGGGACGTATGACTAAGATCTTAGAATTAAGGTCGAAGTGGAATAAACCCTTTAGTTTTCCGTCACTCATGAAGATCCCGCTTTCAGTTCGGGACTCATATATGCCTACGCCCATTCCGACAAACAAACCCAGGGCCAGGCCTTTAATCACATATTTTGGAAATAATTTATCTTCCTTGTCTTCATCCTGCAAAGCCCAAAATGCCAAGCCGGAGACACCGCCAATCGCAGAACCCCATAAACTGTTTATAAAGACGGTTTGGAGAGTTTCCGCACTTGCGTTTGTTACTCCGCCGAATAACAAACAAACGGACATAGTACAAATGCCCAAAGTTCTTTTCAGCCAATTCATTTAAACCTCCATGTTATGGCATTCCAGTCAATTTTAATTGCAGAAAAATCCATGCAATTATAGGCCCTTAAGATACAACAAATTGCGTCTGAATGCAACCGTACTTTGCGACTTTGTTGAATAAGAAGTCAAAGATTTTGATAAGAGTGCACCTAAATTTTATCCACAGCATTAGATAGTATTTACTTTGAGGAAATAAAAAGAGGATTGACTTTTTTAGGGGAGGAAAGTCCGGAACCGAGGTTTAAAAAGAAACTCTAAAAAGCTTTAAAATTAGAAAAAACATCAATATTATTCCACCTGCAATAACGAGGTGCATCATAAAACCATTTTTGATCTGACTGTTTTATGGGTAAAGTTGAGTTATCCTGAGCATGTGAAGGCAGAATTTTGTGATAAAAGAATTTCAAACTGTTGCAAAAAATTACTGCGAGGTTTTGTCTTTCCAAACAAGACAGAATAATGACTACGCATTAAAACCATAAACGAAGTTTGTCGTTCTCCGCTACAGCCCATCATTTGAGCCAACGCAATCAGATGCTCTCCTTTTCCTTGAGCGGCCTCTTCAGCTAAGAACGTCCACTGAGTTTTTAGATAATGATTCCGTTGATGCTGAGAGTAATCCCAATCTTTACAACCGGCGGTACCGGATGTGCTGGCGCCGGTGTAAGTTGGAGAAATTGTGATGTCGAGAGAAAATGCACCCGGATCATTTGTCGCGAAACCCATCGGACCACCTTTATGACAGGCCCACACTGCTTCACTCCAAAAAAGTACTGAAATTGTCAGTAAAAAAATGGTTTCAAAACGCATTTTTTGATATCCCCTCTAAGAAATTACGCAGGTATTGCGCAAGTCCGGATTAGCTTTTATCCATTTCCTGAGTTCTGCAATGAACTCCGGAGTTTGTTTTGCTGATGCAAAAATACGAACTGTTTGCTGACGATGCTCCCATAACATTCCGGAAAACACACTGCTCGCTGTTTGCGGACAAGCCATCAACTTTGATAAAGCATCCAGATGAGGACCGCGACCTTGTACTGTTTCCACTAATATTTGTCTATGAGACTTTGAAATAAATTGAATGCGTGCACGTTCTATATATTGTGAAAAATCCCAATTTTTGCAGCCGGATGTTCCGGAGGTGCTCGCACTTGAATAAACCGGAGAGTATGTAAAATCAACCCATGACATGATTGGATCTTTGGTGGAAATCCCCATGTATCCTTCTCCGCGACAGGCAGCTTGCAACTGAAAATATTGACCAAACATTAAAATAATTGATACAGCAAAAAAACTGCCTAAAAGATGCTTGCTCTTGATGGAAACAACTCCAAACATGTAACTCCGGCATTAAGGAAAAAAAGAGGCTCAAGCGGAACCTCCTCTGTGAGTTTAGAAATTGTCAGCCTCTGACTTTTTCGGCTTTTCGGATAACTTGGGTTTTCATGGAATCAACACCTTTTGAAAGTGCTTTGTAGAGATTTTCATGGTCAGCTTTACTGGAAAGGGGTTTGTTACGGTAACTGCAATTGATGCCAACATGGTAAGATTCTTCTGCGACTTTATTGAGGGTAACATGAAAGGGGAATTTGTCATCAGTAATTTTGATTAGTTCTTCGAAAGCATGATGTACATGTTTACTGACGGCATCAGAATTCCGGATGTTTTTGAAAGTGAGGTGAATGGGCATAAGTTCTCCTACAGGCTAAAGATTGACTGACAAAATGCAGTGATATTACTTGAACATGGGTGAAGCATTGAAATTTAGAGTTAAGATTAAGTGATTGATCACTTTAGGGGCGGCGCGTCTCCCGGATTGGTCAGGGGCAGTTTTTCTGTAGTTTCAGCCTCTTCGGGTTCAGGTACATCGGCCGATGTTTCAACAGTTGCAGGCACCTCTTCGTCTCCCGGAACAAGCAAAAAATAACCAGGCAAAAATACCAGTAGAAAAGATAAGATACCAAAGATGGCAATTATTGCAATTCGCATTGATTTCCTTTACCAAAAAGGGATCGAGCACCAAGTTCCCACAAATATGACTTCAATGCAGTTTAACAATCTCGAAGGCTTTGGTCAATTCCGTAATCATACGAAATTGATTTTTTCTGTATAAAAGCCCTCAAAGCGCGTGAAACAACAGAGCCGTTCCTGCATGGCCAATATAATTTTTTCTGCAAAATTTCTGAAATCACAAGTACTGTTACAAACTGATACACCCTGTTACGGCTGAGAAAAGCATTTACACAATTCTTTGCGTACAATTAAACTCACTGGAATTCACCAGTATTGAACCTCGGTAATGAAAGGAGTATTATGAAGAACCATAAATACAGGTCAAGATATTGTTTGAGAAAATTAATTTTTGGTTTGTTGGTTGCCGTCTTGCTACCATTGACACTCTCAGGCTGCAGAAATAAAGAGATGACCGCGGAACGTGCTATGGAGCTTACAACAGACCGCCTGGGACTCAGTGACGAGCAATCCAGAATGATCTCACCAATTGCGGAGGATTTGTTTGCTGAAAAAGAATCGTTGCAGGAAATTAGAAAAACGATTAACGATGAAATATTTGCTCAAATGAAAAGTGAGACCGCTGATGCTGAAAAATTGGAAGCAGTATTAACCGCAAGCTTGGAACAGCTAAGAACCAAATTGCCAAAATTCGCAAATAGTTTCGCAAAATTCCATGCCGCGCTGACCTTTGAACAACGTACTGAAATAGTCGCTAAAATGGAAAAGCGCCGCGAATATGCGGACAAAAGAGGTCGAGGCGGACACTGGGGACGTCGATGGTTTTGAGTTATTTATCTTAAACGAGAATTGATTTTACGCCAATCTCTCCAATTACGTGAGTAGAAAAAAGACTATGAAAAATATCATCACAATTTTCGCAACCGGGATTTTGTTGACTTTAGGTGTTCAAGCAATTTTTGCGGAAGAACCAGTTTTTGCTCCGGAAGAGCATTGTCTGGCTTACAAAACGGAAAAAACAATGTTTTTCTTTGTAGAACTTAAGGTCATTGGAAAAAGTTGTGATGTGACCGCGAAAATGCGCTGGAATGCTTCCGGAGAAAAGGCGCAGGTTGAAGTGAGTGTTCCGGTGAATACACTTGATTCCGGAATTGCAATGCGTGATGCAGACATCCATGAAATCCTCAAAACTGAACTCACGCCGAATATTCGTTTTGTTTCCGAGTGGCTCGAAAAATCAGCTTGGGAAAAAATGTTGGAAGGTCAACTTCCGGAAGTTTCCGGAAATTTGGAAGTCGCCGGCGGAATATTTCCGGTGAAGTTTTCGTTGTCGTTTGCAAAACAAGCCGAATTTTCTCTGGTCGAAGGTCAATTGAAAACAACTTTTACCGCTTTGAAAATTGTAGTCCCGGCAGTTGCCGGAGGTTTCATTGCGGAGCCGCAAGACGAGTTGGAATTGTTGCTGCATTTACACTTGGACAAAATATCCGGTGCTGAAAAAATTACTGCTCAATAATGAAAAAAAACTTATTTCACTTTGCTTTGAGTGCGTTATTTTTTATTGGCGTAACATTTGCGATCACAACTTGTTCCCGTAGTGTCAACTACAATCCGGAGAAAAAACATCACGGCAAAAATAGTTTCAAAACAACGTGAAATAAG
>JYMV01014975.1_pt1 | contig 16810 bp, 22 predicted proteins | sample 338911 | NCBI WGS metagenome assembly JYMV01 (sample SAMN03354496, study PRJNA234377) | hydrothermal vent metagenome | biome: Deep sea; feature: Hydrothermal plumes at the Eastern Lau Spreading Center, Western Pacific Ocean; material: Seawater | place: Tonga | collected 2009 | depth 2000 m m
ATTTAAAGAGAACTCATGGAAAGAGTTCTTAATCAACAACAATAGGAAAACGAATGTGTCTTTTCCTCCCCGCGCTGAAGCACGGGGTTTCCAAGACACTCAATAGAGAGGACTAAGAGATGAATAAAATGACCCCGATGAAACGATACAGTCATGGCATCAATCAATTGAAAAATTATTTTCAAAAAGCAGGATTTCGAGAAAAAACATTAAACTCTGCAAAATCCCAATACGATCCGTATGGAGGTGAGCATGGTTTTGGAGGATACTCAAAAGGCGTTGTTAATGATTTCACACTTTTAATGAACTACAACAATCAATACTCAATAGGCTTGGTATTTAATTACAAAAATGACCCTGTTCAGGTTGAAGCTACTTTTTGTCCTATGATTTCAAAGCCTCGTGATTATGGATATATGGCAGATAACAAAAACATGGAATCTTCTGCTGTCCTCACTCCAGAAGAGTTCAGTCAACGTTTAAATCAGCTCAATAAAACAATCAAAATAACAAGCAATAGACCTAAGCCAGAAACTTTAATCCAATTGTTTAAAGAAGCTTTTGAAGTCGATAAAGTTGATATCAAGCAAAAAATTGAGCAAGCTGATAAAAAAATACAAAATTTTTTAAAAAATTATGAAAGTGATCTTAATGATAAGGAAAAAATTGTAGATAAAAAAGAGGCATCTCTCAAAAGAGCTAAGAAAAAAGTAGAAAAAGATTATAAAGAAAGTGAAGAGTATAAAGAATTGGAAGAAATCAGAAAGCGTGAAAGAGAGCTTCTGGTAGCTCTTCAAAGTAAAAAAGAAACGCTAAAAGAAAAGTACAAAGTCGATGAGAAACAAAAAGAATACGATAAGGCATTTGATGAATATTTTGACCTTTCTGATGAATATTTTGACCTTTCAAAACAAGATAAAATAGAAAAAGAGAAAGCATTGAAAAATTTCCCAAAAACAGTTCGACAGCGTGTTATCCGATAATTAAAAAGCCGCTTAATATTAGCGGCTTTCGTTCTTTTATAATTTTAAAAATTAAACATTAAATTCTATCTTACCAAAAAAGTCCAAGCAAAAGATTCTGATGTTAAGGAGATTTCACTTCCAGCACAATTGTAACCACGGGTATCAGGTGTTCCTAAACACGGTCCAAATGCCCAGTTATGTCCAATAATAAAGGTTTCGTCAAAAATAAACATTCTCAACCATAATATTTAAATCAAGAAAAGAAAGAAATTTTTGAACATTATTTTCAATATTTCGATACTGTTCAGGAATGATAACCACATGATTTTCATAACCTTTAAAATCTTTAAAATAATTGTGTTTGTAAAGCAACCAACACAAACTTAACAATGAACAAGTATATTGAATGTTATTAGATTCATCAATAGAATACAAAGCGATTTTAACGTTGTCTTTTTTAAAGAAATATACGTATTTTTTTTCTTTTCTAAAATATTCTTTTATTGAATTTTCTTCAAACAGTGGCAATATTTTTTGAGCATAATGTATCATTTTACTTTCGTAACCAATCTCTATTGGTAAGCAATCTTTAGTTTGATAAAAATTTTTTATTTCGTCCGCTGTGATATTTTTTTTATCTATGTTTAAATCATCAACCATTAAAATAACATCACACTCTTTATAAAGATTTTTATAAATATCAATTGGTTTTTGATGATAACTTGATAAAGTTTCATCTAAATAAATATGCCCCACTTCAACTAATGTTTTATTTTTCTGCATCACTCACTATCTCTTTAATCTTATTTATTAATACGTTTACATTCTCATTTTCTGAAATAGTTAATATCTGAGAGAACTTTATAATATCTGAATTTTTAAAATCTTTTATTAGAATTTCTTTGTTTCCATACAAAGACTCATTTAGCAAAAGAACTTCAAAAGAGTATTCAAGAATTTTTGAGGTTTCTATATTTAATCTAGTTACAGGATTAACAAATGGGAATATATAGGGACATTTCATGGTTTTATTGATTTTTGTTCCTATATTGGGACTTTCCGAACCAAAAGAAACAAGTAACCCTCCCTCTTCTGCACCAAATAAGAAATCTCTAATATCGGCTACATCTAAAATCGAACTTATATTTTCAGCTTCTTTATACATTTCAGATAATAAAACTTTTTTTATTATTGTAACATTAAATTGTTTTTCAAAAAAATCCAAGGTTTTTCCACTAACACTGTCATCATCAAACACAAAACATTCAGTTCCCACATTATCGAACATTTTATTACAAACCAAAGAGGTTGGCGAAACTTGTCCAGATGACATCTGGAATAATCTTGAAATTCTTGCTTTATTATCACCATGATAAACATCTAAACTGACATAATCTGATAAATCTATTTTCTTAATTAAAGATTTTTCTTTTTCCTCACCCATTAACCTTACATCTTTTGAAACGATATTGTATTTTTTGATAATATCAACAATACCGTTTATGAAATTATCAGACTCTTCCTGACTTATTTTGTTTAATATAGTTGAAGGGAGCGAACGTTTAAAATCATTCCTTAACAAATAAACGCCATTTTTGGTTTTTTTGTTTTCATTCACTGTCATTTTTCTAATCAAAGTTGAGTTTATCTCTGAGTATTTATTTTCAGGTATATTGATAACATTTCTATAATTAAACAATGGATAGCCAGAGCGCTCAACACAAATACCTTTTCCATGATATTTAAACGTCCTACCAAACGTATGATTATCAGAGCCATACACGTAATAAATCTCAAATTCCGGACAATCTATTAAATGATAACGAATATAGTCTTTTAAATAATCCATTACTGTGGTGAAGTTTATTGGTTCACGATTCCACAAAGCCTCCCAAGGAGACGAAAACAACCAATCACTTTTATACTCATCTATCTTTTGATGAATAAAATTAATCCTTTCAAATATATTATAACGGTCGTCCCTTACCTTACCTAGAACATAATCATCATGACTCGGTGATAAATAACCGGCAACCACGTTCATTCCAATATTTTCCAAATGTTTTTTTGATACAATTAATTTTTCTATATGACCGTCGTGAATTGGCGCAAACGATCCCGTACTCAAAAGAATTACATTCTTTTTATTTTTAGAAAATTTCTTTATATCTGGCAAAGAAGTCACAGGGGAGAAACGATGTTTAGATGTAAATTTCTCTTTGATATAACCTGCTTCAAGAAGCTCCTCACAAGAATATTCATCTTTTATTGATTGATAATATTTATCCATAACATTTCCTGTAAACAATATCTGTTCTCATGATGATTTTGGGTTCTTTTGATAAAGCACTGTCATGTAACCTTCGGTGGTCAAAAGCAATTGCACGACCGACCTTAGGGGAAACTTTATAGAGCACATCTTTTTCATCAGGCGTGTAAAACTGATCGGCAAAGTTTCGCTCATTTAAAGGTAGATTATCTTGAGAATCCTTGAGAAATCGCGTCTCACCTCCAAGATGACTTTCTGTTAAATAAATAACAAGGCTTTTTATTGTTTGAGTATCACTGTTTTCTTGATAAGGAGCGTCATAATGTGGAATTAAAACCCCATTTTCTTTATATTGTATAAATCTGAATAAAGGATTAATACCTATTGGCATCCATTTTTTATGCTCACGCCATTCTATCATACTGTATTCGTTTAAGACTCTTTCTTTAAAAAACGGACCTATCGCCTTCCAGATAATGTCAGCCAGCTTTTGATTGTAAACACTTAAACGGTAATTTCCGATTCTGTCGCCCACAGTGTAATTTTTCAAAATCCCATCAACACCAACGGGTTGCCATTCTTTTTTTAAAACATCATCTAATAAATTTCTCACACCAGAACGACTCAGCAAAGAATCGAAAATTTGCACATCATTTTCAAGAGAACAAGAAATTGAACCTGACATCATACTATTGAGGATTTCAGGATTTATCGTCTGCTCATTTACAAAAGAATTATTCTTCATTGATTTCAATCCCCCAACCCAATTCTTTTTTATTGAAGTAAATTAAAGATTCCAAATCCAGATAAAACGCTGGCGAGCCCACTTTATATTTATGGGCGTTATGAGCATGCAACTTATCCAGATTCTGTTTAAAAGATAAGAAGGACTGATAATCTTCATCTGTTTTAAGATAATAATTTTCCCAAACTTTACGCTCATTTTTTCCCATGTTTAAATAATACAAATAAAGCTCAACAAAGTCATAAGGTGCTCCAAAAACATCTTCATCATATCGAGCATCATACATATCACCAGAAGGCTTAGTATTCATGATTGAATCAGGGACACCCAACGCTTTACTTACCTTATAAACTTCACTTTTATGCAAATCTGAAATTAACTGCACGTCAACCATTCCATCAGATGCTTTACCTACGTATCCCAAATAAGCCCCTTCGTCCATATTGGTTGTACCACACAAAATTCCCGAACCATCATTAGCACTAATTAAACTGGTCATATAATAAAGAACCGGTGTTCTTGCATAAGATACTAATTGGCCGACCGCCCATTCATCAGTTTTAATTGAACTTTGAGATTCCAATCCTTTACGAATACTTTCAACAATCGGAGACATTTCAACAACAATTGGTTCCAAATCAAAAACTGAACAAACTTCCCGACCACGTTCAGTGGCTTCACTCTGAAAAGAAACTCCTTCACTGGACGGAAGCAAAACTGGATAAATATTTTTAATTGGTGAGTTTTCAATTTCCTGTGCCTTTTTTACTAAAGACAAAACCAATGCGGAGTCAATACCACCACTGACTGCAACAACTACGGAATCTAAATTACATGTCCTTAAATAGTCATTTAATTTTTTAACTTTCTCTTTAATGTAGTTATCAACATTAAATTGACGCCACTCTCTATAATCTTCTAGGGCATTCATTAATCCTAGTGTCATTTTTACATTTTTTTTATTGGGATAAACTTTCATCTTTCTTTTTCCTTTTGGTTAATACTTACATAATAGCATAACTCAATTAAGTAGTAAAGACTTGTTTTATGACTTTTTTTATGATATATTATTGATTGGAGAACGGTAGTATCCTGTCAGGTGCAGCGGGGATCGTGACCCTAAGCGAACCGGTTCGACTCCGGCTCGCGCATGGTAGCAAAACCTGACATCATTAAAGCCAGATTAGCTGGCTTTTTTATTGCAATTTTCTTTTAAATTTGTTATTATTATTGTTTCAAAAAATGAAACATTATGCATTAAATCAACGAGGATAAAAAATGAATCTTAGAAAATATCTTGGAAAATATCTTAAAGAAATTGGTGTCAATAAATTTGATAATGAAACATCTCATTTTTTAAAAGCTTGTAAACGATTTGATATTGAAAGCCTGAAAGAAGAAGAGCTTTTAACACTTAAAAACATTCTTGAGTATGGACTCAAAGAAAACTATCAGGAGGCTGTTAATCATTATTTTGAAACCAAATATAAAAACAGTGAGATCTGGACAAAGCTTTTTGAAATTATTGGAGACGAAAATGAAGATTTTGAGTTTACTGATAACTTTCGAATCAGTGATGGTTCGCCTATTGATGAAATCGTTTATTATCTTGTTCAATTTTATGGATGCTGTGGGTTTTATGATGAAAAAATTAATTTAAATAACATTGATTATAAAATAGGTTTTAATCATGGTCATTAACATTCTTTAAAAATAGAAAACTTGTGATTTTTCAAATAAAAGTTAAAATAATTAAATAAAAACAAAAAAATACATGAATATTATTGAGCATTTTATCGAAGGAAAACATATTAATCAAGAAAAATGTGAAGACATCATCTTTTTCAATGAGCATTATGCAGCTATTATTGATGGTGCCACAACAAAAAGCAAGCATACATTTAATGGTTACAGAACTGGTAAACAAGTGGCTTTATTAATTGAAGAAGCACTTGATAAACTTCATCATGAAGCTGATAAAAAAGAAACTGCTGACCATATAACTCAAGCTATCTATAATTTTTATATTAAGAATGATTACCTTCAATACATTGAAGAAGATCCCAAAAACAAGTTTGCTGCCTCAGCAATCATTTATTCCAGACATCATTCTGAAATCTGGCAATTTGGTGATTGTCATTGTTTAATTGACAATACATATCATGAATCTAACAAACATATTGACTACATTACATCAAGTGCTCGTTCATTGATTGTTGGCTCCCTTCTTGCAAAAGGACACACTGTTGAGGAACTACTAGAACAGGATTTATCAAGAGAATTTATACAACCTCTTCTTGATAATCAACGAGGGTATCAAAACTTAAAATCTTCTGATTCTGAATATGCTTATGTGTGTTTTGATGGCTTTGACATTCCTATTAAGGATGTCCCGACTATTAAAATTCCAGAAGAAACGAAACATATTGTACTTGCAAGCGACGGTTATCCAAAATTATTTAACACACTCAAAGAATCAGAAGATTACTTAAAATACCTTAAAAAAGAAGATCCATTATGTTACTGGCTACATTCTTCCACAAAAGGTTTCAATCATAAATTAAACTCTTTTGATGACAGAAGTTATCTTTCTTTTAAAATTTAAATTATTTCTGACTTTTTTTGATTTCATTTTTAAATAAATCCCGTATAGCTGTAGTGTCTTCTAAATTTAGACTTTGCATCGAATCATAAATTCTGTTTTTTGCATCTATAACATATTTAACGCCATACTTTTGACAGGAATACTGAAGCCATAACGCATCGTTAATTAAATATTGATCTCGAAAATTTAAAGTTTTCTTTAAAGAGTCTTTTTGAGATAAGATTTCATTTTCAAGTTGAGAAACTCTTTCTTTCAAATAATTAATCTGTTCATTTTCTTTTGATTTATCGCACTGCATGATTCTTTTTTCTATGAAATTGCAATTATTTTGGGTTGAATTTTGATTTGATGTTGGGCTTTTTTTGTTGTGGCAATGATAACCGCCATTGATTCTGTCGTTATGACAACCATCTTTGTTTGTATTTCCTGAATGCGCAAAAGCTACGTTACTTATAATTAGACTTATAAATATAATATATTTAATGACCATAAAAACTTGTTTTATTTCATTATATACCAAAACATAATAAATCAATTAAAAATTGACGCATTTCACATTTTAAAATTGAATTTTTTTATAAAAATGATATGTTTTTATAAAATAATACTACTTAACACATAAAAAGGACTTTATGATTTATTTTTTAAATTTTATAAAATTTTTATTTTTTTCTATTATTTCCACATCGGCATTTTCAGCTCAACCTTATCTTTTTAAAACAACACTAGAACCTATGAATAAATCATGCGCACAAGAAATAAATAACGAATGTTCAAAAGTTATAATAAACAGAGCATCAAAACTTATTAACGTCATGAACTACTGTCTTCTTGATATGAGTGAGCGTAGTTTTTGTCTGGAAATGCTCGAAGAATTAGAATCTATAATACCTGTTTATAATGAGCTTGTAAAAAATAATCAGGAAGCCATGATAACTCAAGACAACCTGATTCTTTTAAAGAAAATATTAAACAGTGAGGATCAAGACTCTGGGAATTCTCTTGAACAATAATGACCTAGTTTCCATAAATCTTCAACATTTTCACTCATTAATAAGCAGCCATGGCCTTTTAGATTAACGACAATGACTTTTTCATCCCTATTAGGAAACAATTCTTTTATTTCATCAAACTCTTCAACAAAACCACAAGGAATTTTATTTTCGGTCATTTTTGCGTTTTCAATATATACATGCCCGTGAACCATATAATTAATATTTCTATAATAGTTAAACAATCGAACCTGTATCGGTGTATCAACAGATGGTTTTTTATCACCAAAATACTCCACACAATCTTCTGATTTTGTTACCTCAACAAAACCCTGAGTCTCTATAAGTGCTTTATCAATGTTCCTTTGAGTAACAAAAATTCTTTCATTTTGTTTTTCGGCTGGAAATCCAAACATACAACGAGTGCTTGCATTTCCTAAAAGTCTATTAGGATTAATGGCATTTACATATTTTGTAAACTCTTGACCAGAATAACGAACAAACTTTAAAAACTCTTCGTTAATTTCAAAATCTTTCTTATCTCCTACTTTCTTACTTCCAAGTCTGCTTAAATTTTTAATAAAAAGAACACGATTAACAATAGCGCTTGCCAAAACTTCTATCTCTTGGCTATTACAATAACTGTTACCTAACGGATCCAACAATTGAAAATTATACAGTTTTTCTTTTGTTATCATCACGCCAAGATTGCTTTTTGTTTTCAAAAGGCGGCCAACAACATCACTTGGCTGGTATTCTTTTTCAACAACACGCTTAGAGCTTATCAGAAAAAGTTTTTGATTAAGAGCTTTGATATCAGGAATGATCTTTTCTTCATCATTGGAAATATTGGGTGCCCAAAACAAAACATCAAGAGACTTGAAATCAACAGATTTCAATTGATTAATAGAGCCACCATTCAATAGGTCAATATCATCAAACCCTTTACTTGAAAAATCTTTCTTTAACGAATTAAAAAGTTTATTGATAACACTTGAGGAAGAGCCAGACTGATTATCAAAATTACCGCCAACAATTAATATTTTCATTTTATATTTCCTTTTATTTATATCTTAGTATTGTATCATAATATTATTTTGATTTTCAATTCTTATTTCTTAAAAACATTTGAAATTATATCAATTAAACTCTATAATAGTTCTTCAAAAGGAGTTATTAAAAATATGAGCGAAAAAACACAAAAACTTATTATTATTTTTTTTGCAATTTCATTTACGTGTCTTTTAGGGTATTTATTTTATTCACTGGATAAAGACAGACAAGAATCCTATGAAAAAGGAATGAAAGAAGCTCAACAACTTTCAACCCTTAATGCAATGGAGCAATTAAGAATGGCAGTTAAACTCTATGTTCTTCAAGAAAACACATACCCTGAAACCTTAATTGAAGAATTGGTTAATGGTTTATATTTAACCGAAGAATCCATCTCTCTTAAAAATAAATTTTTAATTGACAAAAATAATTTAAACATTGTTTACAACCAAGACTTTGACTGTGACTTTATGTTTAATAATCTCAATGACTACATTCATTTAAAAGTTAAAAATAATCTATTAAACTGCAAAAACAAAACCTTGACATTTTCAATCAAAGGATTTAAAACATGAGAACTTTTATATTGGTGATTACTTTTTTAATTTCTTCTTTTACTCTTGCTGAAAACATCAGTCCGGGAAAAGAAACCACACTCTCTATTGGAAGTTGCATTAAAACAGAAAACCATCAAAAACTCTGCTAATTCGGCAGTGTTAACGATGAAACTTACGCCGTTAATATCATATCAGAATACATAGTTAAAGAGCATAATCGCTCAAGAATTTATGATTCTGCAACTTATTATCTCCCAAAAAAAGTTCAAAATTTAAACTTTAAAAATTTAAAATTGTCTTATTTTAATGAACTACAGCTTAATATTACGAAAATGTGGTGAAAAATGGAAAATTTAAGAACAATAATAACGCAACGTTATGAACAAAAATCAAACATTTTTTCTTGCCTAAATTCAAATAAATGTTAAATTATATAAAACAATAAATTTCAATCATGAAGAAAACACTAATTATACAATTATTATTACTAATTTTGCCACTTGAACTATCGGCTAATTATAAAATAATTGCAGGCAACAACAACCTTAAATTACCTGAAAAAACTTTTTTCGTAGAAACTTGTAAATCTTTAGAACCAAACCAACCCAGTGGATTCTATACTTTTGAAGCAAATGACAAAACTTATGAAACTTATTGCTATAACAACAATGGTGAATTTTGGACTTTGATTGGTTATTACAACTACCTCTCTAATTTTCAACCAAAACCAAATTTATCAACGCTTAATACAGAAGGGTATTTATCCCGAGAAATATGGGACATTATTCAACCAAAGATGAATGATTTAATTTTTGCTGGACTTTACCCAGATTCAAGCAGAGCAGCACAACTAGATTTGAATTCTTTAACAAACGCTAATTGTCATTCTTTTGACTATTTTGACACAAGAATAACGCCAAAGGAACGCATTTTCCACAGTGAAAATATGGACTGTCTGGTCATGGGCACAGACTATACTATTATTGATTTAAATCACTCCTATACACCAAATAATGTTGGCTTCTGGAATTATAGTGACAGCGCACAAATTCAAGAGATCGGGTATTTTTTTACAGGTGAGAGTGGTTTCCAAGAAGTTCAGCATTACAACAGCGTCTACTTCTTCATTAAATAAAATTTGATATAAAAATATAGCATGCTAGATTAAAACAAAAAAGGTCTTTTATGAAAGCTCTTGTTTTTTCTTTTTTGTATTGCTTGGAATACAATTTTTTGCCATTGTGGCTTTTATAGCAACCGCTATTTTTTGTAAAGACAACGATTAAAATATCTTAAAGCCGCAACTTTTTGCTCTTTCTTTGAGGATTATCATCAAGCAAAGATTTTTCGGAATAAGATATATTTTCGCACCATTCTGATTAACTTTCGTTAATACACTTTAACTATCAATAGAGCCGAAAGACACAGAATATAAGTAAATTTACAAACCATTTTAAAAAAACATTTAGAAAACATAAAAAACCATTGATTTCTTACTTTACCATGGTATTCTTTAAAGCATTGTGAAATAGGAGTTAAAAAAGAATGAATAAACATACACTACAACAATTTGTAAATGATTTTTTTTCAATATTTGGTGAATTTAACAAAATATTTCTCAACAGTCGAGAAGAATATGGCCTAGCAGACTACATTCAATTTTTGCAAGGTCGTCGCGATGAATTAATTGATGATTACAGCATCAATACTTCAGATTTTGACACTCAAGAAATGATTGCCAATATTCTCATAAATAAAAATGCGTTAGGCACCCATGACAAAAAAGCAAATCTAATATTCTCTAGAACCTTCCTGCTAGGCCTTCCCTACCTTGAACAACTAGATCAGGAAAAAATTCTTAAATGTGTATCTGATTATGCCAAAACAAATGACATTAATGAATTGTATAAATTTGGGCATATTGCTGAAGATCCTCTTAAAGAGAAAACAACCCTTAATATAAAAGATATTATTGACTATTGGTCAAAAGTGGAAAAAGCCACTGCCGCAGGTGCTGTTGTGAATTTTATTGAAGGCTACGCCAAAAGTGAAGATGGCAAGAAATTCATAGAAAAATCAGAGTCTTTTTTCAACTTTTCTAACACACCTTATATATGGTTTAAAGATTTGGTCGATAGAATACATAAAGCATCACCATCTGGTGTGTCTTTCATTCTTGATGATGAGCAAAAAAGTGCCATTGTAAAGCCAAAACAATCTTCTATTATAGAATTTCACTATTTAATACCGTCATCGGAAGAAGGCATAATTTATAGCAACCAACTTGTCGCGACAATGTCCACCAATCAAAAAATTTTTCAAAGTTCTTATTTGATGGAAGCAACTATTGCTAATATTGTCACCACTTATTACTTAAATCAATATGCCAAACACATTATTGAGCAAAAAACAGAAGAAAAACCCGAACAATATAATGAATCAGTAAAGAAGGATTTTATTGACAATATGTTTTCTAACATTAACTGGAAGTCGAATGACTGCATTGAAAAGAGTAAAAATGACAATATGACTCTTTATAATAAAAATCTTCAAAACTTTGTTTTAAATGCCATTAATTACAAACAAGAAAATCCTTTTGGTGACTTTTATGAAGCCTCAAAAGCCATTAGAAACAACTCAATTGTTTACCTCAGAAAAATTCTTGATATAACTGAAAGCACACAAATTACTCAGGCGCATATTGAAGAACTGGAAAAAGATGATGGAAAAAATATTTTCCTAAAACAAACACAATTCTCTAATTTTATGGTAGATTAATAGAAAATAGAGGCGAAACTCTCTCAGCAATGAATTACCGATGATTCCCGCAAAACATCCTAAATAAGGGAAAAAATCTTGGGCGGGGATTGGTTTGCAGCAACGGCCATTTTTTGTAAAGATAATGATTAAAAATTTTAAAAACGCATTTTTCTTCTATTTTCTTTAGATGTATCACCAACCAAGGATTTTTCAGAATAAGTTACGTTTTCATACCACTCTGCTTTACTTTCGTTAATATACTCTATTTCCTTATGGGCTATTATCATTGATTGCATCTTAACTTGAGAAGCATTAGCAATTAAATACTCGGGCTCACCATCCACACAATCAGGACCGGAATAGATAACCAAATCATAACCGTTCTTTCGAGCTTCTTTCGCCTTTTCTCGACTATCAGTCTCAAGAACATTCTCAGCTTCAATATAACTTCTTATAATCTTAGGCTCTGGCAATGATTCCTTATATCCTTTTGACTGAAGAAATTCTATAACATATTCTGGAATTTCATTAATTGTATTATTAAACATATTCATTACAATATCAGATTCATCTGGCTGACCGAATTTGCTGTATTCGACATGTTCAAGCACATCGTAGAAATCATTAAAATCAAAAGCGGAATCTAATTCTTCATAGTAGCGAAGTCTTTTGAAAAAATGTGGCATTGAGTCGGATTCATCAACGTCAAAAATTTTGGAATATTTTTTCGCTACAACATCCCAAGCATCATCAAAACCACTATCCATTAACGTCTTAAATGAATCCACTAAAAAACTGTTTAATAATTTATCTGGGAAGCTTCTGTTTAAGTAGTCTTCGGTTTCTTTCAAAAAAGCCTCTCTATCAATGCATTGATTGCGAGCTGCATTGGCATACTTCCAAGCGACATCTTCCGAGGCTGTATAACAAATCCAATCACCTTGGAATCGGTCATTTAATTCTGTTCTGCTTTTTTCCAAAGAATGATTAGTGAATTTTCTATTTGTTCCGTGATAGAGTATTAATGGTAGGTCATCTTTTTTTAAAATCATAGCTTTTTATTTTATTATAACACATATTAAAAATAACATAAATTTTCAAGTTTTATTTATATGCTTGAAAAATATATTTTTTTGAAGGCATTTTCTCAAATTTTAAACAAGAAATTTCACTTTTGTTTCCCAAAGACACGAATCCAAAATCTTTATTTAAAAACAGAATGAAGATATTTTTTAAGACTTCATACAAATAATATACACTTTGTTTTTAAAATCAGTTATCATTTCTTGCTTTGCTTTTGGTGTTTCTACAACATCTCTATCATAAGCCATTTCGATTACCGACATGAAAACATTTCTTAAACCTTTATTCATTGAATCTGCGTTCATTAAAGAAACAATTTCAGGTGCCGACATACCATCTTGCCTCGCTTTCATTATGAGCGACCCTTTCTCACTGATTGCCTCACATTGATTTGAAGAATAAGCTGCATTTACTGCATTTGAGATTAAAATAAAAAATATTAAAAAAAATAAGATTATGTGTTTTTTCATAAAAATACCTGAAAGTAACTTTAATTGCATTTTTACACATTTTTTGAAACTATCAAGTTATCTATATTAATTATCTAATCCAAAGATTTTTAATAATTATATAATATAAAAATATCATTAAATATTGAAACTTTAACTTTATTTTTATATGAGATTTTGGTATAATAAACAGATAATTAAAGGAGTTTTAGATGAATCAAAAATACAAATTTAACCCAGAAGATTTTGGATATGAACCACTTGATAAATTTCCTGAACTCATAGGATTCTTTGGCCCCACTACATTCATCAAAGTAATTGCCAAGGGCGACAAAAAAATGATGGGTCGAGCTGTGTATTGGTACTCTGCTTGCCATCCAATGTCAGACGATAGCTGGAAAATTCTTTCAGGAAGCTATGATGAAAATGAACCAGATAAATACGATAGAATGAGCACAGACTATTGTGGACTTATTTCAAATCATCAATTTGCTACTATGCTTTTGAAGCATCTTTTTGGAACATGTAAACAAGAATCTGTTGAAGCAGAAGGCGTTGAAAGATTAGAGCAAAATATTAATCAAGAAAGATTTTCTTAAAAACCTCCTAAAGACAAGGCGTTTACCTTGTGTGTTGCCAATAATACATAAGACTTTGTTTTATATAAAATTAAAACTTTTTCTTGGTCGAATATCTGGCTAAGTTTTTGAAAAAAAATATACAAAACAAAGTTTTAAATCTCTTTTTTTCTTTCTAGCCACACTTAAAGCAAACGGCTTGGTCTTTAAGAGGCTTTTTATTCTAAAAATAGGATTAAATTACGTCGAACATAAAAACAAATTAATATTTTCAAATAAAATAAGTCTCTCATTTAATGACAAATCTTTTAATTCTTTTACTTGCTCAATATCTTTTAACTCAATAGCACTTCTTTTACCTTTAAAATATTTTTGTATAATATAAAAGGCCATTGGCACTTCTTCAAATTTTTTCAAGTTTGTCCACTCAATAATATCGAAATCATAAATTTCAATTGAATGCCAATTATTTTCTTTGTCTTTAAATCCCATTTCACTTCCAAAAACTTCAAAAACTTCATGCTCTTTATTTAAGTCAACCAAATCAAAATCGCTTTGACATTTTTTCTCATTTTTAAACTCATTTTTTAAACTTAAAATTTTTACTTTCATTTTTTTAATTTTCCTATGTAGTTTAAAATTTTTAATCAATTATTTTTTTCAAGGACTTTATGATATCTAAATGCTCATGATAATCTTTTTGGGCTTCTGAATCTGTGAAATTATCAGATCCGATAGGATAAGTATGGCACTCTTTAATAGAATCTGCATGCTCTTGCAATAAATTGACAGCTTTTTGAATAGACTTTTTCTTTTTTGACATTTCAACCTCTCCTTTATATTTGCCACATAATTTTAACAGAATAAATGAAACAACTCAATATTTTTACATTACCTTTTATTAAAAACTGGACATTATTTATGTAAGATGTTATTTTAAAATAAATAAAACATTATAATATGAAGAAAACAAATAAAATCATCATCGCAGCACTCTTATTTACAGCGAATGGAATATCTAATGCTGACTATAAAGTTATTTTTACCGATAGCAGATATGTCATTCCTGATGCACCGGCAAACAACATTTTTTCCAGTTGCAAAGAGATTTTAAACAACGGACAAAGCACAGGCAATGGAATCTATTCCATTACTGTTGAAGAACATGACTTAAATGCATATTGTGATATGGAAACAGAGGGAGGCGGCTGGACTCTTGTTCTTGATTACTTGCACAAAGCGAACACAGATCCACAATTAAACCCAATGACTAATAAACTTCCAATTATGAGCACACTTTCTTTCGGAAGCGATGGATCCAATAATATAGATTCTTGGGGGCATGCCGCACCAGAACTTTTTAGCAAATTTAATCCAAGTGAAGTCTTGTTTCAGTGTCGCTCATCTTCGCATAATAGAGATATTAATTTCAAAAGTACAAATCAAACATTGATTTCTTATTTTTCAACAGGCATAGGAGGTATTGGTCAAGACATTGCATTTACTAATTATTCCAAGTTACCAAACCACAACGGACTAATACCAGACTCTGTTAACGCTGGATTTGAAGACAAAGGTCTTTTTGCGATGACTGATTTCCCATTCTATGAAATTGGTCACGCACATTGGGGAATCAGTGGTGATGGTGGAATCAGTCAAGAAAGATGGGAATGCGATGATTTCCCGGAAAACGCATCAAACGACACCTTACATAGAATTTGGGTAAGATAGTTTAAAACAGATTTAAAAATTTATAGATAAATAAGAAAGAATAGCAATCATCATAATAAAAGAAGCAATCTTTCCATACACATATAAATCAAGTAATCTATTAAAGCATTAAATGTTTTGAAAATACCATAAAAAATATAATAAAACACTACAAAAGCATGAAATTTATGTTATTATTATAATAAGAAACAAAAAAGAAATAAATCATGTCAATAAAAGATAGAATTCAAAACATAGCAAACTCAGGTGAAGAAACAAAAGTTTCTGTCTCTGGAAACAGCAATCAATTTATTGAAAAAATGAATAATTTATTTTCAAATCGTCCTATGCTTAAGAATTTGGTTGTAGGACTATCTCTTGCAACTGCGGCAGCATCCTTTTCAAGCACAGCTAGCGCATCAGACTTTTCAGATTATCAAAATGAGTTCCAACAGTATCAACAATCTCAACAAGCAGATTTTGAAGCTTTTAAGGCTGAAAGAAATTCTGACTTCGATACTTTTAAAGCGGACAGAGATAAAACACAAGATCCAAATCTTGTGAATAGAGACAGAGTTCATGATCAAGATTCTTTTAACCCGGATATTTTTGAAGAAGATCGGAACCTTGTAAACGAAGATAGAGTTCACGATCAGGATTCATTTAATCCTGATAAGTTTAGAGCCGAGCAATTTAAATCGGAAATCGACATTGATGATAAAAACTTTAATTTCAAAACAGCTCATGACTCCAATAACTCAAAAACAGAATCCCCCCATCAAGACGCTTTTGATGAATTAGAAATGGGCGTTGAAAAGATAAGAGAGGTTTGCGGTGAATCTGGCGGACGCCTTAATCACGAAATAAATAAGAATACCACCAAAACCACCATACGTTGCTCTAGATAAACTGTTATAAAACTCAACTTAAAACACAAAAAGTGCATTTAAATGCAAGCCGTTTACCTTATGTGGTGCTAGTCATGCATAGGGTATTGTTTTATAAATAAAAACAGGACCTTTTCCTTGGTCAAATATCTGGCCA
>JYMV01038646.1_pt1 | contig 16805 bp, 10 predicted proteins | sample 338911 | NCBI WGS metagenome assembly JYMV01 (sample SAMN03354496, study PRJNA234377) | hydrothermal vent metagenome | biome: Deep sea; feature: Hydrothermal plumes at the Eastern Lau Spreading Center, Western Pacific Ocean; material: Seawater | place: Tonga | collected 2009 | depth 2000 m m
TAACCGATGAGAAAATGACAATTAATGGCACGGTCAATAAGACGGCGCTATCATTACTCATTTTAATTGTTGGTGCCTATTATACCTGGAACTTATTTTATGAACAAGGGGATATCTCGGCTGTCTACCCCTGGATGATCGGAGGTGGGATCGGAGGTTTTATCGTTGCATTGATTACGATCTTTAAGAAAAAATATGCCCCAATAACAACACCTATTTACGCTTTTCTGGAAGGCCTGCTCTTAGGCGGACTATCCGCTGTTTTTGAAAGCATGTATCCCGGTATTGTGATTCAAGCGGTTGCCTTAACATTTGGAACCTTATTCAGTCTTCTCTTCGCATACAGGTCTGGCTTGATAAAAGTTACAGAGAACTTTAAGCTTGGTGTTGTCGCAGCTACTGGTGGAATCATGATTGTTTATTTAATAAGTTTTGTTATGAGTTTTTTTGGTAGTGGCCTGGCAATAATGGATATCAATAACAGCTCCTGGTTTAGCATTGGTTTCAGCTTGTTTGTAGTGGTTATTGCTGCCATGAACCTGGTGCTGGACTTTGACTTTATTGAACAAGGAGCTGAACGAGGAGCTCCCAAATACATGGAATGGTATGGGGCCTTTGGGCTTACTGTTACGCTAGTTTGGTTATATATTGAAATCCTTAGGTTGCTTGCTAAACTTCGCGGTAGATGAGAATTATATTTATAAGCCTGTTTCTTTTAGCTTCCCTGCATATTTCCCTTGCACAAAAAAGGGAGAAGAAGCCCTTAAGTTCTACTATTAAAAACGTAACTGTTTATCAAGCCGGTGCAGAGATCAACAGGACTGGGAATACCACCATAAACAATGGCACCACCTATTTGAAATTAAAAGGCTTATCGCCAAGTATTGATCCCAACAGCTTACAGGTGAAGGGAAAGGGCAATTTCGTGATTCTATCGGTATCGCATAAATTAAACTACCTGGATATAAATGATAAACCCAAAGAAGTCCTGGTTTTAGAGGATTCTATAAAGTCTATCAACAAGCAATTAGCTATTTTGAAAGGAGAAGAATCTGTTTATAACCAGGAAGAGTCCATGCTGCTTGCGAACAAATCGATTGGCAACAAGGAAATTGGGGTGGATGCCCTGGATTTGGAGGAAGTCGCCAATTTATTTAGAAAAAGACTGCTGGCGATTAATTTAATGAGAATCGAAATAAGGATAAAGCAAAAAGAATTAAAGGAAGAACATATCAAGATCTCTAAACAGCTTGCTGTTTTAAATGCAAATAGAAACAAATCCACCGGTGAAATAGAAATTGCTGTTTCAGCAAAAGAAAGAACACCGGCAAAGTTTAGCATCTCCTATTTTATACATACAGCTGGATGGACACCAACCTATGACCTTAGGGCGGAAGATATTAATAAACCTATCTTATTGGACTATAAGGCTAAGGTGTATCAGAACTCTGGAATTTCCTGGAGCAATGTAAAACTGACATTATCTACATTAAACCCCAAAAGGAGTGGCACCAAACCCATATTAAACCCATGGACATTAAACTATTATGTGCCAAAGCCTTACTATTCAAGAGCTACATCAGCTCCAAGTTCATATAAACAGGAAAGTTCTATAGCATTGGATCTGCCAAGTATGGGAAGTGGCAGTGCTCCTGAGAAGTATAAAGTGGCGGAAACTACAGCAAGCTATACAAAGACAGAGACAAATCAATTAAGTGTTGAGTTTATCATTGAGATACCCTACACCATACCAAGTGATGGTCTACACCATGATGTTAACGTGGGCCAGCATGAGCTTCCAGCCAACTTTAAGCATTTTGCCGTACCAAAAATGGACTTACAAGCTTTCTTATTAGCAAAGGTCAGTGGCTGGGAGGACTATAAATTGTTATCGGGTAATGCAAACATCTATTTTGATGGCACCTATGTGGGCAAATCTTATATAAACACACAAACTACCAGCGATACGCTGGACCTTTCATTTGGAAGGGACAATTCTGTTATTATAACCAGGGAGAGAATAAAGGATTTTATGAGCAGAAAGATCATTGGCGTCAATAAAAAAGAAACGCATGGTTTTGAGATCTCGGTGAGGAATAATAATAAAAATGCGATTTTGATTAGTGTTGTAGACCAGATCCCCCTTTCATCAAACAAGGAAATTGAAATAGAAATCGAGAATATTTCTGGTGCCCATTACAGCAAAGATTCCGGTAAATTAGTTTGGGATTTAGAAATCGCGGGAGGAGCAACAAAAAAGCTGAAGATGGTTTATTCTGTGAAATATCCCAAGGAAAAGAAAATTACGAATCTATAGCCTGGATAATTCAGGGGTTCCCCTCACCTATTGTTTTAATCTTATTCTTCTCTTTTTTAACTACCCTTTGATAGAGCGCTCCCAAATAGATCTTTAGCTTAATGGCCCAGTTGGTACCATCACTCAAACTCTATTTGTGACTGTTGCAAAAAGGCGATGCTTTTGACTATATCTTCATGAATTACTTTATCCTCATCCAGGAACGGAACTACCTTACGATAGGCATCAAGCCAATTCTCAATAATTGGTGAAGACTTCATTGGTTTCCTAAAATCCAGCGCCTGCGCTGCAGCATAAAGCTCAATGGCCAAGACCTTCTCGATATTATTGACAACCTGAAAGCCTTTTGTTGCTGCATTGGCACCCATACTTACATGATCCTCTTGTCCATTTGACGAATCAATGGTGTCTATGGAAGCTGGAGTACAAAGCTGCTTATTCTGGCTCACGATGGATGCAGCTGTATACTGGGCGATCATAAATCCAGAATTCAGCCCGGGATTGGCAATAAGATATGGTGGCAATCCTCTCTGACCAGATAATAACTTAAAGATTCTACGCTCCGAAATACTCCCAAGTTCTGCTAATGCAATACTCATAAAATCCAGGTTTATTGCCAAGGGCTGTCCATGAAAATTCCCACCAGAAAGTATCTTATCTTCATCCGGAAAAATAGTTGGATTGTCTGTTACCGAGTTAATCTCAATTAAAAATACATCAAGGATATGGTTCAATGCATCCTTGGAAGCACCATGCACCTGGGGAACACAACGGATGGAATATGGATCTTGCAAGTGCTTTTTTTCTGAGGCCATGATCTCACTTCCCTCTCTTATCTGTGAAATCAAGGCAGCTGAATTTTGCTGGCCTTTATAAGGCCTGATCTTATGCAGTAATTCATCAAACGGTTCAACACTGCCATTAAATGCCTCAATGGTCATCGCTGCTATCATGTCAGCTTCCTTTGACAATCTCATTGCCTTTACCAGACACCAGGTACCATAGGCACTCATAAATTGTGTTCCATTTAGCAATGCTAGCCCCTCCTTTGATTGCAAATGGATTGGCTCCCAACCCAAATCCTTCAAGACCTTACCTGCAGGCAGTCGTTTTCCTTTATACTTGACCTCCCCCTTACCTATCAAGGGTAAAGCGAGATGAGCCAATGGTGCAAGATCTCCTGAGGCACCTAAAGATCCTTGCTGGTAAACTACAGGCAAAACCTCCTCGTTAAACAAATCTATCAGCCTTTGGATGGTACTTAAACTTATTGCAGAATACCCATAAGAGAGGGACTGTATTTTCAGGAAAAGCATCATTTTTACAATTTCTTCAGGCACCTCATCCCCAATGCCCGCAGCATGCGATTCTACCAGCTTAATTTGTAATAGCTCCTGATCATCTTCTGGTATTAGCTGATCGTAAAGGGAACCAAAGCCTGTAGTTACACCATAAATACTCGTATCTGATACTGCAATTTTCTCGTCGAGATAGTTCCGGCACTTTTCAATTTTGGCAATTGTTTTGGGGGCTAGCTCAAGCCGAATATTGTTCTGCAACAGCCTTTTTAAAAGATCGAGATCTATTCTCTTTTCAGATATTTGATGGATGTTTTTGCTCATGTACTGATTTTCTTGTCGCTGGTTATGATAAGGTGCTTAATAAGTCTTCCGGCGTAATAGCAGCTTGTTCACCAGTTTCCATATTCTTTAAGACAAACTTTCCTGATGTAATCTCATCAGACCCTATAAGTGCCACATAGGTAACACCTCGGTCATTCGCATAGCTCATTTGCTTTTTCAGCTTCACCGGATCCGGATAAAGTTCTGCACTAATGCCATCTTCACGCAATTGCGATACTAATTTCAATGAATAGAGGGCTTCTGCCTCTCCAAAATTCACAAATAAAACTGTTGGCCCTTTAGACAATTCCTCTGGAAAAAGATTTTCCTGCTCCAATAGATCAAAGATCCTGTCAGCTCCAAAGGAGACCCCCACTCCAGATAGCCCCTTCATACCGAACAAGCCTGTAAGGTCATCATATCTGCCACCCGCACAGATACTTCCTGGAAATTTATCAGATTTTACCTCAATGATAACCCCAGTATAATAGTCAAGGCCACGAGCAAGAGAAGCATCAAACTTTACATTCTTTAGTTTAAGTTCATGGGCTTGCCCTAAAATAAATTCCAATTCGTCAATACCTTCTTCGGCAGCAGTACCTTTAAGGTGACTCCTTAGCTGCTTCAGATCGGTAATTTTGGTATAAGCAAGAATTGAATCTATTGAATCCTTGTGAATTGACCTGGACACAAGTTCCTTCTCTACCCCTTCAATGCCTATCTTGTCCATTTTATCCAAGGCAATAACCATATCTTCAAACTGCGCTTCTAAACCGAGTTTTTCCGCAAGTCCACTTAATATCTTTCTGTTGTTAATACCAATGCTTATTCCTTCCAAACCTAATTTTGAGAGAACCTCCTCAATTATTTGCAAGAGCTCAAGTTCGTTCAGCAATGATCCTGAACCAATAACATCAATATCACATTGGCAGAATTCACGATAGCGTCCTTTTTGCGGACGATCTGCTCTCCATACAGGTTGGATCTGATATCTTTTAAAAGGAAACGTGATATCATTTTGGTGCTGTACAACATACCTGGCAAAAGGAACGGTCAGGTCATATCTCAGGGCTTTTTCCGAAATATGCTTCACCAGATTTTTAGATGCTGCATTTCCCAAACTTTCCCCAGGCACCTTTGACAAGAAATCTCCTGAGTTCAGAATATTGAAGATCAGCTTATCCCCCTCGTCACCATACTTGCCACTGAGTATATCCCTATTCTCCATGGCGGGCGTTTCAATTTGCAAATAGCCATACTTTTGAAATGCATTACTGCAAGTATCAAAAATAAAATTGCGCTTCACCATTTCTGCTGGTGAAATGTCTCGCGTTCCTTTTGGTGTAGCTGGTTTCATGCTCGTTTCTAAACATCAAATAATAACGCTGACAAATATCGCAAAATGCTGGGATTAAAAACCCACTATTCTAATTTTACTTAATTTTGCACCATGGCATTGGGCACTACTATATCCAAGTATCTATCTCTGGTTAAATTTAGCCATACAATTTTTGCTCTTCCTTTTGCCATCATAGGATTCTTTCTGGCAGTCTTTGGAAAGAATGATGGTTTTCAATGGGAAACGCTGCTGCTGGTTGTGCTCTGCATGGTATTTGCCAGAAGTGCTGCCATGGCTTTTAACCGGTTCATAGATCGTTTTATTGATAAAGAGAACCCCCGAACATCAATCAGGGAAATTCCATCTGGACTGATATCAGCAAATTCCGCCCTGGTCTTTGTAATCATTAATGCTTCTTTATTTATCCTGACAACCTACTTTATCAATCAAATCTGCTTCTATTTGTCACCTGTGGCCCTAATAGTAATTCTGGGCTACAGCTACACAAAACGATTTACCTTTTTGAGCCATGTGGTTCTCGGACTGGGACTTTCGCTGGCGCCTATCGGTGCCTATCTGGCAGTTGCAGGTGAGTTTGATTGGATACCGCTGCTCTTCTCCTTTGCAGTTTTGTTTTGGGTTAGCGGATTTGACATTATCTATGCACTGCAAGACATTGACTTTGATAAATCACAAAACCTCAGGTCGTTTCCGGTCTTCTTAGGGCTAAAGGCATCACTAATGCTGTCTTCTGTTTTTCATTTACTTACAGCGGGCTTTATACTTTATGCTGGGATCTATGGAGAGTTTGGTATCTGGTACTGGGTAGGCTGTGCCATTTTTATCTTGCTCCTGGCCTACCAGCACACCTTAATAAAAGCAGATGATCTTTCCAAAATAAATTTAGCTTTCTTCACGACTAACGGCATAGCAAGTGTCGTCTTTGCCCTTTTTGTCACGCTTGATCTTATGTTATAATGAATGCTGCGGTAATTGCCTTGATATGTTTGCTACTACTATTCATCGGATATCGCTTTTATTCAAAATTCCTTTCCTCGTATATATTTAGAACTTCTGATTCAGATGAAACCACACCTGCTGTTGAATTCAATGATGGAGTAGATTATGTTCCGACAAAGAAGCATGTCTTGTTCGGTCATCATTTCTCTTCAATAGCCGGAGCAGCCCCTATTCTTGGTCCTGCAATTGCCATTATTTGGGGATGGGTACCTGCCTTGGTGTGGGTGGTAATAGGAAGTATTTTTATGGGGGCAGTCCATGATTATGGCGCTTTGGTCATTTCCGCCAGGAACAAGGGAAAGTCAATCGGACAGATAACAGAAAGTATAATTGGGAAGCGCTCCAAGATGCTGTTCCTTACAGTTATTTTTCTTCTGGTATTCATCGTAATTGCCGTATTTGCCTATATTATTGCTACTCTCTTTGTAAATTATCCAAGCACCGTAATTCCCATTAACTTTCAGATCATTATTGCCATATTTATTGGGTGGTGGGCCTATAAAAAGAAAAAAAGCCTGCTCCTCCCTTCCTTAGCTGCTTTGCTCCTATTATATTACATGATCTATGTCGGATTTCAATATCCTGTACACCTTCCTGAATATATGTGGGTAAATGGTTCGGAGGTCATGACCTGGATCCTGTTTCTCCTGGTTTATGGATTTGTAGCTTCGATACTTCCTGTATGGACTTTGCTTCAGCCGAGAGATTATATTAATTCCCATCAGCTCATCGTAGGATTGATCGCCATATATCTGGGAATCATTGTTGCACAACCCATAATGGACGCTCCCGCATTTAAATTGTCAGGGAACCCTATTCCCTGGTTTCCCTTTTTATTTATAACTATCGCATGCGGTGCCATATCCGGTTTTCATGGATTGGTATCTTCCGGTACCACCGCCAAACAGCTTGCCAATATGAAGGATTCAAGGTTTATCGGTTACGGAGGCATGATCGGAGAAGCTACCCTGGCGATTGCCGCAACAATTGCTGTTGCTGCCGGATTTGAAAATTCTGCTGCATGGCATAACCATTATGATAATTTTGAGCTTGCTAAAGGACTTGGCCCAAAGCTCTCTGCCTTTGTAAATGGTACAGCAGGATTTCTTTCAGAAATCGGTATAACCCAAACCATGATTGATGCCCAGGGAAATTCCCGCTCCTTGGCTGCGGCCTTTATTGGTGTAATGGTGATCAGCTTTGCTGCAACCTCTTTAGATACAGCAGTAAGAATCCAGCGGTATATTATTGGTGAAATTGGGGAGGCAATCAGGGTCAGGCCATTAGCAGAGAACAGGTATTTGCAATCTGCAGCTGCTGTTTTGTTTTCCCTGGTATTGGTATTGTCAGATGGAACAGGTGCCGGAGGATTAAAATTATGGCCGCTCTTTGGCGCTACAAATCAGCTGCTTGGTTCCCTGACCTTATTGGTAATATCATTGTGGCTTTATCAACACGGCCGGCAATATTGGTATACCCTGGCCCCAATGCTTTTTATAACAGCAATCACATTTATAGCCACCTATTTCAACTTGTTAATGTATTTAGATGGTGAAAACTATTTGCTCGTTACTATTGCATTAGTAATAGGAGTTTCACAACTTTGGATAATATTTGAAGGGATCAAAACCATAAGAGAGCAAAGAATTCAGATTAAAGAATAAATGGAAGCTATTAGAAAATTTATTTTAATTGGGCTGGTACTTTTGGTATTCCAGATGAGTAATGCCCAAAAAATTGAATATTCAAAGCAGGCAATCAAGGTCGTAAAAGCAGCTCAACTAAATGTTAAGGATATAAAACATGATTACCAGCCTTCCTTGCAGAACCTGGAGATGCCTATGCCGGGTTCTTCAAGATTTGCACTGGAACAGCTTAAAAAGAAGTCTGCCAAGAAGTATCCCCAGACTCAACAAGCTGAAAAAACATGGCAAGGTGCATCAGTACTGAACCCTATAATCGGAGAAAGCTTTCCAGTTGCTAACACCATTAAGCTTCCAAATGGAGATACCCTAATCCAGTATTTAACTGGAGGACGGCCCAATGACAATACTTTGGCTATTTCCAATAACGGCAAGATAGTGACTGCCTATAATTCAAGTGTTTTCACCTATGATATAAATATAGATACTGTAATCATGGCTCCAATAAGCCTGCACGCATTCTCCTCAGAATTCACCCTTAACGATAAATATGACCCCAAGGTCATGTATGACCCCATAGCAGATCGCTTTATACTGATATTCCTAAATGGCAGGTTAAGCAATGAGAGTAAGGTCATCGTCTGCTTCTCCAGTACTAATGACCCTTCTGACCCCTGGAGCCTGTATGCGCTGTCAGGCAATCCCTTAAACGACACCACCTGGACAGATTATCCGGCCATAGCCATAACGGAGGAAGAGCTTTTTCTGACGGTTAACTTATTAAGAGACAATGAGCCCTGGCAAACTGGATTTTCCCGCACCATTATCTGGCAGATAGACAAACAGAATGGTTATGATGGAGATTCCTTGCTAAGTACAAGCCTCTGGAGCGATATTAAATATAACGATCAATATATCCGAAACTTAAATCCAATTCAAGGTGGCTCCTACCCTGTAGGACCTGCTATTAATCTACTCTCTAATAAGAATTTTACCTTATTGAGCGACTCTGTATTTCTCTTAAATATTTCGGGAACACAATACGACACAAATACCGTATTGGATATAAAGCTGGGACATTGCAATGTACCTTATGGGGTTCCGCCCAATGGACGCCAAAGCCATGTTGATTCTATGGCCACCAATGATGCGAGGATCTTAGGGGGGTTTATTGAAAATGGTGAAATTCAATATGTTTCCTGCACCATTGATACGACTTCCGGTCTTGCTGCCATCTACCATGGTTTTATCAATAATCTGGATTCAGACCCTGTTTTTACCGCTACCATTCTTGCAGATGATTCTTTGGATCTTGGTTATCCGAACATTGCGTATACCGGTACGCATGACTGCAGCCGTCAAGCCATAATAGGAATGGACCATACCTCACCAACAAGGAACCCTGGCATATCAGCCTTGCTCTACAGCTCAAACAACACCTATTCTGAACTTGTTTCCCTAAAAGAAGCAGAGGGCTATGTAGATCGTATTGTTGGTTATGAACGATGGGGAGATTATTCTGGCATCCAGAGAAAATATAACGAGGTTGGCAAAGTGTGGACAGCAGGATTCTATGCAAGAGGCACTACCAACTTCACTTGGGTGGCAGAACTTTTAACAGAAGAAGAGGTTCCGCTAGCAGCAGCTATAAGCACTTCAGTAAATATTAGTAAATTCGGATTGAATGATGGTAGTGCTACGGTAGATTTTAGCGGTGGCATGGCTCCATTTGAAATTCAATGGGATGATGAGAGTACACAATCAACAGCAATGGCATCCGGCCTTGGTCCTGGAAGCTATAAAGTGATCATAGAGGATGATGCAAATTGCACTTCATTTGATTCAATTGTGATTACTGAACCCCTGCCAGGGGCTACCCTTTTTCCTAATCCAAGTATTGACTTCAGCTATGTGTACTTTGAAATGGAAGCAGCAGAACTTATATCCATATCTATTTTTGATATTCAAGGTAAATTAATTAAGCATTTGTATGAGGATGTGGCCAAACAAGGTTCCAATGTTTTTTCTTTCTCCACTACACCATTAAGTTCAGGCTCTTATATTCTGAAAGTAAATACTAGAGAAAAAACCATTGTCTCCCAACAATTTATTAAAAGTTAAATATTTATGCTTCTAATAAAGTTCTTCTAATAACCTTAAGCATATTTAATTAATTTTGCATCTTGATGAGTTTCTTGTATCCAGGATTTCTTTTTGCCCTCTTTGCAATTGCAATTCCAATAATCATCCACCTGTTTAACTTCAGGAAATATAAAACAGTTCGATTCACCAACGTCCGTTTTTTAAAGGAGATCAAACAGCAAACCCAGGCAAAATCGAAGCTCAAATATCTGCTGGTGCTTGCCACAAGAATTCTGGCAATCTCTTTTCTGGTATTTGCATTTGCCCAACCCTACTTTCCGGAAAAAACAAAAAAGGTTGTATTAACAGATAATCTGGCAAGCATCTACCTGGATAACTCATTCAGCATGGAAGCTACAAACAGCCAAGGCAGGTTGTTTGACCAGGCAAAGAACCAGGCCATTGAAATAGCAAAATCCTATAAACAAACAGACAGGTTTCAATTGCTGACCAATGATTTTAAAGGCAAGCATCAGCGCCTTGTAAACCAGGAAGAGTTTATTGAATTGGTGGAGAATATTGAGATCTCATCCAGGGTGAAATCTATCTCAGAGGTTATCGGAAGGCAGAATGATGCATTGAGTACTGAGAGTAAGGAGGGAAAAAGATCTTTCCTAATCTCTGATTTTCAACGGAGCAATACAAATTTTGAGGAAATCGATCCAGATTCTGCAATCGCATATACCATGGTGTCATTGAGCTCCCAATCCAGGAACAACCTATATATAGACAGCTGCTGGTTTGAAACACCAATAAGGCCATTAAATCAGGCAGATAAGATTATGGTTAGGATCAGGAATATTTCAGATGAAGAATACGAAAACATTCCTTTAAAGCTAATGATAAACAATCAACAAAAAGCTTTGGGAAGCTGTTCAGTTGAACCTAAAAGCTATACTGATGCTTCTTTATCATTTACAATCAATGAACCAGGAATTATCAATATGGAGGTCTCATTATCAGATTACCCTATTACTTTTGATGACCAGTTTTTTATAAATTATTCAATAGCTGATCACCTGATGGTACTGAGCATTGACGACAGTACCAAGAGTTATACGGAGGCCTTGTATCAAAACGATCCCTATTTTGAGTATGAAAGCGTAAACTTTCAGGAGGTAGATTATTCGACAATCAGTGAAAAACACCTGATCATCTTAAATGGCCTCACCGAAATATCAACGGGGCTTGGAGGAGAGCTGATGAAGTTTCTTAGCTCAGGTGGGTCCTTAATCATCTTTCCAAATAGTGATGTAGACCTGGATTCATATCAACATTTTCTCAACGACCGCCTTTCCATTGACTATTTCAAGAAACAGGATACTGTCCAAACAAAAATTGACAAGATCAACCTGGATCACCTTGTTTTTGCTGATGTTTTTGACAAGGTGCCAGAGAACATCAACCTTCCTGAAGTTTATATGCATTATTTAATACAAAGTGATAATCCTGCTGAGAAGAATGATCTTCTTCTAATGCAAAATGGAGCCTCCTTTTTAAGTCAATATAATGTCCAAAATGGCAAGGTTTATCTTTTTACCTCACCATTGGATGAAGAAGCAAGCCGTTTTCCTCTTCATGCTTTGTTTGTTCCAATTATGTACAAGATTGCCATCAATAGCCAAAGCACATCGAATATCTTTCATACAATAGGAAAGAATCAAACCATCACAGCACCTCAAACTGCTTACAAATTAGATAATGAGATAAGTTATCACCTTGTTAACAATAGCAATTCTAAAGAGGACAAAGAGTTTGACCTGATTCCGGAAGCAAGGCAAGTGGCAAATAAAACCGAGCTGGTTCTACATGACAATCTCAACAAAGCCGGAAATTATATCCTTACATCAGGATCATACTTATTAAAAGGCTATGCTTTCAATTACAATAGGAAAGAGTCTGATCTACTATGTATGAGTAATGAAGAAATCAGTGATGCCATAGAAGAATTTGGCTTGAATAACTTTAACCTTGTTTCTTCAGACAATTTAAAAACAGGGTACAGCGCAGCTTCAATAAATGAAGATCAAGAATTATGGAAACTTTGTATTATCTTTGCACTGGCTTTTTTGGGAATAGAAACCTACTTGCTTAGACGATGGCGTTAAATCTTAAATTGCTTTGATTATTGTTTCAAACAGCAAATGAGTTTACTGGTAAAACAAGCTAAAATCATTGACCCTAATTCCGATCTGAACGGAAAAAGAATGGACATCCTCCTCGAAGGTGGCAAGATCAAGTCCATTAGAAAAAATATTTCATCCAAAGGAAAGACCATCACCGCATCCAACCTTCATGTTTCACCGGGATGGTTTGATATGCACGTTAACTTCAGGGATCCAGGAGACGAGCACAAAGAAGACCTTAATTCAGGATGCAAAGCAGCAGCTGCCGGAGGGTTTACCGGAGTTGCAGTAATGCCTGGTACCAATCCACCTCTCCATAGCAAAGCAGAGATAGAATATATAAGAAATAAAGCCAGAGGCAATATTGTTGATGTGCACCCAATAGGCGCGCTCTCAAAAAATCTGGAAGGAAAGGTGATGACAGAAATGTACGACATGTATCAGTCCGGTTCGGTTGCATTTTCAGACGAAAAAAACCCTATCCCCAATGCTGGATTTCTATCTAGAGCTATGCTTTATGTAAATGGGTTTAATAGCTTGGTTATCACTCACTCAGAAGATAAAAATATTACCTTAGAAGGCATGATGAATGAAGGTGAATCCAGTACTTCCTTAGGCTTGAACGGCATGCCTTCATTGGCTGAGGAGGTCATGGTAACCCGTGATGTTTACCTTGCTGAATACACGGATGCAAGGCTGCACTTTGCAACCTTAAGTTCAGGAAAATCTGTAGACTTGGTACGCAATGCCAAGCGAAAAGGGATCAAGGTAACTGCAGAGGTTGCAGCTCACCAATTAGCACTTGATGATACTGCCCTTGCTGAGTTTGACAGTAATCTCAAATACAACCCACCTTTAAGGACTGCTCAAGATATTGCTGCACTTAAAAAAGGCTTGGCCGATGGAACGATAGATAGTATCTGCTCTGACCATTGCCCTGAAAACGTAGAAAATAAGGCCAGGGAGTTTGACTTGGCTGAGTTTGGTGCCATTGGCCTGGAAACAGCGTATGCAGTAGCAAATACTTTCTCCGGATTAAATCCTGAGCAGCTGGTGGAGAAGCTGTGTATTGCTCCGAGAACCATCCTTAAGCTGAATGTTCCTGTCATCAAAACAGGGAACAAGGCCAACCTCACCTTTTTTGACCCGAAAGAGAAATGGACCTTTTCCCAAAAGTATATCAAGTCCAAATCCGCCAACTCTCCGTTTATTGGCCATAAATTTGTTGGCAAGGCGCTGGGTGTTTATAACAAGGGGAAGTTATATTGGGCCGGTTAATGCCCTGCCATTTACTATCAGGTATTTTGAATACCCTTATTATTGCAGATGCAAATAGGCCAGCGAGGTATCACCGATGTTCTTAAGGTCGGCAAAGCTTGTATCATCCAGATAGAATTCATTCAAGGCAGTGACAACCTCTCTCCATCCGTAGTCGTGCCAGATGATAACACCTTTTCCATTTTTCAATAGTTTCAGGGCCTTTTTAGTATCGCTTATCACATATTCATAGGTATGTGAGCCGTCAATAAAAACAAGATCGATCTTATTGTTATAAGGTTCGTAATCAAACTGTGCAGAATCTGCATAGATCTGTGTGATCCTGCTTTCGAACTCAGTGCCAATAAACCTTTTCCCTGATACTTCTTTATCAATAAAGGTGAGATCCCCCTTCTTTATCCGAAATTTTGTTCTGTAAGATTCCTTTTGCGGAAGGTCAAGTGTGAAGAGCTCCGACTCCTTAGCATTTATGGCCATATTCATCGTGGTGCGCCCGTCAAAGGTTCCGATCTCGAAAATTGTTTTGGGTTGGTGATACCTCACGATCTTAGCGATGCACCTCAGCTCTTCCAGGGAGACATTTCCGTTATGATGCTCCGTCTCAACAAGCTCCGGTTCTGATTCATCGGTAAGATCTCCTATGGTCAAAACTGGCAAGATCTTATCTGGTATCTCCTTGTATTTTGACCTTTTATGAGAAGAAAGTGCACCTAGGAACAGAGAATTTCTTAAGAGATAAATAAGTCTTTTAGCCCAGTAGTGTAGCATGAATGAAATTAAGGAAGAAAAATTAAGCGATCAAAATCTGTTTTAAGTAGACAAAACTATAAAAAATCAATTGCTTAACGCATAGAAAACAAACAGCTGAGTTAATTTTTATCTATGTTCCCAAATCTGAGATTATCAGGGTGCCAGCTTCTGTTCATATTAGCAACGGCAATTTGTTAGCAGGTTACACCCGCACTCCCATCACGCAGATATCGTCTATCTGTCTTTGGCTTCCCCTCCAGTTTTTAAAGCTGCGATAAAATGCTTCTTTTTGCGCCTCCATGGGCTGGTCTTTGCTGTCGCTGATCAGCTTTTTGAATTTTGCATAGCCAAACATTTTATCATCCTTGCCTCCAAATTGTTCGGTAAAGCCATCTGAAGTCATGTACAGCATGTCCCCTTTCTGCAGGGCGATCTCCTTGCTTGAATAGGGCTTATGCCTGCCAAAGAAATAACCTACAGGATATGGGTTGCCCTTTTCCTCCAGGATGTTTCCATCTCTTGCTATGTACAGCGTATGGCCAGCACCGGCAAAATGGAGCATTTTCTTGCTTTTATCCATCAAAAGCAAGGTCATGTCCAGGCCATCCAAGGCCTCCGCCTTGTCTTTATCCTGCTTCAGCGCTTTTATGATGCGGCTGCGCATTTGGTCCAGCACCTGGTCTACCTGGGTGATGCTGTTCTCTATGACAATCTCGTTTAGCAGGGAGGTGCTGATCATGCTCATGAAGGCGCCGGGTACCCCATGGCCCGTGCAATCACAGACTGCTATCATTACCTTGTCGTTGTCAATTTCATAGGCCCAATAGAAATCACCGCTCACAATGTCGCGGGGCTCGTATAAGATGAAATATTCGTTGAGTATCTTGTTCAGGTAACCTATAGAGGTAAGGCTTGCTTCCTGTATGCGCCTGGCATAGGTTATGCTTTCGGTGATGTGCCTGTTTTTCTGCTGAATGACCTTCTTTTGCTTTTGTGTCTTTTTAAAGCGGTTGTATATTAAAAAGGCAAAGACCAGCACCAGCAACAGCCCCCCACCGGCACCGTAGGAGATGAGCTGCTGGCGTTTTTCCCTCTCTGCGGAGAGGTTCATTTCTTCGTTGTGTTTGGCATCGGCTACGGCCTGCTCTTTCTCGTATTTGTATTTGTATTCCTGCTGTACCAGGGCCCTGGTGTTCTCTTCGTTGACAATGCTGTCGCTCATCTGAATGTAGAGCTCGTACATCTCCAGGGCTTTGTTGGTATTTCCCATAGCCTTATAAGTCTTGAACAAGATGTTTGCCGCATCCCTTATTCTTGCAAGTCCCTTTACTTCTTGTGCCAGCTGCAATGCTTTTGAGCCCAATGCTAAGGCCTTTGTTAAATTGCCCTGGTCATAATACAAACCTCCCATGGTCTCCAGAGATATGGAAATTAACCTTTTATTTTCCGGAATGGTCATTTTCAAGCTGCGTGAATAATACTCCATGGCCTTTTCATAATTGCCTTGTTCTTGATAAATTAGTCCTAAATTATGTATAGAAGCAGCTATTCCCCTTTTATCTCCTCTTTCTTCATCGATCTTTAAGCTTTTATAATGATACTCCAGGGCCTGATCATAATTGCCTTGATAAGAGTAACTATTCCCAATATTATTGAGAGAGGAAGCCATGCCCCATTTATCGCCTAATTCTTCTCTTATCTTTAAGCTTTTATCGAAATACTCTAAAGCCTTATCATTATTGCCAAGGTCAGAGTAATGACTTCCAATGTTGTTGTAAGAATATGCCATTCCCTTTTTATTGCCTATTTCTTCCTCGATCTTTAAGCTTTTATAATGATACTCCAGGGCCTGCATATAATTGCCTTGGTTCTTGTAAGTCCACCCAATGTTGTTGTAAGAAGCAGATATTCCTTTTTTATCTTCTATTTCTTGGTAAATCTTTAAGCTTTTATCGTAATACTCTAAGGCCTGCTCATAATTGCCTTGCTCTTTGTAAATATCCCCAATGTTGTTATAAGACTTAACCATGCTCCTTTTATTGCCTGTTTCTTGGAATATCTTTAAGCTTTTATCATAATACTCCAGGGCTTGCTCATAATTGCCTTGCATTTTGTAAATATTCCCAATGTTGTTGTAAGAAGCAGATATTCCTTTTTTATTGCCTGTTTCTTGGAATATCTTTAAGCTTTTATCGTAATACTCCAGGGACTGATCATAATTGCCTCTAAAGTAGAAAGAAATACCCTGGGTATTTAGTGCGTAGGCCATGTGTTTTTTGTTACCTGTCGCTACAGCTAAGTCAAGCCTCATTTGAGCAAAATAAAAAGCAGAGTCGGGTTGGGAAAACAAATAACCATTATAGGCTATTTTATGCATGGCTTTCAGCCGCATGGTGTCTGGCTGTGATTTGTCGTTCCACACGCTCCATAAGGAGTCGAGGTTTACCGCTGAGGCTAGTGTGAGCCAAAGGCAGAGAGAGGTTATGAGGGTTAGGCGTTTGTTCATTTTACTAAAGTAAGGAAAAACCTGGTTCCAAATTGCTTGTTATTATTATGTGCTTTTTCCTG
>JYMV01052554.1_pt2 | contig 16805 bp, 30 predicted proteins | sample 338911 | NCBI WGS metagenome assembly JYMV01 (sample SAMN03354496, study PRJNA234377) | hydrothermal vent metagenome | biome: Deep sea; feature: Hydrothermal plumes at the Eastern Lau Spreading Center, Western Pacific Ocean; material: Seawater | place: Tonga | collected 2009 | depth 2000 m m
GGCAAAACATATACGACTGATCGACAGTGTCGTGAATCAGTACCCCCTGAGTCCGTCTTGTCGGCGTTTCTATTACGATGCAGGCGTTCCGGGATTGCAGCTGCAAATCACGGCTTCCAAGAAGTGCTGGTACATATATAAAGCGTTTCGCGGGGCGCCCGTTAAATTCAAACTCGGTGAGTTTCCTGTTATGGGCTCTGACGAGGCGAGATCAGAAGCGATCAAGGTGCTCTCTGATATGGCAAAAGGCATCCATCCGCAAGAGGCGCGAAGAAAAACGAAAACAGGCGTTTACACTCTTGGTGAATTGTTTGATCGATACCTCGAAGAACACCTGAAGCCTCACACCAGGCGGTGGGATGAGGCAGAAAAGAGCTTCAAGCGACATTGCGGAGATCTCGCGAAGCGTGAGCTTTCGGGTTTGGTCAGAAACGATCTTCAGCGCTGGGTAAAGAAAATCGGTGCAAGCGCAGGCAAGCAAACGGCTGATAGGACATTTAATACGGTTCGGGCCTGTGTTCGCTGGGGCATTAAGCAGGAACTATACCTGCCAAAATCCGATCCAACTCAGTACATTACGCTTTTCAATGTCAAGTCGCAGCCGGTACATTTAGATCAGGACGGTTGGACAAGACTAGAAGCTGTACTTGCAAAAAGACCAGACCACATCTCTGACATCATTCATTTGCTTGTATATACGGCGGCAAGAAAAGGTAATGTGCTTGCGATGGAGTGGAGTGAAATCCATCTAGCACATAAGCTTTGGACCGTACCACAGCACAAATCAAAGTCCGGCAAGAAGCTGCTAATTCCTTTGCTTGATGAAGCAATAGAAATTTTAGAGAAGCGTGCGTTCGTGACTGGTAAAACCGGTTTTGTTTTCCCGAGCAATGATAGCGCCTCCGGTCACTTCGAAAACATCGACGTTCCATTCAGAGAGATAAGGGAAGAAGCGCAGATCGGCGACATCACGATTCATGGGCTTCGACACACCACAGCCTCGTGGATGGGAATGACAGGCGCCAATGCTTTTGAAATTCAAAGACAACTAGGACATTCCTCTGTGGTGACTACAATGAAGTATGTAGAACTAGAACATGGAGTCGTTCGAAAAGCACTAGGCAAGGCAATTCATTCACTCCAAAGAAAAGACGCGCGAAAGCAAGATGAGCAAAGCGCATGAGATAAAAGGGATAAAAGCAAGGCGCTCCGCTTCGGCAGGGCGCCTTGCTTTTTGGCGTGACCATACTCTGTTGCAATTGTCAGGATCTTCGCATGGATAGACGATATACACACATACATACCGTAGGCGATTCGGGAGTCATAGCCACCGAATATGGTGCTTGATTCGGAGATCATTCACGGGTATAGTACGACTATGGTGACATTCGGACAGCGCAATTCGCTCTGATACGAGGAACCGTCTTTCAAATCAATAGTACGACTTAGGTTACAACACAAAAGGCAAGGCAGACAAATGAAAACAAGAAGTAGACGGACATTCGACAGGGCGCACATACCTAACCGCCCTGGCTTCCAGATGGCACTCAACTTAAAGGATGGGCGCCAGGTCAAAGGAATCGTTGAACGCTATAACGGACTCCATCGCCTACATATAGATGCCACCGAAATTGGTAGCGATTGGAAGCGCGTCGAATTCGACCAGGTCGAAACGTGGCAGGCTATCGAACAAGATCCAGCAGTGCGGATGCTTATAGATGTTGGGCATCATCACGTATCTGTCTGCACAATGCATCTGCCGTTGGCTGAAAAACTCTCTAAAGGCGAATCAGACATAAGAGAGGATTGGGCCGCTGGTGACTGCGATATCTGCCCGTCAAAGCATCCATGCTATGTCTCGATCTACTTGGAAGACCGCGCCTACGGTGGACCTGAAGAAGGCGGCTGGTGGTACGACTACGGCGTCCTTCAGGCAGATCCGCGGAACAAGTGTTTCAGTTCAAAAATTCTTGCCATGCGGTATGCGAGCAAGCTGCAAGACGAGCTTGACGCGAATGAAAACAGTGAACGCCGATCTGATACATCTTCGATGGCTTCGGAAGGTCGTTTCATGGCGTACATCGATTGCGATGGCGAGTTTCCAAAAAACTTTCCAGACAAAAAACCTCATTACGAATAACCACAGGTGGTGTCACATGCTTAACGGCTTACAACTGCCTCAATTAGGCGACTACTGGTTTGCACTCGCCGCGTTTTTGTTTCTCATCGCGGCTGTACGGGGGGAAGACTAATGGCAATTTCACGCAGAGCTACAGACATTGATTTAACCGATCGCTTTGATCTCTCAGACTTTCCAATTCAAAAGCCGAAGCGGGTCAAGAACGACTTGACAGATATCTGGTACGCCCTGGGCGGTTTGCCCGCTATTCGCGTGACACCAGATATGGTGCTAGCACTCATTCAAGAGAAGGCGCCCCAACTAATTATAAGAGCCGCACATCAGACCGCTATCTGATGTGATATCCGGCACCCTGGACGGCATTAACCGGATTGCGTCTTACGTTCCCGTCCAGGCTGCCATTTATACCACCCACGAATCCACTAGAAGGAAAACGAACAATGGCGAAATCAGCAGCAATACAAGAGGACGACCTGCAAGACAGCGGCATCTTTAGCAAGGAATGCCCGCAGTGCGGAAAGGTCAAAGACGTTGACACAGAATTCGGTTATCGACTGAGCAAAGGGAGGACCATCGCTCAATCTTGGTGTCGCGAGTGCCGTGGCGTATCAGCCGTGCTCGGACCATCAAAGAAATGGGATGGATTCAGCGAATCAATCATCAAACAGAAGATTGAAGAAAAGCGCGAACTGTTCCGCAAGCCCGCCAAAGAAAAAAAATCGAAACAGCAAGAGAAGCAAGCAGCCATCGCTGGAGCTGTCATCAAAAACAACCCACGGACCGGGTTCTCGGCGATTAAGAAGGAAGCAAAAAACAAAGGACTGACAGTTCGGCAGGTTCTTGGCGAAGATCCAATCACTAAACAGGCGCCTAAAAAACTTCCGCCGGCAGAGGTCAAAACAGTGACACCAACTCCGGTGCCTGAGGACGACAAAGTCATCTGGCTAAGTGCTGATATCGGTAGCACCAATGCGACTTACTCGCGTTTTTATCCAGATGACACCTTTGCGAAGGATCGCCCCTGGAAGCTCAAAATCAAGCGTCTCATGAAAAAACTCGGTGACCGCGCGCGACTCACTCAAACCGCAAAAGAGAGGCTGGGACTATGACAAGCTCAATCCTAACAACCGAGTGCCCTAACTGCCTGACGAACAGCTTGCAAGTCACAGACTACAAGGGCGCCGCCGTTCTGAAGTGTCTCGCAGGTTGCGTACCCGGTGACATATTCGTCGCGCTTGCGCTCCTGGTCCCTCAAGACAACGTTGTCCAATTCAAGCCACGAACAAACACCGGAGGATTCCAGCATGACGACAACATCAGTTAACATCCGCGTGCCTGAGCACACATGCCATGCCATCGCGTGCGGAAAACCAGTGACGCCCAAGGTGCTCATGTGCCGCAAGCACTGGGGAATGGTTCCAAAAGATCTCCAGATCGGAGTCTGGCAGACCTATCGACCAGGGCAAGAGAAAACGAAGGTCGTCACCAGGGAATACATGGAAGCCAGGCGCAAAGCCATTGTTGCAGTGGCTGAAAAGGAAAACATAGAAATTCCGCGCATTTACGCAACACCTATCTAGAAAGGAGCAACAATGCCAACCGATCAAGAACTATCACAATTGACTGATGAACAGCGGCTTTTGCATGAGTGCAAGAACGCCATAACAGGCATTCTAAATTGGCACGATTCTGGAAAGACCCGCGGCGCCGAATCGTACCTTTTGTCGATTCATTCGCTAGCTATCGCGGAAGCCTGTCTTATTCAGTATTCAGAAAACACCGGAATCAAACTCTAATCACGCTCACACAATTTCGCACTAAACACCAGAAGGAACAATAATGAATACAACTTCGACATCACCAGCAGTAGTGCCATCCAAGCAAATCGGCTACCAGGACATTCGCAAGCTCGGACCATGCTATGACCCTGTTCGCTTCTTTGCCAGAGATTGGCAGGGCACCTGGGTTGATATTTTGAAAGATGAGCGCGTGCCGCTTGTAGACAGAATTTGGGTTGGCATTCGCGCATTGCCTGATGATAAAGCCAAGCGACTCTTTGCGTGTTGGGCTGCTGAACAGGCACTTGATTGTGTGCATCCGAGTAAATGGGATGAGCGCAGCTTGAATGCAATCAAAGTCGCAAAACGGTACGCGAATGGTCAAGCTACGACAGAAGAACTTCAAGCCGCAAGGCGTGCTGCTGCTGCTGCTGCTGATGCTGCTGCTGCTGCTGCTGATGCTGCTGCTGCTGCTGCTGCTGATGCTGCTGCTGCTTATGCTGCTGCTGCTGATGCTGCTGCTGCTTATGCTGCTGCTGCTGCTGCTGCTGCTGCTGCTGCTGATGCTGCTGCTGCTGCTGATGCTGCTGCTGCTTATGCTGCTGCTGATGCTGCTGCTTATGCTGCTTATGCTGATGCTGCTGCTTATGCTGCTTATGCTGATGCTGCTGCTGCTGCTTATGCTGCTTATGCTGATGCTGCTGCTGCTGCTGCTGCTTATGCTGCTTATGCTGCACGAGAGAAGATGAGACGCAAGGAGCTGGCGCGGTTGATTCAGCTACTCAAATAACCAGCGTCCTGGTCCAGACACTTAAACAAGACCGCTGATTAGTCGGCGGTCTTTTGTTATGGGTGATAACGAACAGATGACCACAAATTGACGCCGCGCCGCGCTCTATTTCGCCAGATGGCATAATCGAGCATCCTAATCAGCGACGCCCTGGTCAGCTTCACTTCTTTCATTTAAACCTTACATCTGCAAAAAATATCGAGGCAAACAGCATCATCAAGAACACCGCGCACACGATTCCATCAATCATGCCCTGGTTGTACTCACTCATTCATCGCACCTGCACAGATTCATCATGCAACCCACTTCAGCGATGTCGCATATGGTTTCGAGACCACGAGTCATGATGTGAGCCGCACCAACAGCGGCTAGGCGCTTCTCCGGATCGATTGAAATTATCTCACAGTATTCCTGTTTGTCATTCCAGGCAATACCCACGAACTGAGTAATCTTGCCGTTCCGCATGAGAAACAGCAGGCGCTCCAGTTCGGCAATCGCCTTGTCACGATTCAACATTTGGGCTTCAGCTCCTTGTGATTTATCCGCTGAGTTTCACTCATCACGAACCACGGATTTAGCGGCCGTTTTTTACGCTTGATGATCTCCAGCTGGAGGGCTTCCAGTGGTGTATAAAAGGTGCCTCGTATGTTCACGTCCTTCGAAGTCACAGCCATTTGCACGTCGAAAGGCGGCAAACCATGCGCCCGTATGTATTCTGCGGCTTTCTTGGCTCTTAGGTATAGTCCATGTACTGGCAACTGGTTGAACTCCAAAGGTGAACATAATGAGTGCCGGAAACCCTACTCAGTTGGCATTCTACAGTTAACTAACAAGTAAGTCAACCGAATATTAGGGCAACTCTCACGAAAACGCGCAAAGGGCCCTGTTTTGACTAGCGCGACTATAGCGCGACTGCTCGAAAAAGGCTGAAGACTCAAGCCCTGTGGCTTATGTCACATCCTTACTGAGGATGTTTGCGCTACCGTCCATGGTGGCAGAACACCCACGCACCGGGGTACACCCCCGCCCCAAAATTCGCCCGCCTTCCCGGTATCGCGAACGGGAAATTCCACCATTTTTTCATTACGTCATATCCCTTGCCTATGCCACTATTGGCGGTATCAAGTCTGAGAAATCGCTAAGAATCGAACAAAAAAGTGCGACTGTTTTCATGAGATGTGCGATTTCATTTCCCATGCGAGCCGTCTGAAAACACTAAACCAAATTTCTCACCATGACAACCAAGGTGTTCGATTTAGGGGGTTGTTTTGCAACTTTTGGATTATCCCGGGAATCGGACGTCTAATCATCTAATATGGTGCATTTTTCTGAATATCGCTGTGTTTGCTGGTTTATGAGAGGTTTCAAATGTTAGCTAATCGAACGTCTAAACGTCTAATTCGATTTCTGTAAAGTTCAGGGTTTCGTAGTTTTTGGTTGGATTTTGGTTGGATTTTGGAATCGCACCAATCTGTTTTGAAAATCCAAAATTTGGTTCGATTTCAGCCACTTTTCCATCGCACCAAAAGCGACGGTGTTCGATGCCACCAGGGATGGTATCGGATATCCCTTTTTGGACGACGTTGAAAAGTGTTGCAAAAATGACACCATAGCCGTACTATTCTCCCTAGGAAATCGCCGCTGATTTATGGGTGAGCCCATCCGGTAGGTTTCAGGGTATTTATGGGGAGGGCTACGGGCTGTGGTTTACGACGAAAACGTGATAGCGCAGGCGGTGGCACAGTATAAAGATGGAATACCTAGGGGGCGGATATGCCGAAATCTGGGAATTTCGACTTCGACTCTATATAAATGGTTGGCAGATCGGGGCATCAAGCCCGACCGAACTCTGAAGTCCGGCGTGGAGAATTTACACTTCCATTATAAGAAGGTGGCGCGTCACATCGTTGAGCATGCGATTTCTCGTGACGAAGATATAGAAGAAGTCATCAAAAAACTGAGCAGGCGCGTGCGCGAAGAGTATCTATTTCAGCGCCTCAAGCGTCCGATGATTGGCTCGACACAGGTAGTCACTCTCAGCCCCCAAGACACCGAACAGTTCGTCGAAACCTACCTGAATCCACCCGATCCGAGCGAAGAGGCAGTCGAAGCGGCGAAACGCTACGCCGAAAAAATGCACGCTCGCGATCCTCTCGACGAGCCAAAACAGCCGCGCACAGTGGTTCGCGATCAGCAGTTCGTTGATTACTGCGACGCAGTCTTGAGTGCTCCACTCGGCTCCCCCGAACATCACGTGAGGATGAATAAGGAATACGCTCAAGCCTGGACGCCCGGCATCGACAATGATCTCCAGCGGGAAATCATCGAAGAAGACCTAATCGACATCGAAGCCGAAGACGCGAAGAACATCTGTGAGATGTGCGGAAACCTGATTAACACAGAGTATTGCTGCAAGTGGGAAGACGAGTGCGCGAACGATACGCAGCGGAACGCCCAGATTGACGAGGAGAACGCCGAGTGAAAGTTTCCGAAGGAGCCGCATTCTTGTCGCCCGACGAAGGCGCCCAATTTCTCATAGCCATTCTTCATGCACACGTGAAAGAAGTTGGCTCGATCCAGGTGTCGTGCGAGAACGCTTCACACTCTGAGCAGACAGGCAGAATGTTTGATTTTCTGATCACCCGGGACGAGGAAACGGATGTGCTGACTATTGCAATGAGACCAAAGGAGGGCGCGTGATGTTTTTCGAAGACAAAGTGAAGAAGATCGCAGCACTTCACGACCGAATCGAGCGACTGAAGCATCTTGAGCAAATCAAAGGCGAAGACTTCACTATAAGTGCCTGCTTGTACATTGATGAAGCAGAACAGAAAGACCTCCGAAAGGCGCTCAACGAGACGATTCAAGAGTTTCAGAGAAAGAGGCTTGGCGATCTCAATCGACAAATCCGCGAACTTATGGAGAACTCGTGATCAGTAGAGGCAAGAAACCAATCAGCGTCTTCGATCTCGGCAAACCCTTCGAAGAAACCATTTCTAAGTACAGCTGCCGCAAATGCGGTGTCCAGATGTGCCTTGGAAGCTGCGAAGTTCTGCCGAATTCCACGGATAACGCGTGGTTGGTTCGAATCGAGTGTCATGCCTGCGGGAAGGTCTACGGCATTGCCGCGGTCGGCTATCGGAGGGATCGATAAGATGGAAATTCGCAACCTCTACCTCAGCAAAGAAGCCTGCTGGTGCCTGCTAGCCATCGTCCTTTTGACGCACCTTTTCGCGTTCATGTGCGGCACGATGATTTACGGTTTCGGCTGGTTTCTCGACAGGTCGATCTCGATATGAAATATGTACCGCGCCATCAAGAGATCGAAGCTGAAATCGGAACCACGGAGGAAGGCGGAAAGCTGGCTCTGATCAAGTGGCAAGATGGTTCTTTAACGACCATGGCGCCTGGGCTTTTCGACCTTCTTTTTGTGGAAAAGCCATCACCAGTAGAACCAGTAAAAACAGAAACATGCACCAAATGTGGTGACTGGTTTATGTGCTCAGCTTGGTATACGCACTCCGAGTGCTGGAGCTGTAGAACGGGACAGGAGAAACGAACATAATGGCAATACTCACACTCATTTTTCTAGCCACCGCCGTCTGGATTTACGGCGCCTGGTGCTACTGCCGCGCGAAGATCGGGAGGGCGCGATAGTGAAAGAACTCCTGGATAGAATTTCCGAATTAGAGAGGGAAAACGAGCGCCTCAAGCACTCCGGCTCTCGCCAAAAGGAGTTACAAAAGAAAGTTGAAACGCTTGAGGAACGTCTCGAAAAATATGAGAAGGTCCAGGAAGCATACTGGGCTCTTAACGTTGCATTGGGCGATATGAACGAGTCTTGGAGCGAGCTTCATGCCGCAGTGTGCGAACTCAAGTAAAACAAGTTTGGCAGACAGACGTTAATCGAAACGAAAACACAAAACAACAAAGGAGACAGAAATGTCGTTGAACAACAAAGAAAAAGCAATTGTCCTCGCAGTTCGCACCATCCCGGCACCGTTCACAGCCGCCGAAGCTGCTGCTGCATACAACGAAGCGAATGGTGGTACGGATTACACCGCTGACAGCATCGCCGGACCGTTGTCGAACATCGTAAAAGAAGGCTTCGCAAACCCAGCACAGTTCAGCTTGACCGAATTGGGTCAGACTGCAGATCTCAGCTAGTTGCCGAACTAGCCGATTAGAAACCAGGGCGCCCTGGCTCACACTCTCCAGGGCGCTTTTTACTAGATTGAGGGAACTGTGGGTACTGACGAACAAGCGACAATTTCATCGTTACAGGAAAACCTCGACGACCGTCGATTTGAGCTTTGGGAGCAGAACCTCCGGTTCTTGATCGACTGGGTTAAAAGCTTATTGGCGGAGCGAGAAAAGCTCCAAGACAGAATTAAATCGCAAAAACAACAGCTACTGCGTTTCAACCGCGGCAACATGCCGAACGACTCCTTCTGCGTCTTTTGCGGACATCCTTTGTGCATATCTGGGTGCATGAACAAAAATTGTAGTGGTGGCAGATGAGCCGAAAAACCAAAGACGAGCGCTATCAGGTCAGCTATTACCCTCGTGTCGAGATTCGCGAGATCATCGCAAACTACGCTCAATATGGTTTTGCGTCCAGGAACGAGATGATTGACTCCGGTGTTCAGCTGCTCGCCAAAACTTTGGGCGAACCCCAAAGAGAAGTCAATTTGAAATTCTTGCGATCTGTCGCAGAAGAAGCCGCACGGAAGGAAGGTGTCAGGCTGTACAACTATCTGAAAGCATCCTTCCAGGAAACGAGAAACGAAGCAGACCGCGACCTAGGTATTGCACTTTTGCGTGCATATTCGCGAATGAAAGATCCCCCGATCGATACCGCGGTCGAAGCTGCTCTATGGAGAGATCTAATCGATGGCGACTCGTAAAAAATGGGTGTTTCGCTGGAAGAGGCAAATCTCAAAAGAGACTTTGCGCAAACGTCGCGAGCAAATCAAGCTGAACAAAGAAGCCGAATACAAGAGGCTTCAAGCGTATCGCAATAGCGGCAGGCAGATGGAAATCGAAGCCTTTATTGGTCCCGAATATTTTGGACCATTTCAGGAAGAGCCAGCATTTTTAGAAGGAGTTACAGATGGCGAGTGACAATTACGGTCCGCTTAGCTCGATACTAACGCAAGTTCTAGCCGTGCAGTGGAAGAATGACCGTGGGCATTTCGAAGTAACTCCGGAATTCTTTCACCTTCTCCACGAGCGAGTGGTCCAGCTCGAAACCGCTCTAGCAATCTCCAATCACGCCCTGCTGATCCACAAGGGCGAGATGACTTTTGACGACCAAGACGAGCTGGAAAACTACATCACAGAAGTAAACAGCGAGGAAGTGATGTTCAACGAGATCGGGCAGCCGGTAGTCAAACCCATTGACACCGCAAATGGTGGCACCGATAATAAATCCACATTAACTGACGCACCGGTCACTTAATCCCAAAACGCGCAATCATTAGGCTTCGAGCCTCTAGATATCCGAAGTATATTTGCCCGACAAAAAAAACTGCTCGAAGTGTGGAAGTCTTGCCGCGATCAATACCGGCAGCGTAATCAGACGCGAAGACGGCTTTGCGTTTGCACACTATTTCGAGCGTCTTTGGTGTCATCAGTGCCGGGAATATTTTGCTGCTTTTCTTGAAGGCAAGGAAGCTTGCTGCGTTTGTCTTGAGACCGATCATGTCGTCCATCCCACCACCAAGGAGAGAATATGCTTCCAGAAACAGCACCAAAACTAAACGATCTATTGCTAGCAGCTATGAGATCCATCAGCTCAGATGATGAAGATCTGCTCAACGAATTCAAATTAGTCTTACACAGGTCAGTCAGCGCCAGGAACTTCTTAAGCCTCAAGAGAAGCGTCGTCAGTATGAGCTTAAAAGATGGAACCGTGGTCTACAACGGCGCCGTCAGAACCAAGGATGACGACGGTTTCTCTCATACAATCGAGAATGAGCCAGATCCAGATGTAGTTATAAACTTCCTTCTCAAACATGAAGCGGAAGCGGAACGCGTCGAACAGATCCAGCAGCCTATCCAGGCGGCACAGCAAACTGACTTCACGCCGCCACCAGAAATACAAGGAGCGGTCCTTCAACAACCTCAATTGCAATTTTCGGCGCTTGCTGACGAGATTGCGAGGGCGGTCCTGGGCGTTCTTCAAAACATACCTGACGGCGCAACCGTAGGGTAAAACGCAAACACTGGAGGATCTCAGAATGAGTGGTCTATTGCTATTCGCTGGCGGCTATATGTGCGCGATAGTGCTCAAAGAAGCAAACGAAATACTGCCACATGGAACGCGGCACACTGAGGCAATCTACAGCGAAGCAGATGGCACAACATTCGTACGGCTAACCTGGACCTACAAAGGTGCTCGGTTGTCGCGGCGAATCACATCAGAAGAACTGCAGATCGGCAAATTTCCAGAGATCCTCCAGTCAATGAAAACAGAAATGAGGGCAACGGTTGACCCTTATGACACAGACCCCAATCTCAAATAAAGGAGAAAACAATGTCACATCTCGCTGATGTACACAGCCGTACGCTTTTGAAGGCGCAAGAACTCTCCTCGCCCTTTACGGCTGAGGAACTCAAGGAAGAATACGTCAAGGCAAACCCTGACGACCTGGACGTTTTTAACGGAATCAACGGCAGACTTTCGCTGCTTGTTGCAGAGGGCTTTTTAGTGAAGCAATATATGCTCACTCCAAAGGGAATGGCTTACGACCCCGACGCCCTGGAGGAATAAAGCAGGAATCGCGTCGCACACTAACAAAAGGAGAGATCATGGATTTCACTATGTCGGAAGAGGAAAGATCGCAACTTGTTGGGCGATATGCACACCACTGGTGCGACTTGCTTCATAGAGTGATGGACGACATCAAGCACACTCATCTGGTTGAATATCTAAGAAGAAAAGGTGTCGAGCTTGAGAAGCACATCAAGGAAGTAGATAACACCGAGCATTGGATTTTTAAGATGAAGGACAACTTCGTCTACCTAGACTCACAAGGCAAGCCCACGGAAAAATGCGTGCCGATGACCGTATCCTTCTACGGCCAGATGCACGTACGCGCGAATGCACAAAACATCCTCGATTGCATTGTGCGCCTTGCTCGTGGAACGGAAAGAACACCTATGGAAGTTTCGGCTGACATTATGGGCGTTCGCTTTGCGCGGGAGCCGGAGATCGAGGAAGACGAGACTGAAGAGGTAGCGCCATCACCGATAATACATACACCTCTACCTGCTCAACCAGCAAAGAAGCCTGATCCCTTAACGGGCGTAAAGGCAAAAGGGTAGTTGACACCGGGCACCGCCCGTAGTACCTTTTATCCGAAGCAGTACCTCAGTGCTATAGCCTTCTAGGGGCGTGTCTGCTGGGTTAAGACATCTGGGGTTCCATCGCGGGATAGAGCAGTCTGGTAGCTCATCTGGCTCATAACCAGGAGGTCGTCAGTTCAAATCTGACTCCCGCAACCAAAAACCTAAAAAAGAGAGAGCCGCTCCAATGTAACGGGGCGGCTCTCGTGTTTGGTTGCTTTCTCCGCTACTTTGTCCTCAGAAATTTCGACGGATTAGCGTGGCAACGCTCAGATAAAATCCGGCGCTCACTAAGCAGGCAACCAAAACCGTCAATGCGATTGTTAACCAGTTCATACGCGTTTCAAGATCTCTTCCATTTGCTGCAAGTTTTCTTTTACAGCGATGTAATTGACACCGGGGACGCCGAATAGATAAACGCGGGAGCCAAGGAAGTGAGAATCCGGGAACACTGCGGAGAAAATCGCCTGCGGCTGAACGGCAGTGATTGTTGTTAGATCGACCAAGATCTCAAATTCTGTTTCCGCAGAACCCGATACGAATCTTCCAGCGCTTCTCTCGTCTTCTGGATCTCTAACACGCAGGTAGGTAGTGAATTTATGGAATTTTTTCTTTAGTGATTGTGTCATAGGTAGTGGATATGCCTTTACAGGTGGTGGCATAAATAAAATACCAGTCCGAGCACGAGGGCACAAGGACTGGCATTTTTATGCTTGGCAGGCAGCCGAAACTACGGCAATAGAATCAAAACAGATATCTTCCCATGTGTCAAGAAATTCGGTAGTATCATCCGTGATGGCTAACGATAACGATGAAGTTATTCAACTCTACAAAGACCCGATGAAGGCGTTCGCTCACGTCTTTCTTCTTTCCACGAATCGGCAGGTGGAAGAGATCGGGCGGAAGCTTGGACGACAACAGCAGCGACAGCGAAAGAAGCTGCCGTCTCTTAGTGACACGCTAAAGTTCACACTGGAAGGTCTGATCGAATTCCTTTATAGCGAGCGCTTCGAAGAGTATGCCGAGATGTTTGATCAAGATCCGGCACGTATGCGCTCTCGCTTCTTCACGAAGCTAGCAGGCGAAGAGAAGGTATGCCCTAAGTGCAAGAAAACGGGCCGCGTTTTCTACGAATTCGGTTATCGAAAAATTGGAGAGAAGCTTTTTGTTCAGTCATGGTGCCAGGAGTGCAGGAATAAACGATGAGTCAAAAGTGCAAGGGGCTGAAGACAGACGGTTCGCCATGTATAAAGTGGGCTCTTGAGTCTGGTTACTGTAATACCCACGATCCAGCTTCGGTAGCGAAAGCTGAGATTGCACGCTTAAAACAAGAAGATCTCTCGTATCTTCAGTTAAAGGACAGGCAACTCAAGCAAAGACAAAACGAGCTTGACAGACTCCGCTTGGAGCTGGAATGCGAGAAGTCAGAACAAGTCACGAATATAGTTGCGTCCATCAAAACAATTGACGATCCAGAATCGCTCCGGCAAGCAGAGCTGGAGATCATTGTTGGCTTAGTCGAAGAAAAGATCGATCCCAAGGCAGGCGGCCCTATCGCGTCACTGTTGAAGCACCAGGCGGAATTGCTTGGCGTCACCAAGCGTCAAACCGAAGGCAAGAAAGATCCCTTGAAGCGAAAAGTAATGATCGCGATGTCGGCAGAGCTGACAAACGAGGAAGTTTTCATGCTGGTCGGCAACGTTGGAGAGGGCATAAAGAGGCTTGAGCAGAAGGCTGATGCGATGGACGAAGACGAGATTCTCACAATAATGGCTCAGGAACCGGTCCCGGTCGAAATGGACGTGAATCCTGAGATCAGCTCAGAGGACGCATTCTAATGGACCCGACTACATGGATCGCTTCCAGCCTAAAAGGAAAGCAGCTGCCCGCCAATCTTCAAGAAAAGTATTTCAAGGATCGCTATGATCTCCTGGCGAAATATGCTGACCATATTGTCGATATGCTCTCGGAGCCGAACTTCATTGACGACATGTTTCGCATTCCTGTTGCTGATTATTTGAAGTACCTAGTTCTAAGTTGCGAAACCCTTCTTGTTCAAGACGATCAAGAGGGCGTGATGGGCGCCGCTGTCTTTTCTGATGTGCTTCCAGGGCGTCATGCAGAATTCGGCGGTTACATTGTCCCCGCATTTAGAGAGGGCGCGTCAATTCCCCGTCTTCGCGCAGTCCGGAAGGCGATGCATGAGGATGTTCTCGATTACGCCTGGAACGATCTCAAATTAGTCAAACTCACTTCGCGAGTCGCAAAGATCAATAAATCCGCTATTCGCTTGCTAGAGAATCTAGGATTTAGGCGTGTTGGCGAGCTTCGCTATGAGATGCAGCTTTCGGGCAGTTTGGTCGATATGTTTCTGTATGAGTTAATCAACCCTACTTATACGGAAATTCTCAATGGTTTCAGGACCAAAAACAACCGGACCAAGCTCCCAGCAGTTGCTGTACAACACGATGAGCCGGTTAAATCCGGTCACCAGTTTGCCAGCAGGATTGACACCGAACGTACCCCAAGCGATGAGCGCCCAAGGTATCGTCAAGTCAGCGTTGAAGAGCAACTCGCTTTTGCCGACGGATCTGAGGACGACGAGTGACAATCCCGTCTTTGGACAAGATGCAGCACAGCGATACAGAGATGAGTATTACAGACAAGCTATCAACCCCCTGGTGGACCAGGAAAGAATGGCTCAACAGCAGAGGGGGAACGCTGACAGCACCTTCGGTGCTACCGCGATCTCTAATCTCCAAGCTCAAGGAGCAAACCAAGCTTTCTTCAGCGGCGAAGACTATCGAAACCAGCTCATCAATCAGACTCTCGCTCGGAGAGATTCGCTATTCGGCAATGAGGCCAGAATTGCTCAACAGCAAAATCAACTGGATGTCGATAGAGGGCTGGGCGTTGAGGGAATTAACACCAGCCGCCTTGGAATGCTCAATCAGTTTCAGCTTGGATCGGCTGGAATACTCGGCAACATGTACGACAACAAGGCGAAGATAGAAGCCGAAGCTGAACGTGCAAAAGCAGCAGCAAGAGCCAGTCTTGTTGGCGGTCTATTCGGATTGGGAGGCGGACTGGCGAACACATTTATGGGCGGCAGGAGATCAAGCACTCCAACCGGAATAAGTGGTGGCTCTAATCCGACCATGCCGAGTTCTCTAGGCGCCTTCGGCTCACTTGATCCATCATTTACTCGACCGCTTTCTATCGCGTCGGCTGGCGGAGGTTTTAGATTCTAATGAGAAAAAACAACGGGTTAGTACCGCCACCCCCGCCTATGGTTCCATCCCTTGTGCAAGCACCGGCAGCAATACCAGTGTCTTATCAGAGTATGGCACCGCAACAAGCTCAGCCGCAGCAAATTCCTTTCTTGGCGCCTCCGATGACTCCGAAAATGGACGTCACTTTGCCGCAAGCGCCAAATCTGCAAAGCATGGCGCAGGGTCCTTCCGAGCAAGACCTCTCGCAGCTTCGCGGACTCTCTGACATCAATCAGCGGTTTGCGCAAATGAAGATGGATGCTCTACAGCAAAATCCGGAGCCCTTTCCGAGGGTAAACCAATTGCCGCAGTCCGATTTTGATCAGTATTTTCAACAGCGCTTGCAGCAGCAGATCCTGCAAAACATGGATTCTGGGAATGGTGTCGGCGAACGCTTTGGCAAAGGGTGGGACGCTGGTCAGCAGTTTGCGGCCTCCATCGTCATTCCGGCTATTGGATCTTTTGGAAGCGGCAACAATGCAATCGGAGCGCTTCAGGCTAGCCAGATGTTGCAAGAAGGAATAAAAGGAAGACAGCAACAGAGAGCAGCCAACAAACAGGCTTTTAACAACTCGCTGGTCAATCTTGCCTCGCTTTACGAAAACATCTCACCAAAGAGCGCTAAAAATATTTCCGCGCTGATGAAGATGAACATGGAGCGTCAGAACGCAAACCTGAACTACCAAAACAGAACTTCTGACGATATTCTCAAAGCCCTGCAGGGATCTACTGATTCCACTGCCAAGCTGATCGGAATCCAGCAGAAGGGTGCAGAACTGAAGATCGGTGCAGCCGATAAAGACTTCGGTAACAACATGGACATCACCAAGGAGAAGAGGGCTCAGAGTACCGAAGAATCCAATCAACAAAAAGACAAGTTTGGAATGCAAATTGACGCAGCCAAGTTGGGTCTAGCCAGAGACAATGCCGAACTGGACAAGGAGAAGTTTGGCGAGCAGAAGAACCAATTTGGTCAAACCTTTGCGGAGACCCAAGCGAAAAACAGATCTGACGCGGCTAGCCAGTTTCTTTCAAGAATGCAGCAGCCAATGGCAAATAGCGTCAAGACGCAGCAATTTGGCGGAAAAGCGTATCCGGGAATTCTGGAAAGTTATGCGAATGATCCTGCACTTATGCAGGCATTCCAGGCTCTTGGAAGTCGCGCGGGCATTTCTGGATCACCATTCCAAACGGCGCAGCCTGGGGCTATGCCACAAGGCGCGGCGCCCGCTGCGCCGCAGCCCTTTGACCCGCTGGGATGGTTGGCTCGCGGTTCGCAACCCGCCGTGCCGATTGAACAAGTCGTAAAACAACCGGCTCAATTTGTGAAGCTGGACCAACAACAAAGCCAGATATTGGCAAACGCGAAACAAAATCCTCAGCAAGCCGCTGCAATCCTGGCGCCCGCCATTGCGGCGCAACATCCTAACGCAACGCCAGAGCAAATCGCGCAAATCCTCAACAAGCTCGCAGGT
>JYMV01034864.1_pt1 | contig 16804 bp, 12 predicted proteins | sample 338911 | NCBI WGS metagenome assembly JYMV01 (sample SAMN03354496, study PRJNA234377) | hydrothermal vent metagenome | biome: Deep sea; feature: Hydrothermal plumes at the Eastern Lau Spreading Center, Western Pacific Ocean; material: Seawater | place: Tonga | collected 2009 | depth 2000 m m
GGTCGTTTGGCAATAGTTTTCTGTTCATATGGTCTTTCCTCCAATGACCATAGAAGACACTAACGATGAATGAATGTTAACAGACCCTAGGCAGTGTCAACGGAATTATCGTCAGCCATCCACTCACTTGAATCCAATTCTCCATCTTCAGACCGAACATCATCCTCGAGTAAAACAAGCGCGTCAAGTGCTATCAATTTTTTAACTATTTTAAAGTAGTTAATTTTGGCAATTTTACCTTCAAAAGCTATTGTTGTTTGATCATTGAGAATAATTACCAGCTTTTCCGACTCATCTAACTGTTCTGAAATATGTTGTGTACCATCCTGATCACTAATCTCTAAATCACAGCTACGTTTAATGACCGCAATATTATCGAGATTTATTATCATTTCCTCTAACTTAGGTAAGTCGGTAGAATTTTCGTCGGCAGAAACATTAATTGAATCCAAAAGCAGATAATGTGGCATTTTTTACCCTTAATTTCCGTATTTCATCTTAAATCTCGTAAACCCAGGCAAAATAACAGTCTATTTTCGATCAACCGCTACTTCTACCATAAGGATAGTGACTCTCCTTGTCCATGAAGAGTATGCGGAACAAGATTCTCACGTTCCTAACGTATTTTGTGTATCGTGGCAGAGGAAGGGCTCAATTCTATTTCACCTTGCTCAGAAGGTTTTAAATTACTAAGTACTTGAAATACAGGTTCATCACCTTTGATATCCAACCAAATATATTTTACCAGCACACAATATTCTACTTCAGAATAATTCTGGGTGATAGACTTTAATACTACATCCCACCAAACAGAAGGGCGGATAGTACAATGAGCATTTTTGCCGTTTGGTAGCGATTTAGAGGCCCTATAACATGCGATGTTAGCAAAAACAAATCTTTTTGCCAAGCTGAAAATTTCATTAACAACCCATTTCATATCTTCTTGATGACAACGTTCCAAAACATCAGTTGATATCACACCATCAAATTGCCGATTGGGGAGGTTTTGATGTGGTGGATAAGCAGGATCATAACAGTAGATCTCACTTGTCTCCCAATAATCTTGAAGTTTTTGACATGCTACACGATTTTCGTCTTCTGGCAGCACAGTCTTGTATTGAATCCCTTTTCCACTTCCATAATCCAATAAAGTATTAGAGTCAGTTAAATCAACCAAATCCTTTATGGCAACAATCCATAGTATTGTACTGATTCCCATGTACATTGCTTCAGGCCGTATGCCATCTTCCAAATCCCATCAATGTGCAATTTGTTATACATATTGACATACGATTAATTAAGTAGGGCTTGGATTAGACCTATTGTATTTACTACTTAAAGTAATGTCTAGGCTATTAGAATCATAACTATTATCTAGAAATCTCACCACACATTTCAAGAGCAGGTATCACTTGCTGATTCATAGAATGAACGCAGACTAAATTACGGCAAACTATCTTCATTAAACTAGGTTCAATAGCAATTGCTTTATCATATGAATTGGTTGCATCATCGAAGCATTTTAATTTGGCGTATGAATTACCTAAGTTGACATAAGAAACAGCCGCATTCGGAGCTATTTTTTTCACATAGCTGTATACTTCAACAGCCTGCTGATATTCACTTAAACAATAGTACTCGTTACCCATCAGAAGATACGCACCAATATTCTCACCACCATGTTGAAGAATCTGTTGCAAGATTTGTTTTACTTGATAGTATTGTTTAGATTTATACTTTGATTGTGCGATTTCCATAGCTTGCTCTAGATTAATCCGATTCATTGGTTCATATTCTTTCTCAATAACCCGGATTATGGTGGTAAAGTAGTACTATTGATGAAATTATTGTAGCATAGCTATGGAATTCCGCGGTAGCAGTTATTAAAAGATTCGCTGAATTAGGTAAAGGAATCGATCTCAGCTAGGCATAACAGTTGACTTTATCCGGCTAGCCAAGTATAAAGTCAGACAAAGTTTTTTCTGTATCATACCCACATTTCATTTAGGCCAAGTCAAACGATTACAAACAAGGATCTATCATGGCTCAGCATGTTACGTCGCCTCAAGAGTTTTTTGGTTTCCAGCTTGGAACTGATCGCAAGATTGCCCATTGGAATCGGATTGTTGATTACTTTCGGTTGTTAAATCAGGAAAGCCAGAAATTGAAAGTCATTGAGATGGGTCTTTCCACCGAAGGTAATCCATTTCTGTTAGTGATTGTTTCATCCCCCCAAAATCTGGACAATCTCCAGTATTTACAGGATTTAAACGCCCAAATTAGCGATCCACGCGGACGTTCTGAAACGGAGATCTCTCGTTTGACACATGAAGGAAAGGTAGTCATTTGCCAATCTATGGGACTTCACGCTTCCGAAATTGGCAGCACACAGATGGCACCAGAATTGGCTTACGATCTGATAACAATTTCAGACGAGGAGACCAAACGCATTCTCGATAACACGATTTTCTTGTCGTTCCCGTGTCTTAATCCGGACGGCCAGATCATGGTAACCGATTGGTATAACCAATATCTTGATACCGAATACGAAGGTTGTGAACTTCCGCGGTTATACCACAAATATGCTGGACACGACAATAATAGAGACGCTTTTATGACCAATCTGGTAGAATCAACATACGTTGCCCAAACACTGTTTCTCGAGTGGCATCCACAGGTTTTTCAAGACCATCATGAAATGGGGAGTTACGGCGCACGCTTGTACGTTGCCCCCTACTGTGAACCCATCCACCCACATGCCAATCCATTAATTTGGAGAGAAATTAATTGGTACGGTGCCCACATGGCCTATAAGCTGGAGGAAGCTGGCATCACTGGTGTGCTGAATGCTGCGCTCTTTCCGGCTTGGAGCCACCTCGGATTTCACTGGCTTGGAAATTACCACAACATTGCCAGCCTATTAACAGAGTCTGCGCATACGAACTTGGCAACGCCCCTATACATTCATCCCAGCCAATTACAGGGACAAGGTGGAGCACTCAGGGGATTTCCTCATTACAAATCACAAACCAATTTCCCTCATCCATGGCCAGGTGGGTGGTGGCGACCCCGCCACATAGTTGACCAACAAAAAATCGCGGCTTTAAGCCTGCTCGATTTGGCAGCCAGACACAAAGACACCATCCTCCAGAATGCTTACCTTAAAGCTAAGCGACAAATTGAACGGGGTAACAAAAACAGACTATCCACTTACTTAATCCGACCCACACAACACGACTCACTAACCGTCACCAAACTTATTGATAAATTGCTGGGTCAAGGTATCGAAATACATCAAGCCTCAAAGGAATTCATATCTGGCGGAATAACTTACCCGGTCAGAACTTACGCCCTTTTCTTAGATCAACCTAAAATAGGGGTGATTAAAACTTTACTGGATCGTACCATCTTCCCAGATGATGCGCGGACACGAAAAATGGATAAGGTGCCGGATCGACCTTATGATACAGCAACCGATACCATAGCCGAATTCATGGGTGTAAAGGTAGAATCTGCCGGAGATCTGGAACGGGACAGCTCTATCTTCGGCCTGATTACAAAAACCGAAAACACTACCAGTCAACTAATTAATCAATCAGAAATTGGCTACATCTTGGACAGTAGACTTAACGACAGTTTTCGGTGTGTTAACCAATTGCTCAAACAAGATATTAGTGTCATGCGGTGCAGTCAAGCCATTGAAGTTGACGGTAGCCTCTTTCCGCCAGGTACGTTTAAAGTCGAAGCACAGCCTGTCGACCTGCTCAAAGTCGCAACTCAGGACTTCGATGTATGGCTCCATGACCTGAAGCAAGATCTTCCGGTACCACAACATCCGGTCAAGCAATTGCGTATCGGTATGTATCGCAGATTTCGGGGTGGGAACATGGATGAAGGCTGGACACGGTTGGTCCTAGAACAGTTTGGATTCCCTTACCAAGCATTAACAGATAAAGAAATTAAAGCTGGAAATCTAAAACAAAATCTGGACGTTATCATCTTACCTAACGATTCCACATCTATGATCGTCGGTCCAGACGAAAAAGATGACTCCAAAGATGTGGACATTCCACCAGAATATCGTAGCGGCATCGGTAAAAAAGGTGTAAAAGCAATTAAGCAATTTGTTCTACATGGAGGAACTTTAGTTACGCTCAACCATTCCTGCGGGTTCGCTATCGAAAAACTTGACTTGAAGGTTAAAAATCTACTGCAAGGAAAATCAGCCAACGAGTTCTTCTGTCCGGGATCGACTTTAAGGACACACATCGATACCAATCACCAACTTGGTTATGGTATGCCTACTGAGGGATTGATATTCGCCTGGGACAGTCCGGCATTTGAGATTCTGCCTTCCCGCTTTAACCAAAGGTATGAAATCGTCGTTCGGTATCCGGAGAAGAATCTGTTGCAAAGCGGTTGGCTTAATGGAGAGGAACTGCTGTCAGAGAAAGCAGCGTTAGTCTCAGCCCAATATGGGGAAGGGAGAGTTATCCTTTTCGGCTTTCGCCCCCAACATCGCGCCCAAACTCACGGAACGTTCAAACTGCTTTTTAACGCCTTGATTTAAAGACGGTTGTAATTATCTTTAATCATTTATTTTATTACGATTCTATCTATCTATATTAAACATTGAATCTTTCATCAAGGTAATATAAAATGAATTTAACTTACTAGCAATCTTTGATTGGCTATATACAGAGTGCCGACTCCGAAAAACTCCTTCACTGCATTATCATGTACAACCGCTAGCTAACTGAAAATGCCCCACATGGACATGCCAAGTAGGATGACGAAAAGACCAAGTTTGAGATAGATCTACCTCAGCAATAGAGTGCACAACATCAACTATATTTTAGCATACGCGTCATAGTAAAGGATGAAGGCCTATTCTCAATAGGCAATTCATTCTCAGGGATATTAAACCAATATCATATTAGCGATTAAATAATATGGAATTAAGGCAAATTCTTATCAATGCAACGTCACTCGCTGTTGCTATTATCAGCATCATGTTGCAATTGGGGTGCAATGATCAAGATGAACGTATTGATGAATTGATAGACAAAATTTTGGTGCAACAGACGCAAATCCAGAATCTAGGAACAAACGTCGAATCTTTGATAAGCCAGATTGCACAGACAGAAAATGGGATAGTAAATCAAAAAGAAGAAATCAAACAATTAAGAACACATATTACCACCTTCGAAGAAGAGAATGTACCAGCGCTAATTGAAATTATCAAAGACCAAGATCTAGTTATCAACAAGCTTGAAAATCAGATTGCCTCATTGGAGAACCAATTGCCTGTTGAGGTGTCGGTAAAAGCGCCGGAGAATATGCAATACATACCTGCTGGAGAATTTAATATAGGGGATGCTTTTAAAGAAGGCCATAAGGACGAACAACCAGTTAAAAGCGTTTTCATTGACGCATTTTACATGGACACCCATGAAGTAACAGTTGGTGAATACAAGAAATTTCTGTCAGAAACGAATCACCTGAAACCAAATTGGACCAAAATCTCCCAGTATTCACCGACTGACCAACACCCAATTTTGTATGTCACTTGGCATGATGCTATGGCATACACCAAATGGGCTAAAAAAAGATTACCCACTGAAGCAGAATGGGAATATGCGGCTCGCGGCGGTTTAACTAACCAGCGCTATCCATGGGGAAATGATATAAATTCAAAACACGTAAATTATAAACGCCAAGTCGGAAAAACAATGAAAGTCGGATCGTATCCGCCTAATAATTATGGTTTGCATGATATCTCTGGAAACGTGGCTGAATGGTGTTTAGACGGATACGATCAGAATTTTTATAATCGATTAGCAAGAAAAAATCCATTTGCCGATGGAAACATACAAGATGTCATTCAACGAGTGAATCAGATCAGAACTTTTCGTATCATTCGGGGAGGTTCATGGGATGGTGATGAAAACAACCTTCGGGTAGCCAACCGAAACTATCGATCGCCATCAGACACAGATCGCTATTTCGGATTTCGGTGTGTGAAGTCCTTGAAACCCATTGAGGACATCCGTTGGAACAATAACTAGAAGATGTAAATATGTTGACGAAATAGTCAGACTCATGTGATTCGCACAAACGGGCTGTGTTCCATAGTACATCGGACACAGCTATGACACCTCTTAAGGTAACATTACAACCCCAACTTTAATCAATCCAATACATTAGACCAAATGAAAGATGCAATTACAGGAATTTTGCTTGCTGCTGGCCTATCAACTCGAATGGGTACTCCAAAACAACTTTTGCCTTTCGGCCATAGAACAATAATTGAAACTGTGATTGATAACCTTTTGCAGTCAAAACTGGACAGTGTAATTGTTGTCATCGGTCACCAAGCAGATCTCATTCGATCGAAAATCAAGTTTAACCCTGTCCAAATTGCTTTCAACCCTGACTATCATAACGGCATGCTCAGTTCCGCACAGTGCGGTATCCGTTCACTTTCAAAATCGTCAGTTGCATTCGCGATTACATTAGTAGACCAACCGTTTATCACGTCGGATTTGATCGATATTGTGATTGCCGCCCATCATAGAAATAGTCATGGTATCACTATTCCAAGATTTAACAACCAGCGAGGTCATCCGGCCATTTTTGACCGGCGATACGCAGAAACAATTCTGGCACTCGACCAGCACAGCGGTGGAGTACGATCAATCTTGCAAACACATGCTGATGATATTTTTTATGAAAATGTGGATTCAGATCGAATCTTACAAGATATAGATGAAAAGGAAGATTACAAGCGTGCTATCGAATCAATAGGCAGGTGAGGTTCGCGGGCGATAGCTTAAGTTTAGTGGAAGAACAATCATTATCGCAGACAGAAAACCGATACCCAGCCATTGCTTAAGTTCCACCAAACTCTCTGTTTTGAAAATGTCTTGCATAAATGGAACGTAAATGACTGCAAGTTGCAAGATGATGCAGAAGCCAGTGACTGTTAACCAACGAGGATTTGAAAGGCGATTCTTGATCGATTCCCACTGTTCTCGGTGGCATTGAGTGCTAGAAGCTAACAGGGTTGAAACAAGAGTTGTGCAAGCAATCGTCTGTGAGAGTTGCAAATTTAGGGTAGTTTTGAATGATACAACGAAAGCGACATTTGTCATCAAGGCAATAATCACTCCACGCATTAAAATATCCCACGATTGTTCGGGTGGTAGGAACGGCGGAACCTGCTGCGGTCTATTATATTGTAAATTGCCGATGTTTGTTTCCTTTCCCAAGCTAATTGAAGAAACAATGCCGATGACTAATTGGATCCATACAATCTGCCGAACATCTAATAACAAGGGTGTTTCAAGGCTGCTATCGTACAAATAAACCCCAAAACCGATCAGCAACGTAATCATTTGAGCAATTGAACAAGAAAGAATCCACCGAACAGATCCCCTTAAACTTTCATACGCACTTCGGGCTTGAAGCGCCAGATCCAGAATAGCGTTGAAACCATCCTTCAGTATTAAGCATCCCGCATTATGTTGTGTAATTTGATCTGCTTGATTAACTGCTGCGAAACTTACGCTAGCAACGCGCATTGCCTGTAGATCATCCGCTGAGGTGCCCCAAAAGCCAATAGAATGCCCACGTCGTTTTAGAGTTCTCACAACGTTCAGTTTTTGATCGGCAGTTGGTTGTGAGTACACAAGCAACAAATCGGCCATCGATTCAAAATCTTTGTCGTCCAATCCGCTTAATTCCTCCCTTGAAATGGCTGATTGACGGTCTTGTATCAAACCAAGGCCAATCCCAAACTCAGTGGATTTCTCAAGATCCCAATCCATCATGGACACCACTTTGAACCCTGAATCCAAGCAGGATTTAATTGATTGTTTTAATTTGGCATCTTCGATTGAAGTAAAGACAATGAGCCCAATATAAGTCAAGCCATTCTGCAATTCATCTTGCAAGGGTTGATCAACAAAATTTTTCCGAGCCACAGAGATGACAATTGTACTATCTTCCATTAATGACTCGGTAACTTCTCGAAAAGAACCTTTACCATCCTGGGTAAAAACATCCTGGCTACCATGAACCTCTACATGCGTTGACGCACGTAGTATTGATTCTGTCTCACCAAACGCTACTTGAAGAAAACTCTGATCTTCCTGAGTGAAAAGGAACGACTGAAACTGGCCTTCCACACCCATGGGAATCCTCTGATGGTTTGAAAAAGCAGATTTGTAGCGGCTCAAACCAATTTGCTCAACAAGGTTTGACAACGAATTATCAATATGAGGTTCACCAGATTCGCTTTGGTAATTCTGATTACTCTCAACGCATAAACTTGCCATAAGCAATAACCATGGGAAGGTCGGTATATGTTGCAGATCATAGTAAACAGGTTGTGCAACTTGGTTTTGAGCAGAAATTGGCGAAGCCACTCGTTGTAACGAATTCTGAATCCAACCTTCCCACATTGTTCGATCAACAAACTGTCCATCAACAAACACAGAGGACAAAGTGAAGTTCTGATCGCCCGAAATCCCAACATCATTTACGCATACTGAGTTCATGCAACTCAGCCGCTCAAGTCTCCATGGTTCACGAACCAAAACACTTTTCTTTGAAATATCATAAACATTGTCACCTATGATTCGCCGTGTGGTTAAGCTAAGCCCTTCAGGAATAGAAGCAATCACCAAGGCAGCGGCAACAAGAAGATACATTGCCCATTCCGCAGGTTGCTTAAACATTAGAGTTCCGAGAAGAACTACGGCTAAAACCACGCCGAAAGTTCGAAACTGGTTATAATAACCAACAACCTCTATTTCAGCTTCAGATTCCATTTTGACTTCACGAGGTGCTTTGTGATTTGAGTCATTAATGGCAAGTTGATCCCCAGTGGCAACTGTTACGGCGTATCCTTGTCCACTTATGACATATGTACCACCAAACACCATGTTGGTCCAATCTTCAAGACGTGGTGTCTGATTTTGAAGGTCACCGGATTTTTTTTCGGATAAAGCCGCTCGGCCAAACAGATAACTTTCATCTACAACCAGATTATCTGCATCCACTAGACGTGCGTCAGCAGAAATATAGTCTCCTTCAATCAGAATCAGTATATCGCCAGGAACAACTGCTGTTGGCGGGATTCTGGTTTCATCGCCGTCTCGAATAACGGAAACACTCACTTCAGATCGATCGCGAATAGTTTCAATCCGTGATGCCAACCTGATCCCTTCTATAAACCGCCACAGGATTTGAAACACAAGAATTGAACCGATAGCAATAGCAACAGCAACAGCATCACTGGGAGAATCCAATTGGAGTGATTTTCTAAATTGATCTGATTCCCTAAAAATGGCAAAAATTGCGACCATCACCAGCAGGGAAAAAACAGTGAGATTCCGAAATTGAGCGAAGAAAGTACGAATCAGCAATAACTGTTTCGGTCGATCTATTAAGTTCTCACCATACTGAGCGACTCGTAGCTTTGCTTCTTCTCCGCTTAAGCCACGCTCAAGATCGGTAACCAACTCACGAAGGATATAGGGAATATTCTGCTTATACCAATCTGACATCTCAATCCGAACTATGTAGGTGTAGTGACACTGTTGCACCTGCCGAATCAACTTCTAGAATTTTGGCTTCCGCATTCAACCCATTTTCGGCAAAGGCATCTATCATGACATTAGCAATCTGATCTTCCGAGGTAATGCAATAAGCAGCAATGCTCGGTCCCGCACCACTTAAGGCGGCACTGAGTGCTCCAGCTTGAATAGCGGAGTTACACACATCTTCAAATCCAGGAATCAATTTTGCGCGATGTGGTTGGTGGAGTAGATCCTGCATGGCAACATTCAGCATATCAAGCTTACCGGTCGCAACAGCAGCTACCAAAAGCGAGGATCGGCTCACATTATAGATTGCAGACTTAAGATCTAAATTCTGCGGCAGAACTTCTCTTGCCTCCTTGGTTGATAATGTGTAATCAGGAATAGCAATAACCACGCGTAGATCTTCTGGAGGGCTGAGTTTAACCGCCTTAACATTTTTCTTGTCAACTACGGCAACTGTCAGACCACCTAAAAGCGATGCAGTAATATTGTCTGGATGCCCCTCCCGTTCAACGGCAAAATCCAGAATCTGATCTGGTGAAAACGGATCTCCGCAAATTGCGTTTGCACTCAATAGACCACCAAGTATTGCTGTCCCGCTACCACCCAAACCACGGATTGCCGGAATGCCATTCGTGATTGTGAGTTTGATACCTTTTGGTTGATAACCCACTCGCTGAAATATATAGTTCGCAGACTCAAAGGCGAGGTTGTCGGTGCTTGTGGGAATTTTATCTTGATCCACACCATGAACAATAATTCTGACGCCAGAATCGGTTTCCTCAATCTCAACCGTGCTGTAAAGTTTAAGGGCTAAACCAAGGACATCAAAACCGGGTCCAAGATTTGTTGTGCTAGCAGGAACACAGGCAATTGCCTTTCCGAACATTTAGATCTAATCACTCCTAAATCTCTGAGATTCCCTTGTTAATTCGAACAAGTGCCTCTTGAATATTATCAATGGAATTTGCATATGAAATCCGAAGATAGCCATCACCAAATATGCCAAAAGATGAACCAGGTAGAAGAGCCACTCCTGCTTCAGTTAATAGATAATCCGAAAATTCAGCACATGTCATGGGAATACCTGTTACATTAGGAAAAGTATAAAACGCACCAGAAGGTATCTTACAACTTATACCATCAATCTCATTCAATCCTTTGACCAGAAAATCCCGCCGAGTTTTGAACTCAAGCCACATTTGGCTGACAAAGTCCTGCGAGTTTTGAATTGCTTCAATTCCAGCAATCTGAGTGAATGTTGCCGTACATGAGTTAAAATTAACCATTAATTTGGCAAACTGGTCAGCAATTAGTTTGGGAGAAACACTATATCCAAGTCGCCAGCCTGTCATGGCGTATGATTTGGAATGACCATCAAGCATAATAGTTCGCTCCTGCATTCCATCAATTGACAAAATACTTTGATGATCTCCATCATAAACCAGTTGTGAGTAGATTTCGTCACTCAAAACGTAAAAATCATGTTTAATCGCCAACTCAGAAATCGCCTCTAAATCACTCTGGGTCAGTACCCCTCCAGTCGGATTCTGGGGTGAATTGATGATTAGCAACCGGGTTCGATCTGAGATTATTTTCTCCAGATCTTCAATTCGAAACCGAAAATCAACTGATTCTCTTAACGGTAACGGTATCGGTTTAGCCCCAATAAAATGAATGACCGATTCATAGATGGGAAACCCAGGATCGGGATAGATAACCTCATCGCCATCGCCCACACAGGTCAGAATAGCAAAAAAAATTATCGGCTTCGCTCCAGGAGTTACAGATACCTGATCAGGTTTGACCAAAACACGCCTCGTCTTTGAGACCCAATCTGCAACCACCTCACGAAACGCTGGTAATCCTGCCGGAGAGCTATAACCTGTCTGTCCATCTTTCATCGCCTGAAATGCAGCCTGGCACACATTAACCGGCGTTTTAAAGTCTGGTTGACCAATTTCCAAATGAACGATGTCTTTGCCTTGCGCTTCTAGATCCCTTGCCTTGGCCAAAACCTCAAAAGCAGATTCGGTGCTTAACCGATTCATTCGCTCAGCTAACTTCAACATATACAACCTGCTGTGCTATTTACTGTACTTGTTCACGAAACCATTTTGACCAGTAATCCAAACATTATCTTCAAAGCTCCCGATGTCCTGAGCATATAGCTTTCCACTACTCTGATCGACCCATGTCTGACCAGAATCCTCAGTCTGCAAGACGACATTAACACCCAATTCACCACCAACTGCCCAGCCTACATTTTCATTGATAAAAACAACACTTCGCAGCTTTTCTGGAGAATTACTCTCTTGACGCTCCCAACTCTCTCCACTATTTGAGGTGCGTAAAATTACGCCATTTCCTCCAACAACCCAACCATTTGAAGCGTCAACAAAAAAGACGTCCGACAAAATATCATCACCTGAAACTGGCAGATCAACCCAGTTCCGACCAGCATCCGTAGTTTTCTGTATCAAGGTTTTTTGTCCACCAGTAGAAGGGCTCAGACTCGCACCAACAACCCAACCAGTTGAGTCATCAATAAACTGTACAGCGTTAAAAACATTGGTATCATCATCACCCACACCCCCAGCTGCTTGACCACCACGAAGTATTTTCCACGTCTTACCGCCGTTAGCTGTGCGGATAATCGTTTCACCCATTCCAACAGCGTAACCAATCTGGTTTGAAGTAAAATGTACGTCAGATAGACCAATGCCACTTATTTCGACCTTGCTGGTCTGTACATTCCAACTTTTTCCGCCATCTACAGTACTCATTACCAGTCCCTTGTCCCCAACAACCCATCCGTGTTTTTTGTCAAAGAAGTAAACAGACTGTAATCTTTCCGATACCGTAGCATCCGACGCCTGCCAAGTCTTACCAGCATCAGTTGTATATCCAATAAAGCCTTTATTATCTAATTCAAAAGGCGATTCACCAACGACCCAACCATCAGTTGCACTAACAAAGAAAAATGCAAAATAATCGTGCTCCCGATCGTATTTTTGCAATATCTCCCAACTCCCTGCCATGGCGCCATTTGGTAGGCCCAAAAGCAAAACCGAAAAAATAAGCCCAATACCGAACACACTATTTTTAATCATCCGACTTCTCCCAATTCCAGTTAGATGGCCTAGTATAGCACTGGTCAAAAACACTGTCAAGTACAAACACTCAGGGCATTTAAAGTCAGTAATTGACTTAATTTAGGGAGATAACTTGACTTTTATTAATCTTCAAGATGAAGTCTGTATAATACAAAAATTACAGGTTAAGTTTTATGAACTCAGCAATACGAATTTCCCATGCTAGATTGATACTCTTACTCATTTTTTTCAGTTCATACATCACTTGGGGTAACAATATCAATAGGGAAGACGAAAAATCATCCGAAATATTACAAAAGTCTGCTTCGGGTTGGCCCAGTTATCTTCATGATAGTCAGAGATCCGGCGTAACTGACGAAAACTTGGACAGGAACATGACTGAGCAATGGCGCTATTATCTGACTCAAAAGCCAACACCATCCTGGCCCCCACCAGCAAAGAGCAGTTATTGGCAACGACTTGAATCAATTAAGCCACGTGTCGTTTATGATAGAGCATTTCATGTTGTTGCAGTCAATCAACAAATATTTTTTGGTTCTTCATCAGATGATCAGCTTTACTGCCTTAACGCAAATGATGGGAAAGTTTTATGGCGTTTCTTTGCAAACGCTCCTATCCATTTTGCTCCGTCTGTTTCCAAAATGAAAGTATATTTCGGTAGTGATGATGGGTTTGTTTACTGTCTTGATGTTGAGAACGCCAATTTAATCTGGAAACACCAAATTGCTGGAAGCAATCGCCAAATTATCGGTAATGGACGCATGATATCAATACAACCGGTACGAACGAGTGTGGTGATTGACAATGGGATTTTGTATTGCTGTGCAGGTATCTTTCCATCACAAGGAGTTTTTGCAGTTGCACTGAATTCTGAAAACGGGGAACTTATCTGGAGAGAAAAACTAAATGGACTTTCACCACAGGGGTATCTGTTGACCTCACCGAATCGGCTTTATGTTCCAACTGGCCGTACCAATCCTTTCGCACTTGACAAGCAAAGCGGTCATTATCTCAGATCCTTCGAATCGTCGGGAGGAAGCTATGCTCTCCTTACCGATAATGAACTAATTTCGGGTCCAGGAAATGATGGAAGCCTGCGTATTTCAGCTGTCCAAGCAAGTGACCATCTTGCCACATTCCGCGGCAATCACATTGTTGTTACACCAGAGATGTCCTATCTTCACACTGACACGGAAATTAGTGCTTTAGACCGTGTCCAACTACTCGGCTTACGTCAACGACAACGTCAACTTCAAGATCAGAGGGAAGACTTAAATCAGTATCTGAAATCAGAATCGAACCAAGAACAAGCCAAAGTCATCCAAAATCAACTTAGAAATGTTTTCAGGAATCTGGAACAAATAAAATTAGCAATCAGCAATTGTATACCATGGAAAAAACCCTGAGGACACCCATATTCATTAATTAAAGCAGGTGACTTATTATTAGCAGGTGGAGAAGGCGAAGTTGCCGCCTATGATACAAAGGTTAATAGTCAGCACGGACCTAGGAACAATCCACTGTTTTTCAGCTAACACATCCATGGCTAACCAGCAAGCCCCCAGCAAGTATGCAAACATGCCCAGCCCCCTTAGCAAACCCTCAAAATATACTGAGATCGTTAACCAAATTATTAGTGATACCAGTATTACCAAGGGATTTTGCTTAATTGTTGGTATAGATGGTGGTCAGCTTGCCTACGAAATTGCAACTCGTTTTGACTTAAGAGTTATCGGCATAGATCAAGACACCCAAGAAATAAGAAAAGCTCGCATGGCTTTGGCAAAAGCAGGTATCTACGGCACTCATGTCAGCATTCAAAAAGTTGCGGGGAATAAGCTACCATTCACCGATTATTTTGCAAACATTGTTCTCATTAACGATCAGCAGTTTGAAACCGAAATTGATCGTGTGTTACGACCATGCGGTGGCGTCACTTATCGGATACTACCCGATGGCGCTTCGAGAATCCGAGAAAGAGGACGATTGCCAAACAGCGGTGAGTGGACACATCAATACGCGGATTTGGGTAGTTCAGCCTGCAGCAGAGACCAACACGTAAATGACAATTTAACTATCCAATGGTTCGGTAATCCGGGACCGCGGCGGATGATTGACCGGCATCTTCGGACTGTCCCTCCTCTGTTCAGTTACGGTCGCCTGTTTATTCCAGGAAATGACCGAGTCATAGCAGTAGACGGATATAATGGAACTGAACTTTGGGATCGTCAAATAGCAAATTCATTGCGTGTTGCCATTCCATACGACACCAGTTATATGGCGGCAGATCAAAATCGATTGTACGTAGCTACAGGAGAAAAATGCCTGATAATTTCGGCCCAAGTGGGTCAAGACTATTCGGTATTCTCTATCTCTGAACTTATCGGTAGATCAGATCGACATTGGGGCTACGTTGCAGTTGCGGATGACATGTTGTTTGGCAGCGCGCAAAAGATTACGGCCTCGCGTACAGAACAAAGTTATGAAGCAATTGTTGATCACTACAAAGATGATCGACCGCTTGTCGTCAGCGATCATCTATTTGCCGTAGATCTCGCTAACAACCATCTGGCTTGGCAATACCATCAAGGCATAATTCCGAACTCAACAATTACCATTGGTGAGGGCAAAGTGTTTTTTTTCGAAAGCCGTAACCCAAAAGCTATTAACAACAGAGTTGGTCGTGTTACAGCTAAAAACCTGCTGAACCAAGATGCCAGTCTAGTCGCCATTGAAGCCCGAACGGGGAATCGTCTATGGGAACAGCCATTCACACTGCCACCACTTCGTCACTCACTCTATCTCAGTTACGCAACTGACACTCTAATAACAGTTGGATCAATAAACAAAAATGATCAAACATGGTATCAGGTTCACGCTTGGAATGGGAATGATGGAGCACTTTTATGGACTGCGAATCATCGAAATAGCCGACCAGGTATTGGAGGTGATCACGGAGAACAAGTGCATCACCCAGCAATTGTGGGAAATATTGTGATCACCGAACCCGCGGCATACGACCTACGCACCGGGAAACAGCTGAATCCAAGTGGCAAGGATTCGGACTGGACGATGCCTGTCAGATCCGGATGCAGAACAATTACCGCTTCATCGACTTGTATTTTCTATCGGGACAGCAACCCAACGATGATGGATTTCGGTACTAATTCACCATCTAAGAAAATCACTCAAGTCAGCCGCCCTGGATGCTGGCTTAACATTATTCCTGCCGGTGGGCTTGTGTTTTAATACCGGAAGCCAGTTCCAGTTGTGTCTGTGCCTTTCCACTTCAAACCTCAATGGCGTTTTTGCCACAACGCAATTTTTAGGGTATGGATTACGCAGTTGGCCAATAAAATTAGGTTAGAATTAGTGGCATGAATCCAACAAAGTGTAATCCATCGGACTACATCAACTTTCAACTAGCTACTCCAAAGAGTTATAGCTTGTTTGGAAGTGGCCAAAACACAAGGCACTGAGGGGACAGCTTTGCCCATGATGCTTGCAATCGGCTGCTGCAGCGACTAGAACCTGAGCCCTCAATCTTGTGGCAGGAGGCACAACCTTACGTCGGCCGACAAGCTGGGGTTTTGATCATAGACAACACCACTTTAGACAAACCCTATGCCAATAAAATAGAATTAGTGGGCCAACATTGGTCAGGGAAACATAAACAAGTAGTCAAAGGCATCAACTTGATCAGCATATTATGGACTGAAGGCTTTGTCATATTCCCTGTGATCACAGGGAATATGACAAAGCCAATAATTAAGAGAAGCAAGAACGATCATTTCACCTCTATGTTGCAACAGGCCAAAGAATGTGGCCTTCAGCCTCAATGCATTGTCTTTGGCAGTTGGTATTCTAGTTTAGATAATCTAGTATGGTCTGACAGTTCATCTCATAAGGATATGGTTGGGTCAAAGTGTGGAAGATAGTCTTCACAAACGGAGGCATTCAATACTGGGCAGAATGATTTAGAGATGTCTGAGAGGGTGTCTAAAAACTCTAAGTTGAGTTCATTGCAAGTGGCCTAAGCATGAGTTGTATCATGGCAATATAAATCATATTTTCACTTGA